>Ga0181530_10006390_pt1 | contig 11625 bp, 9 predicted proteins | sample PEATcosm2014_Bin_42_FD_119769 | JGI IMG/M metagenome (GOLD analysis project Ga0181530, IMG submission 119769) | Peatland microbial communities from MTU Mesocosm Facility, Houghton, MI, USA - PEATcosm2014_Bin10_60_metaG | ecosystem: Environmental > Terrestrial > Soil > Wetlands > Peat | place... | reverse complement strand
TATAGCCAACGTCAGTGCCAAAGAGGACCTCACCGCCGGCCTGCGAGAAAGCGCGAAGCTCGGCCACCATCTTCGCGATCCACGCATCACGGTCCGAGTCGGAGGCAGCACCTTTGCGGGCTTCGAAGTCGAAGAGGGTCAGCGTGGGGATGAGTGCCATGTGCGCACTCTTGAGGCGGGTCACGAACTCCGGAGTCCACGGCGGCGAGTCCGGCACCGTGTGCGCCAGAATATCGACACCCCCGTCAATGGCCGACTCCAGGCCGGCCAGATTCTGCGGGTGGGCGAATACGGGGAGGTGATGCCGGTGCGCTTCGCCCGTCGCGGCTTGAACCATGGCGAGCGGCATATTCGCCACCCGCGCGCCCTGGAGCGATCCCGTGAAAAGCTTGATCCCATCCGCGCCTCCGCGAACGAGGGCGGCGACGCGCGCCACCGCCTCCTCCGGTGTCGTTACCACCGGCATGGAGACATGATTGGCGGTCAGATAATCGCGGACATAGATCGGTACCTCGGTGAGAATCGGTTCGCCCACGCTTAGAATTCGCGGGCCGCGGACCTCGCCGCTTTCGATACGGCTGCGAAGCGCAAGAGTATTCTCCAGCACCGAGGCAACATCGAACACCGTCGTAAAGCCCCAGCGGTTGAGCATAGAGTCCAGTTCCCGGTCCAGGTCGGTGGCGCTGGCGTCGCGGGCACGAAGAAGTCCGGGAGTGAGGATATGGACATGGCTGTTCCAAAAGCCGGCGGTGACGAAGTTACCGGAGCAATCGACCACTTGGGCATCGTTCGGAATCCGCATGGAGGCGCGCAGGCCCACATCCGCAATCTGCGTTCCGTGAATGATGATGACGGCGCCCGTGATGGGCGGCACGTCCGGCGCGCCATAAAGAGTTGCACCGGTTAGAACCAGGTCAGCCGCCGGCAGCGAGCCGGCATAGATGAACAGCAAAGCCAGTGCCGCGCGCATGATCTCCTATGTTACATGCTGCAAATGGTGCTTGCAGAAGCGTCGATTCCTCACCAGTGGGCGTGTCGGCGACTCGGATTTTACGCCCTTGGACCTGAAGTCGGATCTTCCATGCCCCAGTCGCGGATCGAACCTGAAAACAAAGAGCTTAACCCTTGCAGCTTCTTTGCAGTCCAATGTTTTCAATGTGTTGAAATTTGGCTCCCCGAGTGAAACAAAGGGTATTCTGCGGTTCGGAGACACTGGCGAAATGATTGATTCTGGACGGCTTACTCAAATTGTGCCGCCCTAGAAATCGGTGGTTAGCAGGCCAAAACAGCTCGGCGGTCCAAGGTTCTGGTTTGAAACGGAGAGCACGTCAGTTCCTTCGTGCGGCCACCATCTGAATGCCGGTGGTGGTGATGATGCTGATGTGTCCACTCCATGATCTGTTCGCATCGACAAACGCGCGTAGGAGCGGACCGAGATTCTCGGGAGTGGCCGGATGAACTCGGAACAGAACGACGCCGGATTGTTCCAGAGGGGTCCGGCGCTGAACGGCGATCTGCCAGAAGTCCTTGTCGAGCGTCAACACGATGCGCTCTTCGAATTCGGCCATGTCCAAAAGGACAACGTCTTTCCATCCAACGCAGTCAGTCCGGGCCCAAAGGACGTCGTGGCCGTCGGCGCGAAGTGCCTCGACGATTGGCTTCGGGAAGTTCTCGTCGGCGAGGAGGCGCATCTACGCTGGAATCGGATAGGCCTTGTATTCGTGGGCCAAATAGCTGGCGTAGGACAGGCAGGCGAGAATGTCCTCCCGCGTCAGGCCGGGATAGTTCGCCAGGAGCTCGCTCTCGGACTGGCCAGCGGCGAGGAGTTCCAGAATGAACTCGACGGCGAGACGCGTCCCTCGGATCACCGGCTTGCCGGCCAGGACTTCGGGATTCACGACGATGCGCTCAGAAAGCGGCATACCCACAGTCTACCGTGCCACCCCTCGGCTCGGGGGAGATTCCGTCAGCTCTCATCGGTTTGTTTGAATTGCCTGGCAGCCCAAGCCAGAGGATCGTTCCTGATTGGCGCTCGTTAGTAGCGGTTGGTAGTGGATAGCGCCGGATCGATGCGCTTGTGAATGGCTCCCCGAACGCTGCACGAAGGAAATTCTGGAGTTTCAACGTGCGGGAGATGTCCGTAAGCCATTGATTGTACGTTAGTTCGGTAAATTGTCGGGCCCCGGTATGCACCGCGCGCGGTGAATCATGTGCTACGTTTTGACCGCGTCGTGCTTGCGCCTGCCAAGCGATGCTCGTTCGATCCCCAAGTGAAACAAAGGGTCTTTCACGGTGGAGAGACACTGGCAAAGTTATTGATGAAAAACGGCTTGCTCAAACCAGCCGGCTCCGCGCACAGAGAAATATTGCATGGTCTGCCAAGAGGGAATGCGGCGGCTTTCCAAGGGAAGAACCAACGCAAGGATTCCATGGGACATTTCAGGTAGGCGCGTGGCCCTTGAAATGATCCGAGAAGTACTTCTTGAGCAGGTGTGGCCCCTGGAGTCTTGACCGCTCGCGCGAGCGAAAGACAACCGGATTCAGAGCAGCGTGCAATGTGCCCTTGATGCGTTCTTCAAACGACGATAGCGTCTTTCTTATCACCGTGGCGATCTCGGCGTATGACGCCACTCGGAAGTTGGCCGGCCAGCGTCCATTTGACGCGAAACGCGCATCCCTGAGAGTTGCCGTTTCTGTGGTCCACGTTATCGGAACGCCGACGGGCCCAGCGGCAAGCGTGTGATTGTCTCGGATCCGGATGCCGCGCCGACAATCGAAGGTCTCAGGCTGCGCGGTCGCAAGCACTACAGCAGTGTCGTTCACCAAATTCTGAGGAAACGGTTGTACACCGGCGATTTCGATTGGGATGGCCGGACGTACACAGGGCCCCACGAGCCTCTGGTCACCCGCGAATGTTGGCAGCGTGTTCAGGAGTTGCTGGATGCTCGTGCCGAGAACAGGACCCGGAAGGTGAAGCACGACTTCGCGCACACCGGACTGGTCCACTGCGGCCATTGCGGCTGCCTGTTTGTCGGCGAGTTGAAGAAGCGGAAGTACGTGTACTACCACTGCACTGGTAACCGCGGAAAATGCGAGGAGCCCTACACGCGCCAGGAGATTCTCGCACGCGAGTTCGCCGAGGTCTTGCAGGAGTTGGTCATTCCGCAGGCCATCCTCGAATGGCTCGGTAGCGATGTGCTGACCTCCGACCAGACCGACCAGGCGGCCCACGCGCAGGCGATCAAGAAATTGCAGGCCCGGCACGAGCAAATCCAAGCACGCATCGAGACGATGTACCTGGACAAGCTCGATGGGCGGATCACACAGAAGTTTTTCGATAAGCAATCGGCTGCTTGGCGCCTCGATCAGGAGGGGCTACGGCGCAAGATTCAAGATGTCCAGAAGGCCACGCTGGCCCCAATCGATTACGCCATCGACATGCTGCGCCTGACGAGCCGTGCGAGCGAGTTATTCCTGCAGCAGACCGCCGCCGAGCAGCGCCGGTTGCTCCAGGTGGTTGAAGAAAAGGCGGCTTGGCAGGACGGCGCGTTGCGAACGACCCTGTTCGAACCGTTCGAGATCTTGCGCCATTCGAACCAGGAAAGTTATAGAAAAGAAAAGGAGAACGGCGGGTCTGGACGCGACATGGAAATTTGGCTCCCCGGCATGGATTCGAACCACGATTCACGGCTCCAAAGGCCGCTGTCCTACCATTAGACGACCGGGGAATTTTCGGGAACTGCTTCGTTCAGTTTAACCATTCCCGACTCGCACCCGCAACGAGTCTGCTAGAATCGCCTTCGGAAGCCAGTCTTGGCTGGTGCTGGGCGCGGGCTTCAAACCCGTTGTGCGGTACTTTGTGCCGCGGGTGGGTTCGACTCCCACTGGCTTCCGCCACCCATTCTGCAAGCCCTACCTCAACCCTCTCAACCGAGTGGTACGATCCTCCCTAAAGTCCTGTTTGTTTGTATCAGTACTAAAACCGCTATTGGGAACCACGCCGAATTGTTAACTTTGGGATACTCTGGAGGCATAGTAGTTTGAGTCGCACCGATTCCGACGGGCCTCACCTCAGCTCACGCCGGGAACGGTCCGGTTGAGGATCCGGACGTTCCAAACAGCGCCGCGCCACCCGAACCGTCGTTACCCTGGCCTCCCGGCCAGCGACGAACCTTTTGATGAGGGGAGTTACGGATATGCCGAATGGCGCAAAATTGAGCCCATCGCGCGAAATGGAAGATGCATTAATGTATCTTCCGCGCAAGGGCGTCACCGATTATCGCAAAGGACAGATCGTTTTTGACGAGCACCAGCCGTCCAAGGGCCTGCACTTGGTCGTGCAGGGCCGCGTTAAAGTGGCTATCCCGCTCGACAACGGAATCCAAACCGTGGTCGATATCTTCACAACCGACGATTTCTTCGGCGAAAGTTCGCTGTTGGGTTCGTCCCCATACTCCGAACGCGCCGTCGCCCTCGACAATGTCAGCGTGATGTCCTGGACGGACCAGGAGATTGAGGAGCAGGTGGAACGCCAGCCTCGCCTGGGCATCGCCCTGCTTCAGATGCTGGTGAAGCGCGGATTGGATTACGAAGAGCGTTTGCAAAGTTTTGCGCTGGACCAGACTCCCGAACGGATGGTGCGTTCTCTGCTGCGCTTCGCCGACCGCTTGGGCAGCCGGACCGAGGATGGATCCATCAAGATTCCGCCGCTGACCCATCAGGTGATTTCCGAGTATGTCGGCACGTCCCGGGAAATCGTCACGTTCCACATGAATCACCTTCGCCAGAAAGGCTACCTGCGATATTCGCGCAAAGGCATTCAAGTTTATTCCGACGCCCTCCGCGAGCATCTGCAGACCCAGACGCACGAGGGAAACTGGCGGGCGCCGGGTGCGGCGGAGGAGAAAGCGCTTTCCGCTGGAGAGCGGACCTATTAACTCCGGTCAATACCGGAATATTGTCTAAATTCAGGCAAAAACAGCCATTTACAGGCTGGCTGCCGCGGTTTACATTGAGATTGAACCGAGGCAGCTATGAAGTATTTGCGGATGGTTTCCATGCTGGCCGTGGCGGGCGGTTTTTTGCTCGCCGCCGCCGACGGTCCAGGCGAAACGCCCAGCGGCAAGGGTGGCGCAGACCGCTCCGCGCCCGAACGCGTGTCGGCCATTCCGCCGGTTCTGCGCAATTTCGAGCCGGCCGATACCGGCATCGTGGTGCTTCCGGGCCCCGCAACCACCGCGCCCGCGCCCCCACCGGCTCCCGCTAAGCCGGTTCTGGCAAAGGTGGTGATTGCCTCGAACACCGTGCCGCGCCCCGATCCGGATCGCCCCATTCTGCGCCGCGCCCCCCGCCCCATCTTTCCCGACGAATTCGAGAAGGACAGCGCCGCCTTCTGCCACAAACGGATTGGCCAATGGACGGCGGACCAGGCGCGCGGTCTCTTCGGCGCTCCCAAATCGCAACGGGCCGCCTATGACGACCGTGAATCCGTCAATGGCGAAATCCTGGCCTTTTCCGATCCCACCGGCCGCTATAAGCAAATTGAACTCGATTTCGAGAGCGATACCGGCGCCTTGCGCACCGTTTTTGTCTATCCGTGGAAAATGACGTGGCAGGAATGCCGCCGCGCATTCGGCGTCAATGTCACCGCAACCGAGGCCAATAAAGGCCGCATGTTCTATTCCTATCTGAATCGCCGCCTGGATGTCCTGGTGGATCACGCCGGCCAGGTGATCAGCCTCGGAATGTACTGATTTTCCTTCGAAAACTCGAAACCGGAACCCGGCGTGCCACGTTAACACATTAGAGTTACGGAAGCGCCCGTTTGGGCGTATAGTGTAGCTATCAGGAGTTTTCGGACGATGAAACGCAAATCCGCAAGGCTCGTGGCTATCCTGGCTTCTCTCGGCGTGCTGTCGCTGAGCGGTCTGGCGCAGGATACCAATACCAATTCCGGTACCCAGGACACCACTGACACCAGCACCCCCACTACCACCACCAAGACCAAGAAGCTGAACCCCAAGGACGACCCGGACGCCATCGGAAATCGCCAGGTTGGCCAAGGCGTAAACTTCTATTCCCTGGAAAAGGAAATCGCCCTGGGCAAGCAGTTGGCCCAGGAAGTGGAGCGCCAGGCCAAGGTTATCGAAGATCCCGTCATTGCGGAATACGTAAATCGCCTGGGTCAAAATCTCGTTCGAAATTCCGATGCCAAGGTGCCCTTCACCATCAAGGTGCTGGATACCGAAGAGGTGAACGCTTTCGCTTTGCCTGGCGGCTTTTTCTTTGTGAATTCGGGCCTGATTCTCAAGGCCGATAGTGAATCGGAGTTGGCCGGCGTCATGGCGCATGAAATTGCCCACGTGGCGGCGCGGCACGGAACCCGGCAAGCCACCAGGGGCGATATCGCGCAGATCGCCATGATTGCCGCGTCCATCGCGCTCCCTTACGGCTGGACCGGTTATGCCATCCGGCAGGGCGCCGGCTTGGCCATCCCCATGGGTTTTCTGGCCTTTTCGCGCGGCAATGAAGCGGAAGCCGACCATCTTGGACTGCAGTATATGTACAAGGCCGGCTACGATCCCCTTTCCTTCGTAGACTTCTTCGAAAAGATCCAAACACTCGAGAAGAAGAAGCCCGGCAGCGTGGCCAAGGTTTTCTCGACCCACCCCATGACCGACGACCGCATCAAGGCGGCCCAGAAGGAAATTCAACTGGACCTCAAGCCGCGGCCGGAATACGTCGTCAACACCAGCGAATTTAACGACGTGAGGAACCGCTTGGCTATGCTGCACGGCCACCGCCAAATCAATAATTCCGATCCCACGCGTCCCACCCTGCGCCGCTCCCCCGGCAGCGGGAACGGCCCGGTCGACTCGAACGATGGCACCACTAAGACCGACGATTCCGACCGTCCCACGCTCAAGCGCCGCGACGGCGGTGACGGCGGCAGTGGCAACGGCAACGGCGGCAACCAGTAAGCAACCGGAAAATTATCCAACTCCCAGGGCCGGATGCTCCTCATCCGGCCTTTGATTTTTTGGGCCGGCCCGGGGCTTGGGTGGGCAAGCTTGCCAGGCGGGCGCAGCCCGGCAACCGGCTGAAGCCGGCGTTACCCCATCTGAAAGATAGGGTTGCAGCGTCCAAAAGATAGCGGTTTCGAACCTTCGCCGCCCGCTACCCTCAAAGAATCGGAGTTTCTTCCGTCCGCTCATGATTCGCAGGGTCGTCGAATTCGCACTCAACAATAGGTTTCTGATTGTCGCCCTGGCGATTCTTCTCTTCGTCTGGGGTATCATTTCGTTCAAGAACCTGCCTATCGAAGCCTATCCCGATGTCGCCAACAACTACGTTCAGGTGATTACCCAGTGGCCGGGGCGCGCCGCCGAGGAAGTCGAGCAGCAGGTCACCATTCCCATCGAGATCGTCATGAATGGGCTGCCCCATTTGCAGCATCTCCGTTCCACTTCGCTGTTCGGCCTCTCCAGCCTCATGCTGATCTTCGATGACGATTCCGATAACGATTGGAACCGGCAAAAAGTACTCGAACGCCTCTCCGGTATAACCCTTCCCGACAACCTGCAACCGCAAATCGGCACCGATTACAGTCCCGTCGGCCAAATCTACTGGTACTCGCTCCACAGCACCAATCCGCAATACGACCTGATGGAGCTGAAGTCGCTCGAGGATTGGGTGCTGGAAAAGCAGTTCAAATCCGTTCCCAACGTGGTGGACGTCAGCAGCTTCGGAGGCATCACCAAGGAATACCAGGTGCGCCTGGATCCCGATAAGCTGATCGCCTACGGCCTCAGCCTCTCGCAAGTCGAGCAGCAACTCGGGAACAACAACGTCAACGCAGGCGGCAGTTTCATCGAAGAGGGCCTGCAGCAGGTCAACGTGCGGTCGCTCGGGCTGGTCAAGCACGTCGGCGATATCGCCGAAACCGTGGTCAAAACGCAAAACGGAACGCCCGTCCGCATGGGCGACATCGCCACCGTGGTGCAAGGCCCCAAAATCCGCCTGGGGAGAATCGGCAAAGCCATTCACCGCAAGGATGGAGTCATTCTGGATAACGACGATGTCATCGAGGGCATCGTGCTGCTGCGCAAAGGCGCCAATTCCGACGAAACTCTCGCGGCCATTCACGACAAAGTGAAGGAACTCAACGAGACCATTCTGCCCAAAGGCGTCAAAGTGGTGCCGTTCCTGGATCGCAGCGACCTGGTCGATTTAACCACCGAAACCGTGCTGCACAATCTCACCGAAGGCATCATCCTGGTGGCCATCATCCTGTTCCTGTTCCTGGGGAACGCGCGCGGCGCGCTGGTGGTCGCGATGACCATTCCGTTCTCGCTGCTGTTTGCCTCCATCTGCCTGGATTTGCGCCACATTCCCGCCAACCTGCTGTCGCTGGGCGCGCTGGATTTCGGCATGGTGGTGGATGGCGCGGTCGTCATGGTGGAGAACATCGTGCGCCACATGGGCCGCGCCGAACAATCGCGCCCGGCTCTCGACCGCATCCGCGAAGCCGCCTTCGAAGTGCAGCGCCCGGTCTTCTACGCCATCGGCATTATCATTACCGCCTACCTGCCCATCTTCACGCTGCAGAGCGTGGAAGGCCGGCTCTTCAAACCCATGGCGTGGACGGTGGCGTTCGCACTGCTGGGCGCGCTGATCTTTTCCATGGTTCTGGCGCCGGTGCTGTGCAGTTTTCTTTTCCGCCGGCAAACCCGCGAGTGGCGCAATCCCGTATTGATCTTCCTGACCAATCGCTATCGCGAGGGTGTGCGCTGGGCCATCCGCGTGCGCTGGGTAACGGTGGGCGTGGCCATCGGGTGCTTCCTGACGGCCATGTACATCTTTTCCAGCGGCATCATCGGTTCGGAGTTTCTGCCGCATCTGGATGAAGGCGCCATCTGGGCGCGCGGCACGCTGGCTCCCAGCACCGGCCCCACCGAAGGCAACCGGCTCATGACTCAGGCGAGGGTTATATTCGCATCTTTCCCGGAGGTCACCCAGGTGGTCTCACAGGTGGGCCGTCCCGATGACGGCACCGATACCACCGGCTTTTTCAATACCGAATATTTCGTCGATTTGAAACCTAAAGCGCAATGGCGCCCCATTTTCCGCCAGGATAAAGTCGAACTGATCAATGCCATGGATCGGGAAGTGGAAAAACTGCCGGGCGTGTTATGGAACTTCTCCCAGCCGATTGCCGACAACATGGAAGAAGCCGTCAGCGGCGTCAAGGGCGAACTGGCCATCAAGATTTATGGCGAGGATCTGAAACTGCTCGAACACACCGGCGACCAGATCGTAAACGTGATGCATAACATTCGCGGCGTTGAGGACCTGGGACTGTTTCGCGTGATCGGCCAGCCCAACCTGAACTTCGCCGTGGACCGTCCCCAGGCGGCGCGCTATCAGATCAACACGGCCGACGTGCAGGATGCCATTCAAACCGCGGTCGGCGGCAATGCGCTTACCCAGGTGTTGGATGGCGAGCGGCGCTTCGACCTGATGCTGCGCTACGCCGCCCCGTACCGGGACACTAAAGAAGCCATCCAGAACATCCGCATGCTGGCGCCCACCAACGAACGCGTTTCTCTAGCCCAGCTTTGCGACGTCAAAACCGAGGATGGCGCTTCGGAAATTTACCGCGAAGAAAACTCGCGCTACGTGGCCATCAAGTACAGCGTGCGCGGCCGCGACCTGGGCAGCACCGTCGAAGAGGCCATCAAAAAGGTCGGCCAGCAGGTCAAACTTCCGGAGGGTTACCGCATCAGTTGGGCCGGCGAATACGCCAGCCAGCAACGCTCGCAGAAACGCCTGGCGGTGGTCCTGCCCATCACCATCCTGGTGATTTTCCTGATCCTGTACGGCATGTTCCACTCCTTCAAGTGGGCGTCCCTCATGCTGGCCAATATCGCCATGGCGCCGCTCGGCGGCCTGCTCGCATTGTTGGTCACGGGCACGCATTTCAGCGTATCCTCGGGCGTGGGGTTCCTGGCGCTGTTCGGGGTGTGCGTGCAGACCGGCGTCATCATGCTGGAATACATCAACCAGCTTCGCGCGCGCGGCCACTCGGTGATCGATGCGGCGGTGGAAGGCGCGGTGCTCCGCTTGCGCCCCATCATGATGACCACCCTGGTGGCTACCTTGGGGCTGCTACCCGCCGCCATGTCGCACGCCATCGGATCGGATTCCCAGCGCCCCTTCGCCATCGTAATTGTGGGCGGCCTGATGCTGGCCATGGTGATGAACATCTTCCTGCTGCCCACCTTGTATGTGTGGGCCGCCGGCGAAGGCGACGTGCTGCCGGAGCCCGAAGCCGAGTTCGAAGAAAGCAATTAATCTTGGGGAGCAACCGAAAGGCGAAGGATCGGAGATCTTTCGGGGCGGAGTCCTGTGTCCTTTCCAATCTTCGAGAGCGCCGCTGGGCCGGCTTCTTCGCCGTCGTGAAAGCAGAATGTGAAGTCAGGCCCGCTTCTTCAGCGTCCAACCGAGGCGCGGCAGGGGAGCATACACTCGCTTTGCCTTGGTGGCGCGCCAGGTGCTCAAGCGGCAAAAGGGATCTTCAGCCGCTCGGGGACCTCCTCGCCGCTTTCGATCGTGTCAGCCAATACCTGAAGGGCGATTGACTTCACTTTGCGCACCGCCGCGCTGGGCTGCTGTCAGTCGCTCGGCATCGCTCGCATCCAGCCGCTCGCGGACTTGGTGGTTCGGGTGGGCCGCCCGCATATTTAGCCTGTCTGGAGGCAATGATCCGATCCGTTGACCTGCTTTCGGCTCTAGTACCCAAGCAGGGGCGCCAGTTTGGCTCGCACCTCGTCGATCACTTCATTTGTGCAGTGCCCGACCTTTTTGGCGCGGCGCGCTTTCCAGTCGATGCTCTTGACATGGTCGGCCAGGATAACGCCGGTTGCGCCGTGGCCGGAGGGAACAGCCACCTCGAAAGGGTAGCCTTTCGACTGATTTGTGATTGGGCATGCCAGGGCCAGACCGGATTTTGCGTTGTATACTCTCGGACTCAGGACCAGTGCCGGGCGCCGGCCTGCCTGCTCACGGCCAGCTTGAGGGTCGAACGTCAACCAGACAAAATCGCCGGCTTCCGGCACAAAAGCCGCCATCACCAGGATTCCTCGCCTTGTGGCCGTCCCCAGTCTGTTTCCCGGTGACGGTTCTTGGGCGTGATCCGAGCGACGAGTTCTGACAATTCGTACCGTCGACGGGTCGGGCGCAAGACGATGCCACCGTCACTGTTGAGGTCCAGCGCCACGCAATCTCCCTCACCAATGCTGGCCTGTTTGGCCATCGCCAGCGGAATCCGAACAGCCAGGCTGTTTCCCCATTTCGAAACGGTCGTCTCATTCCGCATATGTATCTACTTTGAGTATACGGGCGATTGCCACTCGATTCAAGCCCGACATGCCCTGGTCTGGAACTTGGCTGGAAAACGTCCGACGCTGACATCCGGCCGACTACGCGATCGCTCCTGCCGAGCGCCGTGGTGTTGACCGGCATAATCCTACGCCAGGCGGCCGCCGCCCGGAATATATCCGTGGCGCAGGCCCGCGTGTCTCCTGCCCCGCGCACGCCACCTCCCCGGTCGCGTTCTTCACGCAC
>Ga0181530_10006389_pt1 | contig 11625 bp, 6 predicted proteins | sample PEATcosm2014_Bin_42_FD_119769 | JGI IMG/M metagenome (GOLD analysis project Ga0181530, IMG submission 119769) | Peatland microbial communities from MTU Mesocosm Facility, Houghton, MI, USA - PEATcosm2014_Bin10_60_metaG | ecosystem: Environmental > Terrestrial > Soil > Wetlands > Peat | place... | reverse complement strand
CTTTTTGCCGTTGCGCACGAACGTGAGCTTGGCCTTGGAGCCGGGTTTGCGGGCAGCGATGTCGTCGACCAGTTCGTCGCCGGATTTCACCTCTTTGCCATCGACGGCGGTAATGGTGTCGCCGATCTTGAGGCCCGCTTCTTCGGCGGGGCTGCCGGCAACTACGTTCGACACCGTGACCCCCGAGCCGTAAAGGCGGGCTATGGCGGGATTCGGCTGGGCGGAGAACTCAATGCCAATGGAGCCGCGCGAAACCCGATGTTCGGGGCCGATCAACTGGTTGTAAACCCTGGCCACGGTGTTCGAAGGCATGGCAAATCCAACACCGGCGTAGGAACTGGTTTCGGTCAGGATGGCGGTATTGATGCCGATGACTTCACCCGCCATGTTGACCAGCGGGCCGCCGGAATTGCCGGGGTTGATGGCGGCGTCGGTTTGAATGAAGGACTGAAACTGGCGGTTGGGAACGATGTTGCGTCCCTTGGCCGAGACGATGCCGGCGGTCACGGTTTCCTGCAATCCGAAGGGACTGCCGATGGCCAGCACCCAGTCGCCAACCTGCATGCCGTCGGAGTTGCCGAGTTTGGCGGCGGGCAGCGGACGGTCGATGTCAATCTTGATCACGGCCAGATCAGTTTCCTGATCCATTCCGATCACCTTGGCGTCATGGCCCGGAGAAGCGGGATTTTCATCCTGCAACTTCACGCGAATGCGGTCCGCCTTTTCGACGACATGGCGGTTGGTGACGATGTAGCCCTTGGAGTCGACAATGACGCCGGAGCCGAGCGATTGCTGGCGGATGGTGCCCGCGTCTCCACCCTTGCCGCCCTGGCCGCCGAAGAATTTATCGAAGAAATCCTGGAAGGGGGCTTCTTCATCTCCGCCCTGATCTTCATCCGGATCGGGACGCACGGAGCGATGGTGGCGAGCGGTCTTGATGGTCGATTCGGTATTGATGTTCACGACGCTCGGTTCGAGTTGCTTGGAAATCTGGGAGAAGGTGTTCGAGAGTTTTTGCGGATCGGGGATGGTCAGCGGAGTGGCGTCTGACGAGTTCTGTCCCTCTTTGCCCTTGACCCCATAGGACACGACGGTACCGATTAGAATTCCAACCGTCAGGGTCGCCAGGATGGTAAACGTGTAGGCCCAGCGGTTGGCTTTGAAACGCACCCAAAAGGCGCTTTCGCGCGAATCCATTTCGTTCCTCCTAAGACTGTCTGATTTTCTAATTATACCTTCGACCCCGGCAGGGGCCGGTTCAAAGGGCGCTAGATCATTAGACGCAGAAAACGGGGTTGGCGTTAGCGGAAGGCGGGTTATTCTCGGGATCGGGCCATCGGGCCATCTAAAACCTGTAAACGGCTATTCGGTGGCCCGATGAGCCGATCAGCCGAGCTTATTTTGCCTCGTAGACGGTTTTGCCGCCGACTACGGTACGGAGGACTTTTGTGTCCAGAATTTTTGCCGGCGTCGCTGCGGTAATATCCCGATCTAGAACGACAAAGTCGGCGAGCATGCCAGGCTCGAGCTTGCCTTTTTGCTTTTCGGCAAACTCGGCGTAGGCAGAGCCGGTGGTGTAGGCGGAGATGATCTGCTCGATCGTCAGCTTCTGCGCGGGATAGTAGGTTTTCTTTCCGTCTTCGCTTTGGCGGGTGAGGGCGGCGTAGATCCCGCGAAAGGGCGCAACCGGTTCGACGGGATAATCGGTGCCAAAGGCCAGCGTGACACCGCGTTTGAGGAACTCCGCCCAAGCATAGGAATGTGCGGCGCGCTCCGGGCCCAGGCGCGATTCGGCCCAGTGCATGTCGGTGAGCAGGTGGCTGGGCTGCATGGAGGCAATCACTTTGAGATCTTTGAAACGCTGGATCTGCTGCGGCGTGGTGACTTGCGCGTGCTCGATGCGAAGACGGTAGTCGTTGGAATTGTCCTTGCCCGGAGGGCCGCCGTCGGCGGCTGGCACTTTGGCTTCTTTGGCGGCCTTCTCCGCCTCGGCGAAGGCGTCGAGCGCCAACTGGACGGCTTTATCGCCGATGGCGTGGAAGCCGATCTGATAACCCGCCAGCACGCGCTCCGTAGTCATGGCATTCAGCTTGGCCGGCTCGTATTGCGGCAGGCCGGTGTTCTTGGGATCGTCGCCGTAGGGCGCCAGCAACGCGGCGGTTTTCGAGGCGAGCGAGCCGTCCATGAAGCCCTTCAGCATTCCGGTGTGGAGCATGGTGTCGGAGGCGGGATGGGAACTGCGATGGGCATTCAGGTCTTCCAGCGAGTCGTCGAACTTCAACCACTCGGAGATCCTGGCGGTCAACTTTCCCTCGTGCTCGAGGTCCTCGTAAATCTGAAAGTCTTCCCAGGGCGAGTTGTCTTGGGCGGAGGTGATGCCGTGGCTGGCCAGATCGGCGAGCGCGAGTTCGATGGCTTGGCGCCGCTTCTCGAGCGTTGGCTTGGGGATGGCCGCTCGCACCGCATCTTTCGCGGTCTCGCGCAGAATGCCGTTGGGCGTGCCCGCGTCATCGCGATCGATTTTTCCACCATAGGGATCGCGGCTGGCGACGGTAATGCTGGCCAGTTGCAAGGCGCGGGTGTTGGCCACGGCGATATGGCCGTCCACGCGTTCGAGGTACATCGGATGTCCGCCGCTAACTTCGTCCAGGTCCCAGCGCGTGGGAAGGGCTTTGACTGGCCATAAAGTTTCGTCCCAGCCGCCACCCTCGATCCACTCTCCGGGCGCCGTTTTTTCGACTTGGGCGAGGATACGTTCGCGGAATTCTTCGAGTGTCTTCACGCCGGACAGGTGGGCGTTCATTTTCTCGAGACCGGCGCTGGCGAGATGGACGTGGGCGTCGTTGAAACCGGGCATGACGAAGCGGCCATCGAGATCGACGATCTTCGTTTCCGGGCCCTTCAACTTCATGATCTCGTCGCGCGTCCCGACGGCGAGGATGCGGTCGCCGAGGACCGCCAGCGCTTCGGAGCGCTTGTTGGCGCCGAAGACCACGGCGGCGTTGACCACACCGGTGTAGATGTTAGCGTGGGTAAAGATCAGGTCCGCTTTCGGCTTGGGCGGGCTCGCGGGTGAAACGGCGGTCTGCGCCGACAGGCCAGAGGCCACGACGAGCAACCAGATCGGAGCCAGTCGTCTTTGTTTCAGTTTCAGCGTCAGCTTCAGGTTCTTCATTCGCCTGCTCCCGACAATGTAAGCATTGTAAGCAGAATGCGCCTGAGACCGAGGTCTCGTCCATGGCAGTCGAACCATTCTTGCAACGTGTGCACTCCGCCGCCGGAGCCGCCGCCACCGATGGAGATCGCCTCACGGCCGAGAGACAGGGGGATATTGGCGTCGGTGGACGCCCGTTCGATTTGCGCCGTATTGCCCAAGTGCGCGTCCACGGCGCGAATGACCTTGAGGAGGCGCGCATCGGCCGCCAGTTCGCCGGCAGGACGATTGCCGATTTCGATTACTTCGCTCTCGGCCAGTTTGTGAAGCAAACCCTGCACCACCGGCGGCATAGGTTTCCCGCGCTCAGCGGCGAAGCGATTTTCCGCTGCGACCGCTTGCTCGATCGCCAGACGAAGGGCGCTCTCCAGCCGGTCGATTTCCGCCGCCGATGTGGAGCGCAGATCGACTTTCATGCTGGCGGATTCGGGGATGGAATTCACCGAGGTGCCGCCGCGAATCACGCCGACGTTGAAAGTTGTTTTGGGGGAGTCGGGCAACGGAATTTGGCTGAACGCCGCGACGGCGCGAGAGAGAGCAACCACGGGACTGGGCGCGCCGAAGTCGCTCCAGGAGTGGCCTCCGGGACCGCGGACGATGGCTTCGAAGCGGCGGCTGCCGAGGGCTTCGGCCACGATGGTGTCGGTTCCGGCGCCATCGACAATCACGCTGTAGGCGATGGCGTCGCGCCAGCGCGGGGTGGCGAAAACGTGCCTCATGCCGCGGAGATCGCCTTCGCCCTCTTCGCCGACGTTTCCGATGAACAGAAATGGCAGCGCATGGGAAATGCGCGCGCTGGCGAGGATGCTGGCCACGGCCAGAATGGCGGCAATGCCGGCGCTGTTGTCGGAGACTCCCGGGCCATACAAACGGCTGCCCTGCTGGCGAATATCCAGCAGCGTCTCCGCGGGAAACACCGTGTCAATATGGGCGCTGAGCGAGACGAAGCGGCTGCCGTAGCCGGGACGAATGCCGAACACGTTGCCGACCTTATCGAGGTGCACGTCGTGGAGTCCGATGTCGCGAAAGCGGGCGGCGAGCCAGGCGCCGCGCTCCGCCTCGCCGAAGGGAGGCGCGGCAATTTTCGTGGCCTCCATCTGCCACAGGGCAAACTGCGATTCGTCGGAGCGGAAGCGGTCGAAGGCGGCGCGCAATCCGGGAGAGGCGGCGAGGCGCGCCACTTCGTCCCGCAGCGCAGGATACAGATCGGGATTTGCTACTGGTTGAGTCGACCCCATGCGATGCCACTATCTTATAACGGCGAGCGGAATGCTTTGCTGAATTTTGATAGACTGTCCACGATTTGCGATCTACCCCAGGGCCCGCCTTGCAGGAGGTATTACCATGAAGACCGTTGTGAAAGTTGTGGGCGTTGTCGTCGTTCTGTTGATTGTGGTGGCCATTGCGCTTCCTTTTCTGGTGAACGTCAACAATTTCCGTCCCCAGATCGAGTCGAACATCAGTTCGGCACTGGGACGGCCGGTGACAGTCGGCAAGTTAAGCCTGAGTATTTTCGGCGGCAGCGTGGAAGCGGACCAGCTCTCCATCGCGGACGATCCGAAGTTCAGCAGTGCGCCGTTCATCCAGGCGAAATCGCTCGGCGTGGGCGTCGAACTGTTGCCGCTCATTTTCAGCAAGCAACTCAACGTCACCCGGATCGTCATTGATCATCCGCAAATCAACTTGCTGCGCGACCGGGATGGGATCTGGAATTTCTCGTCGTTCGGGAGCCAAACAGCGCAGCCGGCCAAGGCGACGGGGAAAACATCGAGCGCTCCGGCGAATGTGAGCGTGGGCGAGCTCGATCTGAACGGCGGAACCATCACGCTTGGATCCACCACCGGCAAGCGCAAGCCGCTCGTGTATGACAACGTCAATGTCGCGATGCGCAATTTTTCTTTTGCCAGCGCGTTTCCGGTGACTGTATCGGTCGAACTTCCCGGCGGAGGCAGCTTGAAGCTCGACGGCAACGCCGGGCCAGTGAATCCGACCGACGCTTCGCTCACGCCGGTCGAGGCCAAGTTGAGCATTAAGAAACTCGATCTGTCGCAATCGGCGATTGCCGACCCGGAGCTGGGCATCACCGGGTCGGCTGATTTCGACGGCAAGATGAGTTCCGACGGGCACAACGCCAAGGCCAGCGGATCTTTGAAGGCCACTTCGGTAAAACTGGTTCCCAAGGGCTCTCCCGCGGGAGTTCCGGTTCAAGTTGTATTCGCGGTCGAGCACGATCTGAAAACTGAGTCGGGAAAAATCATGCAGGGCGAGGTGTCGATCGGCAAAGCGCTGGCCAAACTCACCGGCACTTACGAGATGAAAGGCGAAACCACTTCGATCCACACAAAACTCAGTGGGCAAGCCATGCCGGTGGACGATCTCGAAGCCATGCTGCCCGCGGTTGGCGTGGTTCTTCCCACCGGTTCGCAGCTCAAGGGAGGGACGCTCGCGTTCGAGTTCGACTCGGCGGGTCCGCTCAACAAGCTGGTGACAACCGGCTGGCTGAAGATGAGCAACTCGGCGCTCGAAGGTTTCAGCCTGGCATCGAAGCTCTCGGCCATCCCCGGTCTTTCGGGCAAGCAGTCCGGCAGTGGAACCGTGATTCAGGAACTGAGTTCCGATGTGCGGAACGCGCCGGAAGGGACGCGGTTGGACAAGATTAACCTGGTGGTCCCGTCGCTGGGGACGGTCACGGGATCGGGCACGGTGAGTCCCACGAATGCGCTCGACTTTAAGATGCTGGCCAATCTGGCGGGCATGGGCGCCGGCCTGACCAAAGTTGCCGGGCTGGGGGCGGGCGGAATTCCGGTGGCGGTTGGGGGAACGACTTCGAACCCAACCTTTGCGCCAGACTTGAAGGCGATCGCCAACGGCAAACTGAAATCGTTGGTGCCCACGGGACAGAGCAATCCGCTGGGCGGACTTTTCGGGAAGAAGAAGACGAAGTAGGGTCGCGTAGCTTCGCGACATGAATCCGACATTTCATCCTGAGCGAAGCGAAGGATCTCTGCACGGCGAAGTTCATGTGCATAGGGATCCTTCGCTTCGCTCAGGATGACAGTTGTGAGCGGTCTCTCTCTATTCAACGAAGACGTCGCCTTGCGGCTTTACCTTCTTGATCAGGAACGTACAGGGGATTAGACACAAGATCACAACCCCGAGCAGCCAGAAATTGTCGATGTAGGCGAGCATGGCGGCCTGGCGCATCACACCCGCCTGGATTAGGGAGTAGGCATGTTGCTGGGCGGAACCGCCTCCGGAACCAGGCCCGGCGCCGCCGCGCAAAAAAGCGCCGGTCATCCCGCGCACTGCGGCCTGGAACTGGGGATTGGCGGCATTCAGCTTCTCCACCAGTTGCACCTGATGGACCTGGGCGCGGCGGGCGAGCATGGTGGTGACGAAAGAAATGCCGAAGCTGCCTCCGATATTCCGGGCAAGGTTCATCAGACCGGCGGCGGCGTTATTTTTGTCGCGCGGCAAAAAGGCGTAGGCGGCGATGTTGATGGGCATGAACAGGAACGCCATTCCCGCTGACTGATAGATGCGCGCGATGATCACAGTGTGAAAATCGACGCCCAGGTCAAACGTCGTCATATGGAACAGCGAAAACGAAAGCATGGACAGGCCAAAGAGCATCAGCCAGCGCGGGTTATAGCGAGACACCAGATATCCGACCAGCGGCATCATCACCATGATCGCGAAACCGCCCGGGGAGAGCGCCATGCCGGAGCGTTCGGCGGTGTAGCCGAGCAGCGTCTGCATGAAGAGCGGCAATAACAGGGTGCTGCCGAGCAGGGCAAATCCCAGCATGAACATGAGGAAGTTGGCGGCGGCGAAGGTGCGTTCGCGAAACAAATGCAGATCGACGATGGGGTCCTTGCAGTGCCACTCCCATAATATGGCGAAGATCAGCGACGCGGCGGAGATGACGCTCAGCCATACGATGAAGTGGGACTCGAACCAGTCTTCGCGCTGGCCTTTGTCGAGGATGACTTGCAGTGTTCCGAGACCGAGGGCGACAAAGCCGAGTCCGATATAGTCGATTTTTGTTTCGCTCAGCTTGCGGCGCTTGAAGTAGGGAGGATCGTGGATGAGCTGTTGCGTGAGCAAAAGCGACAGAATGCCAACCGGGATATTGATGAAGAAAATCCAGCGCCAGCTAAAGTCATCGGTGATCCAGCCGCCGAGGGTGGGGCCGATGGCGGGAGCCATGACTACGGCAATGCCGTAAACGGCGAATGCCATGCCGCGCTTGGCGTGAGGGAAGGTATCGACGAGGATGGCCTGCGAGCTCGGTTGCAGGCCTCCGCCGCCCGCGCCCTGAAGAATGCGGCAGATGATCAGCGTGGCGAGATTGGGCGCGAGCCCGCAGAGAAACGAGCTGATCGTGAATATCGCGACACAGCCCATGTAGAAACGCTTGCGGCCGACAATGGAAGACAGCCAGCCGCTCAGCGGCAGCACGATGGCATTGGAGACGAGGTAGGAGGTCAAGATCCAGGTGCTCTCGTCCTGACCCGCGGAGAGGCTGCCGGCGACATGGGGCAGGGCCACGTTGGCGATGCTGGTGTCGAGCACCTCCATGAACGTGGCCAGGGTCACGACGAGCGCAATGATCCAGGGATTGACCGGAGAGATCCATTCCTCGGCGTCATTGAGCGTGATTGGCGCTGCACTCATTCTTGTTACGACCCCTGCTGCGAACTACGAGCTGCGAGCTGCGAGCGAACACGAATCGGTTGCTCGAAGCTCGAAGCCCGCAGCTCGGAACTATTTAATCCAGACTTTCGGCACCACCGACATTCCGGGGCGCAGTTCGTGACCCTTGAGTTCGCCCTTGTCGAACACGATTTTCACGGGAATGCGTTGCACCACTTTGACGTAGTTGCCGGTGGCGTTTTCCGGCGGGAGCAGGCTGAAGCGCGCTCCGCTGGCGCCGGCGATGGAATCTACGTGACCCTTGTACGTCTTGTCGTTCGCATCGACGGCGATCTCAGCCGGCAAACCGGGCGTCATCTTCTTAAGCTGCGTCTCCTTGAAATTCGCCGTGACCCAGAGGTCTCCCTCATCGAGCGGGATGATTAGCATCATCTCCTGGCCGGGCATCACATTTTGGCCAACCTCGACGGTGCGGTTGCTGACGGCTCCACTGACAGGCGCAATCACTTTGGTGTACTGGAGGTTCAGTTCCGCCAGATCCAACTCAGCCTTCCTGCGATCGACATTGGCCTGGGCGGAAAGGGCGCGGTCGCGAGTGACCCGCATGGTTTGGGGCGCGGTGTCGGCGGTGCGAAGCTCGGCGCTGGCTTGCGACAGCCTGTTTTGCGCCTGTTCGACCTGGGCCGCGAAAGCATCGGCGCGGGCGCGCGCGGCTTGCAGAGTTGCGGCGGCGGCCTGGGCGCTGGCGACGGCTTGATCGTACTGCTGCTGCGAAATCTCCTGCTTGTCGATCAACTGTTTGTAGCGGACGAGATCATTCTGCGCTTTAGTGTTGTTGGCTTCGGCTTCGACGACCTGCGACTTGGCGGCTTCCAATTGCTGGCGGGCAGCAGAGATTCCAGCCTGCGCGCTGGAGACTCCCGCCTCGGCGCCGCTCACCTGGCTTGATGTGCTGACGTGGGTGATGGGGATGTTAATGCCGGCGGCGGCGGCCTGGGCCTGGGCTTCGGCGTACACGGCGCGCGCCTGGGCGACGGCGACTTCGTAGTCGGCCGGGTCGATTTCCACGAGGACGGTTCCCTTCTCCACGTACTGGTTGTCTTCAACGTTGAGCTTCACGACATGGCCGCCGATGCGCGCGCTGACCGAGTTCACGTGCCCGTCAATCTGCGCGTCGTCGGTGGACTCGTAGCTGGCGAGGTAACGCCACAAAAAGAAAACGGCGGTCAAAATCACCAGGCTGGCGACAATGACCCAGCGTATGGTGTGCGGATGGTTCAGGATCGCGTCCCGCCGCTCGGAGAAGGTTGGGCTGGCGGACACAACTTCAGGATTGTTGCTTTCTTCCATTGGCTTACTTCCCTTTCAAATATTCGCGAACGCCCTCTTCGGCGCGGCCGAGGGCGCGGGCATAAGAAACTTTGGCGACGTTATGAAGATAGAGGCTGGAAATAAAGTTTTCGTGCGCAGAGGCCACGGCTTCCTGCGCCTGGATCACTTCGAGGTTGTCGGTGATTCCGGCGGAGAAACGGTCCTGCGACTGGGTGAGCGCCTGTTCGGCAAGATCGACCGAACTCCGGGCAACTTCCACGCGATCGCTCGACGACTTCAGGTCGAGCAGGGCGTTGCGGATGTCCTGATCGATCTGACCGCGCACGTCCTCCATCTGGGCCTGCGCTTGGCGCAATTTGGCTTCCGCCTTCAGCACGTCCCCATGGACGCGGCCGCCCTGGAAAATCGGGATGTTCAGGGTGCCGACGACGCCGTAGGTAGGCAGCACATCGCCGGGGACCTTGCCGATTTCGTCGAAGTTCACCGCCATATCGATGGTGGGGAAATATCCGGCGGTGGCGGCGCTGCGCTCGAGCTGCGCGGCGAGCAAACGGGCTCGCGCCGCTTTGTAATCGGCGCGGAGCGAATAGGCGCGCTGCAAGGCGGTTTCAAGATCGGGGATGGGAAAAGCTTCGTAAGGGGCCTTGTCGGCCAATTCGAATTCCTGACCGGCGGCGAGTCCGATGACGCGGGCGAGGGAAAGTTTCTGCTTGGCAAAATCGTTGGTAGCCGAGATCAGTTGCTGTTGACGCGCCTGGTATTCAACCTGCGCCCGGAGCGTGTCGATGGCCGCCGCGACACCGGCCTGCTGCCGCGCCACCGCTTTTTGATAGAGAGCGTGTGCCGTCTCCACCTGGGCTTGCGCGGTTTCAACTCGGGCGGCCCCGGCCAGCGCCTGCAAATAGGCATTGCCGGTGGCGAGCACGACCAGATCGCGCGCGTCCTTCAGATTGTACTGAGCCACGTTTTCGCCAATTGCGGAGGAGCGGTATTTCTGGATTGCCTGCCAGTCGAAAACCCGCTGGGTCGCTGCGGCGCGCACATCGAAGTATGAGAATGGGCCAAGGACGCGAGGAATGCCAGGAAGCAGGCTGCCGGTAAATCCCTCCGCTTCCAGGCTCACCTTCTGGTTGGCCTCCTGCACATCGGCGTTGATGTTGGGAAGCAGGGCGCTGAGCTGCTGCCACTTCTGTCCGCGGGCGGCGACGGTGTTGTACTCGGACAAAAGGCCGGCGAGGTTCTGGCGGAGCGCCCGCTCGATGGCGTCGCTGAAGGTCAGGCGCAGGACGCCGGGAGTGGGCTTCTGGTCCGGAACACTGCCAAAGACTGGATTCTGCGCCGAGGTGGGAGGGTGCGAGGCGGCGTCCGCCGAACCGGCGGCGGAGGTGGAATATTGGGCGGAAAGCGCCGGCGGCAAGATGACGATGGCAACGATGGGCAGAAGCATCCGAACAACGGCGGATCTTTTCATTGTAATAAACCAGTGTAATGAACCCGTGCAGTCAACCAGTGTAATTAACCAGTTAGTTAGATTCTATCCAATCCCATCGCTTGAAGCAAGTGAGGGCGCGCGGGATGGATGGCGGCGCAGCAATCGGCAACTGCGGCGGTCCGGGAATGCCTTGTGGCGCAAACGATCCTCCGCAGGAAATTAAGATGATAAGTCTTTTCGATTCTGTTTAGCGAATGGAGGATGCAAGTTGTTGAGCCGATTGACGATCGAGCCGGGGTGCAGACGGCTCTACGAGAACCTTCCGCTTGCCTTCAGTGACCTTGGTCATCTTGTGTAACCTCCAGGCTCAGGTCAAGCTATGAGGCAGGGCAGGCACCTCCCCGCAAAGAAAGAGCTGCGTCAGAAAGACGGTTTGTATGAGTGAAGCAACGAAAGTGCGAGCCAAAGGATCAGACTGGACGCGCCTGCTGACCGACCCCGATCTGGTCAGCAACCTCGGGAAACTGTTGCAAACTTATCGTGAAGTGCCTCCGGAACGGCGGGAAACGGAACTGCTGCGGGCGATGCGAGAGATCAAAGACGCCGCCGTTTCGGGCCGGGAAGCACGGGAAAGCGCGCCCGTTGCCGTGGAAGCGGCGCCAGCGGCGGAGCTTCAGCATCCGGAACCGACGAACGAAACTCCTCCGTTCGAAGCCGATCTGTTCGCACCTCTGGCGGGCTCGGATCGCCGGCGGTTCCACCGGATCAAGTGCTACGTGGCCGTCGAAATTCACATTGAGGGCGCAGAAGAGCCGGTGTGGGGCAATCTGGCGAACGTGGGGCGCGGAGGATGCATGGTCGAAACCGCCGGCGTGGTGCCGGTGGGCAAGGCGCTGGAGATTGGATTGTGGGTGGCCAGCGGCAAGATCTGGGTGAAAGGCGTCATTCTCAGCGGGGTCGCCACCCGCAGCGCTCCGTCGTTTGGCGTGCG
>Ga0181530_10006388_pt1 | contig 11626 bp, 7 predicted proteins | sample PEATcosm2014_Bin_42_FD_119769 | JGI IMG/M metagenome (GOLD analysis project Ga0181530, IMG submission 119769) | Peatland microbial communities from MTU Mesocosm Facility, Houghton, MI, USA - PEATcosm2014_Bin10_60_metaG | ecosystem: Environmental > Terrestrial > Soil > Wetlands > Peat | place... | reverse complement strand
CTGGTCGCATGCCGCTTGGTGCAAGGCATTGCGGTTGGTGGCGAGTGGGGCGGCGCCGTGTTGATGGTAACCGAGCACTCGCCCCCGAATCGACGCGGCTTCTACGGAAGCATCGTGCAGATCGGGTTCCCGCTCGGAATGGCCATCGGGACGGCCTCGTTCTTTGCGCTCGCAAACCTCGATGACGCACAGTTCATGAGTTGGGGTTGGCGACTGCCGTTCCTCGCCAGTGCCGCGCTGGTGGTGGTCGGGACTTTTATTCGCCTGCGTATCGAGGAGACCCCGGACTTCAAACGCAATGTGCTCGAAGGAAATATTTTGCGCTTTCCAGTTCTCGAAACCATTCGCCGACATCCGAAAGAGCTACTAATCGGGTTGGGTGCGCGAATCACGGAGATTTCATGGATCTACGTGATCACGATTTTCGGCCTTAGCTATGCGGTGACGAACATGGGTCTTTCGCGCAGCCTTGTGCTCGGAGCGATCGCGGTGGGAGCCGCAGTCGAGCTGGTTACGATCCCGTTGTTCGGCGCACTTTCCGATCGAATCGGGCGCCGCCCGGTCTACATGCTTGGGTGTCTGGCTGCGATTGCCTTGTCATTTCCGATCTTCTGGGCGATCGAGACGCGCGACCCGTTGACAGTCGTCCTCGGTTTTGTGATCGGCATGTCCGTAGGCCACGGCATCATGTATGGCGTGCAGGCAAGCTTCCTGAGCGAAATGTTCCCCTCCAATCTCCGCTACAGCGGTGCGTCCCTGGGTTACCAGCTTGCTGCCCCGATCGGGGGCGGCCTGGTGCCCGTCATCGCCGCAGCGATCGTCGGCCGGAATCACGGTGTGACGTGGCCGGTCTCGACTCTCATGATCGGCCTTGCGCTAATTACGATGGTCGCAGTGCTGTACGCGAAGGAAACTGCGCCGGCGATCGCAAACAGCCGCGGGCGTTCAGGAGAAAGCTGAGACCGGCCGCACTGACGTTGCGGCATATCGCAGCTGCCCCGGGTGATTTCTCCGGATTGAGCCCACCGTAGCGGAGTTACCGGCGGAGCCTTGGGCGGCTCATTTTGTGGCTTCGACCCCTCGGTAACTCTCTACTATCGTGAACACCATGGACTCAGGGATCGGTCTGCGCCCGGATAGTTGCGTGACAGTTCTTTTTGCACCAAAATCCCACTAACGCCAATGAAGCTTCCGCGTTCGAGAGGCAGACAGTGCGGCTTTCGTTTGCACTATTTATAGCTCTGAGTTTCTTGGCCGCCGCGTCGACTGCGACCGCCGAGACACGCATCGCGTTGATCATCGGCAACGGCGATTATGCGAGCAGCAATTTAAAACTGATCAATCCCGCCAACGACGCCGTCGCCATGCAGCGCTCGTTGCAGGCGGCGGGTTTCGATGTGATCCTCAAGGTAAACGCGACACGCGTGGATTTCTATCGTCTGGTCGAAGAGTTCAGCACGAAAATCGGCCGAAACCCGCATTCGGTCGGCTTGTTCTACTACGCGGGTCATGGCGTTCAAGTGAACGGCGAGAACTATTTGATTCCGGTCGATGCCAACATTCAGTCCGATGCCGATCTCGAAGCGATGGCATTCGAAGCGGGGCGGGTTCTGCGCGCGATGAAGGCAGCGCAGAATGAAATGAACATCGTGATCCTCGACGCATGCCGCGACAATCCTCTGCCTAGAGCCACACGCGGCATCGAGCGCGGCCTCGCCAGGATGGACGCGCCAAGCGGAACCTTTATCGCTTATGCAGCGGCGCCCGGCCAGGCCGCCCATGACGGCGCCAAGGGAACAAACGGCGTGTTCACCGGCGAGTTGATCAAGGCCATCGCAGAGCCGGGCGTGCCGCTGGAACAGATGTTCAAAAAAGTCATTGCCGGGGTTGCCGCCGAAACCCATGGCCAGCAGCAGCCCTGGTCGGAGGCCTCGATCCAGGGTGAGTTTTTTTTCCATGGCCCGCTGACGAGCAATGTGATCCCAGCAGCTCCGATCACCCCCGCGGCGGCCCCGGCGGCTACCGACCCGGGTGCGTTCGAGCTGGCGTTCTGGAATTCGGTGAAGGACGCGAAAAACGCCGCTGAGATCAAGACCTATCTCGACAGATACCCGAGAGGCACGTTTGCCGGCATCGCCAAGGTCAAGTACGACGAACTCCGGGCTGAGGCCGCGACTCCGTCGAGCCCGGTCGTCCACGGCCCGGCGCCGACCGGCGCGGTCGCCAGCGCCGCGGCCCCGCAACCCGCCTCGGGGGTCACCGTGCCGTCGCATCCGCCAAACGGCTTCGCCGGTGAACTGACGGATTTCGGCGTCCAGCCCCAATCGACGCTGCAGTATTATCTCGAGTCGGCGACGCCCACCTCCATCCCAGGCGGGCATGTCATCACTACGGAGGCGCTCGCAAATCTCAACCGCTCCGCGCTGCTGCTGATCGATGCCTGGAACGATCAGCAGCATCCGACCCTTCCGGGGGCGATCCGGTTCCCGTACGCAGGCAGCCCCGGCAATTTCTACGATCAGGTTCAGGCGGGATTCCAGCGAGCGCTTGCCATGCGGACGAACAATAATCCGCAACAGCCTCTCGTGTTCTTTTGCGCAGGCGTGGAGTGCTGGGAATCCTACAATGCCGCCCTCAGGGCCCTGTGGATCGGCTATCGCGAGGTTTATTGGTATCGCGGCGGGGTGACCTCGTGGCAAGCTGCCGGCTTGCCGCTCTACCCACCCTGAGGGGAGTAGGGCAGATGGTCGCCGGAATGCGCCGGCGCGAGGGCCTCATGTGATTGACGATCTCAACAATATTTCCGGCGGCACGCAGGACGTCTTCTACTCCCGCTCATCTGGCGTTCCGTTGCCGATGATGGCGCGTGCCGATGGAATTTGGTTCTGGGACGAGGACGGCAAGGCGTACATCGATGCGTCGTCCGGCCCCATGGTCAGCGCTGTTGGACACTGCAATCCGCGGGTCATTGATGCGATGGTGCGCCAGGCGCGCACGCTGGACTATGCATATACGCTGGTTGCACGGAGCCGGGTCAACCTGACGTATGCGAACCGCTTGGCAGAGTTGGCTGGTCCGGGCTTCGAGCGCGTGAGCCTCTGCTCGGGCGGCAGTGAAGCGATCGATAACGCTCTTAAGTTTGTGAGGCAATATTGCCTCGCTACGGGCCAAGCCAGCCGTCGCCGCATACTCTCTCTGGATCCTTCCTATCACGGCGCAACGATTGCTTCGCTGGCTGCCGGCGGAAACGTCGCGCTGCGCGCCTTCTTTGACGGATTCGCTGTCGTCGCGGAAACAGTACCGGCGCCTCTGTCGTATCGCATTCCCGACGGTCAATCGGTCGCGGACTACGCGAGTCACTGTGCGCGCGCTCTCGAGGCGAAGATTGCCGAACTCGGCTCCGAAAACGTGCTTGCGTTCATGCTGGAGCCAATAGGGGGGCTTTCGACAGGTGCGGTCGTGCCGCCGCGTAGCTATTTTCGTGCGGTCCGTGATATTTGCACGCGGCACGGCGTATTCCTGATCTTCGATGAGGTGCTGTGCGGAGCGGGTCGGACGGGGCAATTCATCACTGCGCACCATTGGCCTGACGCCCTGCCGGATATTATTGTGCAGGCCAAAGGCATGGGCGCCGGTCACGCGCCGCTGGGCGCGATGTGGGTGTCTGCCGCGCATGCGGATTTGCTGGCTGTGACTATGGGGTTCGACTTCAGCTATTCCTACAACGCGAATCCCATCGCTTGTGCGGTCGGGTTGGCCGTGCTCGACGAATTCGAACGGCTGGATCTCTGCGCAAACGCGACTGCGCGAGGGGCGCAGCTGCGCGCAGGCCTCGAGCGGCTCAAGAATCGATACGCGATCATCGGTGACGTGCGGGGCAAGGGATTGCTGCTCGCAGTTGAACTCGTTGCGGACCCGGTTACGAAAGCCGGGCTTCCGCCGGAGTTTGGGGCGACGAGGCGCCTGCGTATTCACGGTCTCAATAACGGCATCATGCTGTATTCACGCGCGTCGGCGGGCAGCCGTTATGGGCAATGGTTTATGGCGGCGCCGCCGCTGACGATCACCGAAGCAGAGATCGAGGAGGTCCTCTGTCGAACCGAGAAGTCCATCAGTGCGCTTTGCGACGAGGCTCGCAGCGCCCGCTTGCTTCAATGAAGAGTTCTGCTCAATCAACTCGTGAGCACGATTGACCGTTTCGGGCCGCCCAGCCTTGGCTGGGCGGGCGCTTGGCGACGAAGCTACTTAGCGGGGCTGATATCGGGGACCGCGACTGATCACGAAAGGTTCCTTTCGGCGCAGCGACCCCATGAGCACTGAAATATCTCTTTAAATCGATAGGTTAGGAGCCATTTAACAAGTGTTTCTAGGGAGGTCAAATCCTTTCATCAGAGCAAAACAATGTGCGCCAATGGACCGAAGAGCTGCGCTTCACGCAGACGGGGCGAGTGCCGATGAGAGACCGGGTACAAGGAATGACCGATCCAATGTTAATTTAACATAATATACATTATGCGTAGTTCGACCGAAATCTTTCTGCACACCGCGGCGTCCGTGTGGCAACCGGTTTTTAATGTCAAGGCCTATTTAAGGGGCTGGTTCGATAACGGCGCGGCGAACTGACTGCGGCAAACTTGCGGCCATAGATGATCCGTTGGGATGCAGATAATCGCTTCGTAGCCGGTATTGGTGATGCAAATCATGAGGCGCTTGGATGTCTTCTCGCTTTCGGCATCTCCCGCGTCCGTAAAACTTCCATAGGCGCGTAATCTCCCTGCTGCATGATCTTGCTTCGATCGTTTTGTAGCGATCGTTTCGATTTGCGATATCTCGATGGGTCGAGGCGGCGGACTCTCTGATAAGTCCCCAAGCGAACATCCGATCGCAACTGCATGAAATATATATTCTTGCATTGATTCAGGAGCGCAACTCCTTATATATTACCGATACATTAAAAAACACATGTAACACGCTGATTATTAATTTATAAACCCGGGATCAAGCCATGATCATCGCTTTCTTGCAGCGGCCGAAGCTGCCATGCGATTGCGCGAAGCCGACACCCTTGACGCTGAATGCATGGCTATAAGAATTCGTAGGAGCAATTTAATCCTCCGCCCGACAGCCACGCTTCAACAGCCTCGCGCGCTGTCAGCGTCGTGGAGGTGGGAAGCTCCACATTTCAACATCCCTTTAGTAGAGAACACGTGGAGTCCATCGCATTTGATCGCGATCAACACGCGCGCCCAATTGGCGCCAACGCGGCTCTCGGACCGCCCTCGCCTCGCGACTTTGTGTTCTCGCTGCGATGACGCCCCGCGAAGACCGCGTCAATTAAAATGCGGCTGGTGGCTCAGTAGATGGCTTGCACAACTTGTAGTGCCCTCGGTACCGACTTATATTCCGTGTGGGCCATATCTCGTTGTACAGCGGTCGTCGCATTCAGGAGAAAGTCATGTCCGAGTTGACTAGACGCCAATTCTTGAAGGTCACGGGCTTGTCGGTCGTGGGTTCTAGTTTGGCGGTATTGGGTTTCTCACCCGAGCCGGCACTCGCGGAGGTGCGCGAATACAAGCTCACGCGTGCGACCGAGACGCGCAACACCTGCCCTTATTGTTCGGTTGCCTGCGGCATCTTGATGTACAGCCTCGGCGACGGTGCAAAGAACGCGCAGCCGAGCATCTTTCATATCGAGGGCGATCCCGATCATCCGGTCAATCGCGGCACGCTGTGCCCGAAAGGCGCCGGCCTCATCGACTTCATCCATAGCGAGAGCCGCCTGAAGTATCCCGAATATCGCGCACCGGGATCGGATCGGTGGGAGCGAATTTCTTGGGACGACGCGCTCGACCGCGTTGCCAAGCTCATGAAGCAGGACCGTGACGCGAACTTCGTCGCCAAGACGGCCGACGGGCTGACCGTGAATCGTTGGATAACAACGGGCATGCTGGCGGCATCTGCATCGAGCAACGAAGTCGGGTATCTGACGGCCAAGGTTGCGCGTTCACTCGGCTTGCTGGCATTTGATAACCAGGCTCGTGTGTGACACGGCCCGACGGTGGCAGGTCTTGCCCCGACGTTTGGCCGTGGAGCGATGACGAATCACTGGGTCGACATCAAGAATGCCGACGTCGTTCTCATCATGGGCGGCAATGCCGCGGAAGCGCACCCGTGCGGCTTCAAATGGGTGACCGAGGCGAAGGCGCACAACAAGGCCAAGCTCATCGTCGTCGATCCGCGCTTCACGCGGTCGGCGTCGGTCGCCGATTATTACGCGCCGATCAGGCCCGGTACCGACATAACGTTCCTGGGTGGCCTGATCAATTACCTGCTGGTGAACGACAAGATCCAACACGATTATGTCGTGAATTACACCGACTTGTCTTTCATCGTGAAAGAGGAGTTCGCGTTCACCGACGGGATCTATTCGGGATACAACGCCGATAAGCACAGCTACGACAAGTCGAGCTGGGACTACGAGATCGGTGCAGACGGTTACGCCAAGGTCGATCCCACGCTGACTCATCCGCGCTGCGTTTACAATTTACTCAAGCAGCACTACGCGCGCTACGTGCCGGAGATGGTCGAACGAGTCTGCGGCACCCCCAAAGACAGGGTGCTGCACATCTGGGAGATGATTGCCTCGACGGCGACGCCGGGGCGCGCCATGACCATCATGTACGCCCTCGGTTGGACGCAGCACTCGATCGGTTCGCAAATGATCCGCACCGGCGCGATGGTGCAGCTGCTGCTCGGAAATATCGGCGTGTCCGGCGGCGGCATGAACGCGCTGCGAGGTCATTCGAATATCCAGGGACTGACCGATTTGGGTCTATTGTCGAACCAATTGCCGGGCTACATCGCTCTACCGAGCGAGAGCGAACAGGACTTCGGGATGTACATGGCGGCGCGCGCGTTGAAACCGCTTCGTCCCAATCAGCTGAGTTACTGGCAAAACACGCCGAAATTCTTCGTCAGTTTCATGAAGGCGTGGTGGGGGGATGCGGCGACCGCGCAGAACAACTGGGCATATGACTATTTGCCCAAGCTCGACAAGCTCTACGACATGCTGCAAGTCTATGAACTGATGCACCAGGGCAAGATCAACGGCTATCTGGCGCAGGGCTTCAATCCGCTGGCCGCTGCACCGAACAAGGCGAAGATGTCAGCGGCGCTCTCGAAGCTCAAGTTTCTCGTCATCATGGACCCCCTGGCCACCGAGACGTCGGAGTTCTGGCGCAACTACGGCGAACTCAACGATGTCGATTCGAGCAAGATTCAGACCGAGGTGTTTCGCCTGCCGACGACGTGTTTTGCGGAGGAAAATGGGGCGCTGGTCAATTCGGCACGCTGGTTGCAGTGGCATTGGAAGGGGGCGAATCCGCCCGGCGAGGCGCGCAGCGATTTGCAGATCATGGCGGGCATTTTCACGCGGATGCGCTCGATGTACGCGAAGGACGGCGGCGCATATCCTGATCCCATTCTCAACTTGACCTGGAAATACGCGCAAGCCGAGAGTCCAAACCCGGAGGAACTCGCCAAGGAGTACTCGGGCAACGCGCTCAAGGACCTGGCGGATCCAAAAGATCCGACCAAGATCACGCGCAAAGGGGGCGAGCAGCTCGCGGGGTTCGCCGAACTGCGCGATGACGGCAGTACACAATGCGGCTGCTGGATTTTCTGCGGGGCATGGGGCCCTACCGGGAACCTCATGGCGCGGCGTGACAACTCGGACCCGACCGGAATCGGCCAGACGCTCAATTGGGCCTGGGCTTGGCCCGCCAACCGCCGTGTCCTGTACAACCGTGCGTCCTGCGATCCGGCCGGCAAGCCGTACAACCCGAATCGTAAGCTAATCGGCTGGAACGGCAGTGCTTGGGGCGGTGCCGACGTCCCGGACTTCAAGGCCGATGAGAACCCGGCCGGCGGTATGGGCCCGTTCATCATGAACCCCGAGGGCGTCGCGCGGTTTTTTGCGCGCAAAGGTATGGCAGAGGGTCCGTTCCCGGAGCATTACGAACCGTTCGAGACGCCGCTTGGCTACAACCCTTTAAGCCCACACCAGCCGCAGGCGACGAACAATCCCGCGGCGCGCGTGTTCCCGGATGATCGTGAGGCGCTCGGCAAGGTCGCGCAGTTTCCGCAGGTCGCAACCACGTATCGCCTGACCGAGCATTTCCATTACTGGACCAAGCACGTACGCTTGAACTCGATCCTCCAGCCGCAGCAATTCGTCGAAATCGGCGAAGCGCTGGCCAAGGAACTTGGTATCGCCACCGGCGAGCGCGTCAAGGTCAGCTCGAACCGCGGCTATATTAAGGCGGTCGCGATGGTGACCAAACGCATCCGGCCCCTGACCGTCGACGGCAAAGTTGTGCACACGGTCGGCGTGCCGATTCATTGGGGCTTCATGGGAGTCGCCAAGCCCGGATTTCTGGCCAACACGCTGACGCCGTCGGTCGGTGATGCGAACTCGCAGACCCCAGAATTCAAGGCGTTCCTGGTCAAGGTCGAGAAGGCGTAGGAGATTTACGATGGCATTGCAGTCGCTCGACATCGTCCGCCGCTCAGCGACCACCCTGCCGGAACCTGAGGTGCGCGGCGCGTTCACCGGCCAGGTCGCGAAACTCATCGACACGACCAAGTGCATCGGCTGCAAGGCCTGCCAGGTCGCCTGCATGGAATGGAACGACCTGCGCGACGACATCGGTACTTGCACCGGTCACTATGACAACCCGCACGATTTGAGCGAACACTCGTGGACCTTGATGCGCTTCACCGAGTACGAAAATCCGAAGGGCGACCTCGAGTGGCTGATCCGCAAGGACGGCTGTATGCACTGCGAAGATCCCGGCTGTCTCAAGGCCTGTCCGTCGCCGGGCGCGATCGTGCAGTACGCGAACGGCATCGTCGATTTCCACGAGGAGAACTGCATCGGTTGCGGCTATTGCATAACCGGGTGTCCCTTCGACATACCCCGCATCTCGAAGAAGGACAAAAAGGCCTACAAATGTACCCTGTGCTCCGACCGGGTTGCCGTGGGCCTCGAACCCGCCTGCGTCAAATCCTGTCCGACCGGCGCAATCGTCTTCGGCACCAAGGAAGACATGAAGCAGCATGCCGCGGAGCGTATCGAGGATTTGAAATCGCGCGGCTTCGACCAGGCGGGTCTCTACGATCCGCCCGGCGTCGGAGGAACCCATGTGATGTATGTGCTGCACCATGCCGATCAACCGGAGCTATACGCCGATTTGCCCAAGAATCCGAAGATCAGCCCCCTGGTCAGACTGTGGAAGGGCGCCGCCAAGCCGCTGGCACTGTTCGCGATATTCGCCACCGCGACGGTAGGGTTCCTGCACTACATCGGCATGGGACCGAATGAGGTCGACGAAGCCGACGAAGAGGCTGCACGCCGCGAGTTGGAGAAGAAGCCATGAACGCCGAAGATAACCGTGACGTGATCGTCCGCTACACCGCCGGCGCGCGCATCAATCACTGGATCGTGGCGATCAGCTTCGTGCTGGTCGCACTGTCCGGGCTCGCGCTGTTTCATCCCGCATTCTTTTGGCTCACCAACTTGTTGGGCGGCGGACCGTGGACGAGGATTTTGCATCCGTTCATCGGGTGCGTCATGATCGTCGCGTTTTACCTGTTCAGCCTGAGCATCTGGCGGTATAATTTTTTTGACGAACGCGACTGGCTCTGGCTGCGCAAAGTCCAGGATGTAATGTCGAACCGCGAGCAAAACGTGCCCGAGGCGGGTTGCTACAACGCCGGACAGAAGCTGCTCTTCTACTCCATCATTGCCTGCCTGATGGGCCTTTTGCTCTCCGGCATCGTGATTTGGCGCGTATATTTCTCGGCGTTCTTTCCTATCGGCTTGATCCGTCTCGCTTCGCTATTGCACTCCTTCTGCGCGTTCGTGCTGATCTGCGCCATCGTCGTGCACGTCTACATGGCGATCTGGGAAAAAGGATCGATCCGCGCGATGACCCGCGGCCGGGTATCCCTCGGCTGGGCGTGGAAGAATCATCGCGCGTGGTTTCGCGAGGTCACCAAGAGCGTTCCGCAGAAGTAGCACGCGGCTTGCACGGCAGCGCCCGCGCGGGCAGCAGCCACGCGTGTAGCACCGCCAATGGCGCATAAGCATCCGGCAACGCACAAAAGCGCTGGACGTTTGCGGTGGTTGCGACGAGGATAGTTCAAAATCCTCCAAGCTGGCCCGCCATGGCGCAACGCATCCTCGAACCTGGACAAATCGAAACCCTTGCGCAGCGCTCGATACCGCGCATTCGCTTGCCCGACCGTGCGCTCGTGTTCGCGCGGCGCGCGGCGCGGCTGCGTCAACTCGCGGCGGACGCGACGATCGGCGAGTATCTGCGGTTTCTGGCGGTCCTCGTGGACGCCCAGCACACCGCGCTCGCGCATCTGTCGGTGCCGGCGCCCACAGCGGAGCATATCGGAAGCTCGGCCGAGCATGGCATGCCACCCATCCCTGCCTCGACCTGGCCGCGAGAGCGGTGGCGCGAGACGCTTGAGTCTCTATGCGCGGCGCTCGCCGCGCGATCGGATTTCCCGGCCGGGGTGGGTGAAAGCATCGCCAAAATCCGGCGGGCCGCACCCGCCTGGATCGAGGCTCAAGCGACCTCGATATTGGACGGGCGGAACGAGACCGTGGACGCAACCGTGGCGCCGCTCATCATGGGCGCGTTGCAGGTGCACTGGGTTGCGCTTGCCGGTCAGTTCATGGCGGCCGAAGTCAAGGTGCTCGATGTCCCCGGCGCGTGTCCGCTTTGCGGTACGCTGCCCGCAGCCAGCGTGGTAAGCGCGCAGTCGGGGTATCAGGGTTATCGCTACTTGCACTGCAGCCTGTGTGCGACCGAATGGCACATGGTGCGCGTGCAATGCTCGCAATGCGGCGCCTCCGGCAAAAGCATCGGATACCACTCACTCGAAAGCAAGACCGCGGAGAATACCCGAAGTAAGGACGGTGAACCCGCGGTGCGCGCGGAAACGTGCGAGCAGTGCCACGGATATCGCAAGATCCTTTATCAGGAGAAGGATCCGGGCGTTGAACCGGTGGCCGATGACGTGGCCAGCCTCGCCCTCGATTTGCTGCTCGGCGAACAGGGTTATCATCGCGCCAGCAGCAACCCCCTGCTGTGGCTGTCGAGCGCGACCCGTGACGCCTGATTCGACGCCCGCGCGAGCAACCGACATTCCGGCGCTGGATCGCCTGTTGAATGATCCCGCCTTCGCACCGTTGATGGCGCAGTATGCGCGCACTCAGATCACCGCCGCACTGCGCAGCGAACTCGCGCAGTTGCGCCGGCGTGCGGTCGCCGCCGAGCTGTGTGCCGGTGAATTGAGTGCGATCGAGATTGCGAGAAAGGTCGACTCCGACCTGACTCGGCGCACGCGTCCGCGAATGCGCCCGGTATTTAATTTATCCGGGACCGTCCTGCATACTAATCTCGGTCGCGCGTTGCTCCCCGATTCGGTCGTGCACTCGGTGGTGCGTGCACTCACCGCGCCCGTCAACCTGGAATTCGATCTGAATTCGGGCGACCGCGGCGATCGCGATGATCTGGTGGAACCAATACTGTGCGAATTGACCGGTGCAGAG
>Ga0181530_10006386_pt1 | contig 11628 bp, 7 predicted proteins | sample PEATcosm2014_Bin_42_FD_119769 | JGI IMG/M metagenome (GOLD analysis project Ga0181530, IMG submission 119769) | Peatland microbial communities from MTU Mesocosm Facility, Houghton, MI, USA - PEATcosm2014_Bin10_60_metaG | ecosystem: Environmental > Terrestrial > Soil > Wetlands > Peat | place... | reverse complement strand
CGCGACTAAACAGATCGAGGCAAGAATTACTCGTGCATCACGTGTGCATGAACGCCAACTTGATATCCTTGGGAAGCTGTATCGCCATCTTTACGACGCGCAAGAGTTGTTTAGACGAGAAACGTCCGCGGGGATGACAAATGGAATGGCCCCGGAGGAGTATGCACCCCGACTCGTCAAAGCGATGGGCGCCGCCCAGGAAGAATTCTTGAATGGCAGGCTGTTCATTCCATTGGATCTCGTGCAGCTATGTGAGGGTTTCTTTGATGCGGTGTCAAAGGGGCAGCGGGACTTTGAGTGGTCGCTCCACTCGATGATCGATCCCATCAGGCAGACCGAATTCTGGAAGGCCGCCGCGGCAGTTGCGCATGAACAGGTTCCGAAGATTTTGGAGCAGATTGATGACGCGGGTCGCGCCGTTGTACGCGGTGAAGCAACAAGGTTGGCATAAGGGTCAAAAAGGGGAGACGCATTTCCCCCCGACCCAATTGGTCGGTGAGGTAGCCCACAGTCCCACGTGGCGCGGAAGGCGCGGCAACCCATCGAAGTTCCAATGCCGGCGGACTTTTGCTGCGTCCGGGGCGCTATTCGATCGGCAGAGCGCAAAGGGCCGTGAATTTGCCCTACTTCCAGTCATCTCTAGGTACGAGTTGCGGTCCCCTGCCGTCGAAGTACCTCTGGCAAGACACACACTGAACTACCAGGATGCAGGCACCGCCGTGCCCAACCTCCTTAACTTCAAACCTTCGACCGAGGCAGTCGGACCCCGCAGCATTTTGATGCTTTCCGCCGTCCAGAAGAGTCTCCGGATCAAAACAGTGGCTGAGACCCACTAGCATAGTTTCCCCCTTTTCCCTCCAATGATACAACACGCTCGAAGAAATTGGGGCTCTCCACCACCAATCCCCCCTTTGGAATTGGACGGGGATTTGCCCCTTCATCCCGCTCCCATTTTTGTCCGGGCGGATCAGGTCTTCCTCATGACGGGACCGTGCTACTGATACACCCTGAGCGTGCGCGTCACGGCACTGACCCCGGCTTTGCGAAATGTGTTCGTAAGCAGGGCGGAAATCTCCCGCAGATGGCTCTGCGCAACGGCGGCCACCGAAGGGCCGGAACCGCTCAGGCAGACGCCGATCAGACCGGGATGGCGGAGTGCGAGCAGCCGGTCGAGCGCGGGGACGATGGCGCATCGGCTGGGCTGGTGGAGCTGGTCGCGCAGGGCTTCCGATAAGACCGCGTAGTTCCGGGTGCGCAATCCCTCGAGCAGCAGCGCTACGCGTTGGATGTTGCTCACGGCCGCGGAAAGGGGCACGGTCTGGGGCAGGATGGCGCGGGAACGGCGGGTCTCCAGTTGCACTTCGGGCGTTGCCACGATGATCCGCAGGGAGAGCGGCCAGGGAGCGGGGAGGGCGATCACCGAACCGTCGTCGCGCTGGCAGCAGACCACCAGCCCACCCAAAAGCGCCGCCGCCACGTTTTCCGGATGGCCTTCGATGGCGCATCCGGCCGCCAGCAGTTTCTCGATGGGCTGCGGGCCGAACAGCCTCTCAAACACGCGGAAGCCGGCAGCTACGGCGGCGGCACTGCTGCCCAACCCGGAGCACAAGGGGATTTCCGATTCGACTTCGACATCCACCGAAGGGAAACGGCGGCGCGCCGCCAGATGACGGAAGGCGCGCTCGATCAGATTCTCGCCCTGCAATTCGATATTGCGAAACTGGAAATGCAGGCGGTTTGCGCCGCGTTGCCGGCTCCTGCGGACGCGCACGTGGAGGAACAGGCGGACGGCCAGGGCCAGAGTGTCGAGGCCGGGGCCGAGGTTGGCGATGGAAGCGGGAACGGCGATACGCGTGGTGGGACAGACCATCGTTTTCCGTGGTCTGTCATGCCTCTCAGACATTTGAGCCCTTGACAGACGACGAAAAACGATCGTCTGTCCTACTGGCGTTGAGGATGGAATCGGTATCTTTGAGGGCGTGTCCGGTGAGGAATGCCACGACCCGCGCCCCGGGGTCCATTCGGCCATCGGCGATCAGGCGCCGGATGCCGGCCAGAGTGGTGGCGGAGGCGGGTTCGCTGCCGATTCCGTCGCGGCCGAGCTCCTGTTTGGCGGCCATGATCTCGGCGTCGTCCACGTCCATGACGATGCCGCCGGTGAAGCGCAGCGCGCGGATGGCTTTCTTCCAGCTTCTCGGATTTCCGATGCGGATGGCTGTCGCCATGGTCTGAGGGTCTGTGACCACTTGCAGCTCGCTGCCGCCGGATTCGACGGTGCGCACCAGGGCGTTCGATCCGCGGGCCTGCACGATGACCAGGCGCGGAATGGGGTTCATGAGACCGGCGGCGGCGAGTTCTTCGATGGCTTTGCCGAACGCGGCGCTGTTGCCGAGGTTGCCGCCGGGGAGCACGATGTAATCCGGCGCGCGCCAATCGAGCTGGTCCATGAGGTGGAAGATAGCGGTCTTCTGGCCCTCGATGCGGAACGGGTTGATGGAGTTCAGGAAGTAAATGCCGGTGTCGGCATCGGCCATCAACTGGCGGAGGGCGTCGTCGAAATTGCCGTCGACGTACTGGGTTTCGGCGCCGAAGTCCAGGGCCTGGGCCAACTTCTGCATGGAGGCTCCGCCCTTCGGCAGGTAGACGCGCGCGCGCAGATTGGCGCGGGCGGCATAGGCGGCCATGGAGGCGGCGGTATTGCCGGTGGAGGCGCAGGCCACGATCTCCGCGCCCTGGCGGCGAGCCTCGGTGACGGCGACGGTCATGCCGAGGTCTTTAAAGGAGCCGGTGGGGTTCCAACCAAGATGCTTGAACCAGAGATGACGGGCGCCGGCGTAATCGGCGGTCTTCTGGCCGGCGAGAAGGGGGACATTGCCTTCTCCGAGGGTGACGACGGCGTCGGCCGGGCAGTCAGGGAGGTACTCGCGAAAGCGCCAGACGCCGCTCGAATCGAGAGGCGCATTGGAAGCGCGCCGTTCCCGCCAGATCCTCTTCAATTGCTCGGGCGAAAGTGGGCCGGGGTTGGGAACGGCCTGCAACAGATTGCCGCAGACCGGGCAGCTATAGCCGCGATAATCGCGCGGGACTTCCGTGCCACACCCCGCTTCGCTGCAACGCAAGACCGAAGGAATCATCAGAAGCTCACAGTAGACAACCGGCGCGGCACTTGTCAACGGGGCGCGGGCGAAACTTGCTTTTTTGCGGGAGCCGGGCTGCCTTGCTCCACCAGGTTCTTCAGGCGGTTGACCTGCTCGGTGAGGACGCCGTCCACCGGTGCGGCCAGCGTGTTCATCCCCGCGGGGAGATAGCCGGCGGCCGCGAAGGTAAGCTCGAGCCGGGTGCCGTCGGGCGTGGCTGCGAGGGCCAGCGTCAGGCTGCCGCTCGAGGCCAGGCGCTGCAAGGGGCCGAGGCCGCCGCGCAGGACGAGCGTCTTGTCGGGCTCGACGTACACGACGTCCATGTGGCGGACGCCCCCGCCGTTGCGAAAGTCCTCGCAGAAGCAGCCGGTCGGAATGGCCTCCAGTCTCAGGTTGTGGGAATTGCCGGAGAAGGTGTGGGCGGAATCCCACCAGTCGGCGACACCCAGCAGGTGCGTGTAGACGTCGTGGGGCGAGGCATGGATAGTGACGGCGATCTTGACGGTGAAGCCGCCGGCGGCGGAATCGAGGACGTCGGCACGGACCGGCCAGGCGGCGGCGGAAAGAGCCACAACCCATAGAAGCTGTTGGATTCTCATCGGAATGATCGGATCCCCTTTCCGGCAGTGTAGCAGAGCGGGGGTTGCGCGTGACGGCGTGCGGAAGCCGTGGGCGCCCAAGCGCCTTCTTTTATCTTATTTGATTATTAAACCCCCGATTCCTTAAACTGAAAACACCAAGGCTGCCCAGCCGGGACATCGGGCGGCGGCCGGACCCGTCTGTGTTTCCAGCCGGATAAGGAGGGTGTCCGTGTCGATTCCCGAGAGTCCCCGCCGGTGGGAAGCGGATGGCGATCTGTTTGCCGCGGCGTTCGAGCACGTGCCTGTCATGATGGCGATCACCGTACAGGGCGAACGCGTCTTTCTGGAGGTCAACCGGGAGTTCGAGAGGGTGACGGGCTACAGCCGGGAAGAGGTGATCGGTAAGAGCGTGGCGGAACTGGGCCTGCTCGCGCCGGAGGAATTGGAGCGCCTGCCAGGAGTAGTGAGAGTCGGGGAGCCGGCACTGGGGATCGAACTGACGTTCCGGACGAAGAACGGGGCGTCCCGGCAGTGCCTGTGCAGCACCATGCCGGTGAGCATCGGCGGAGTTGCCCGGACATTGGCGTTGGGAATCGACGTCACCGGACACGCCCGCTATGAAGCGGAGCGAGGGCTGACGATTGAGCTGCTCGGTCTGCTGAATGCCCCCAGCACGATGCGGGAAATGATGGAGGGCGCGACCAGGCTGCTGCAGAAGTTCACGCGATGCGACGCGGTGGCCATACGGGTGCTGGTGGGCGGCGATTTTCCGTTTTACACCACCTGGGGGCTGTCGGACGAATTCGTGCGGGAGGAGAGCTGCCTCTGTGCGGACGGCGCCGATGCGGACCCGGAGTGCCTTTGCGGAGCGGTTCTGACGGGAGAATTCAAGCCGGGGCTGGAAGTGGTAACGGCGTACGGCAGCTTCTGGACGAACAGCCTCGGCGAACTGGTGAATGGGCCAATGGCCGGCTGTCTGCCAGCCAGCTTGCGCGGCCGGTGCCTGCGCGAAGGATATGAAGCCGTGGCCCAGATCCCGCTGCGCTTCGCCGGCCGCACACTGGGGCTGATGCAGTTCAACTATTTGCAGCGCGGGAGCATCACGCCGGAAAGCGTGGCGTTCCTGGAGCACACCGCCGGCAGCATCGCCACCGCCATCGAACAGCGCCAGACCCAGGCGGCCTTGCGGGCCAGCGAATTGCGTTACCGGTTGATCTCCGAGAACACCGCCGACGTGATCTGGCTGGCGGACGCCACCACGCTGCGATTCAGGTATGTCAGTCCCTCGGTGGAGCGGCAGTGTGGATACTCCCCCGAAGAAGTAATGGCGATGCCAGTCGGGGAATTGCTGACGCCGGAATCCTATCGCGGGGTGGAACGGAGCTTTAGGGAACGGCTGGCAAAGTTCGAAGCGGGAAGCGAAGCCGAGCGGATACAAACCTACGAAGTGGACCAGCGGCGGCGGGACGGTTCCCTTGTGCGCGTGGAAATAGTGATCACGCTTCTGCCGGGGGAAGACCGGCGCGTGCGCGAGATTCTGGGGGTGTCGCGCGACGTTACGGAGCGTTACCGTTACACCGAAGCGCTGCGCGAAAAAGAGTATTGGCTGAGCGAATCGCAGCGGGCTTCGCGCATCGGCAGCTACGCCACCGACTTCACCGCCGGCCTGTGGACCAGCTCGGCGACCCTGGACGAGATCTTCGGCATCGGACCGGAATTCAGCCGGACCGTGAACGGCTGGGCGGCCCTGGTGCATGCCGACGAGCGCCAGGAAATGATGGAGTATCTCCAGCGCGAGGTGGTCGAACGGCAGCGGCCGTTCGACCGCGAATACCGCATCGTGCGGCCGAGCGACGGCCAGATCCGCTGGGTCCATGGGCGCGGCGAGCTGGTTCACAACGCCAAGGGTGAGCTGCTGACGATGACGGGGACGATCCAGGACATCACCGAGCGAAAGCGGCTGGAGGAGCAACTGCTGCAGGCGCAAAAGATGGAATCGGTGGGCCGGCTGGCGGGGGGAGTGGCCCACGACTTCAACAATCTGCTGACGGTGATCAACGGCTATTGCGATCTGATGCTGGAGGGGATGGAGACCCCGGATCCGCTGAAAGAGCAACTGAATGAGGTCCGCGGCGCGGGACAGCGCGCGGCCGCGCTGACGCAGCAATTGCTGGCGTTCAGCCGGCGCCAGGTGATGCGGCCGCAGGTGCTGGACCTGAACGCCTTTCTGCGGGAGACCGAACGGCTGTTGCAGAGGCTGATTGGGGAAGATGTCCGCTTGGCAACCGTGCTGGACGGGGCGCTGGGCAAGGTGAAGGCGGATCCGGGACAGATCAACCAGGTGATTCTGAACCTGGCGGTGAATGCGAGAGACGCCATGCCCGGAGGCGGGTGCCTGACCATCGAGACGGCCAACGTGGATATCGACGCGGAGAGCGCCGCGGCGCAAGTGGGTTCGCGCGCCGGGCGCTACGTGCGGCTGTCGGTGTGCGATACGGGCGCGGGCATGGATGCGGAGACCAGGCGGCACCTGTTCGAGCCGTTCTTCACCACCAAAGCGGCGGGGCAAGGCACGGGCCTGGGGCTTTCGAGCGTATACGGAATCGTGCAGCAGAGCGATGGCTGGATTACGGTGTACAGCGAGCCGGGCCAGGGCACGCAATTTCACGTTTACTTGCCGCGGCTGGAAGAGGATGCAGAAAAGCCCGCCGCGCCGGTGGAGAATCCCGCGCCGGCGTTCGGCACCGAGACGATTCTGGTAACCGAGGACCAGGACAACGTCCGCAAGCTGGTGTCGCGCATGCTGCGTGGTTTCGGCTACCACGTGCTGGAAGCGGCCAACGGAGGGGAAGCCCTGGAGGCGGCCTCGGCGCATGCCGGACCGATCGACCTCCTGGTCACGGACCTGGTGATGCCGGAAATGTCGGGCCGCGAATTAGGCGCCGAGCTGAAGCGCCGGAGACCGGAGATCCGGGTGCTGTACATGTCCGGATATACCGGCAACGTGGTCGCGCAGCGCGGTCTTCTGGAGGAGGGCGTAGCCTTCATCGAGAAGCCGTTCACGGCGGAATCGCTGGCAAGCAAAGTGCGCGACACGCTGGGGAGCGTACCGGCGGCCGCGGGGATTCTGGTGGTGGACGACGATGCGGCCGTCCGCGGCCTGTTTCACAAGATCCTGACGCGGGCGGGATACCGCGTGATGGAAGCCGCCGATGGTGCGCAAGCTCTGGCCGCGCTGAGGAAGGGCGGGTTGGACCTGGTGATCACCGACCTGGTGATGCCGGAGAAAGAAGGGATCGAGACCATTGTGGAGATCCGCAAGAGCCACCCGCAGGTGAAAATCGCGGCGGTTTCGGGGGCGTTTGGCGGCAGGTATCTGGAGGTTGCGTCGATGTTGGGAGCCGAAGCGGCGCTCGCCAAGCCGGTGTCCGAGGAAGCGCTGCTGAGCATGGTGCGGCGCCTGTTGGGTGGGAGCTAGAGGACCCGGTACAATATGGAATGCCGCCCGGGAATGGAGCGGCTGGGGGCCCTTAGCTCAGCGGTTAGAGCAGCGGACTCATAATCCGTTGGTCGAAGGTTCAAATCCTTCAGGGCCCACCAATACTTTCATTGTCCGGACCGGAGACATGGGTAACAGATTGTTCCTAAGACATGGGTGACACTCTTGGGCCGAACGGGTTGTAAAGGGGCTGCAGAGTCTTTTCCTCCAGTGTCCGGACCGGACACATAGGTAACAGATTGTTCCTAGTGCGCGACGATTACCGGAATTGCGCCGATATCTCGAGTCGCGCCCTTGTTGCTTTCGGCCTGGAAAACCATCTCGTGCTTGCCCTCGGGCAGGGAAGTTGCGTCAATATCTGCCGTCCAGCCCGCACGATCGCCCTGGGGGAAGCCCGGGATCGCCTGATTGACGTCCGGACGCATCGTGCCATACGTACAATTCATCAGGAAAACCCGGTCGACGTAGACGGATACCTGCTTGATCCCATCCTCTGAAATAGCCCATCCGAAGGCAGCGAAGCGGCCGCTGATGTTCTGATTCGGCTGCGGCGTATCGACGACGCCTGATGGCAAGCGGGCTTTCGTGCCGGTACCTGAGCCACAGCCCCAGGTCATGATGCCGGCGACCGCCAGGCAGGCGACCGCCAAAAACCGCCCGGGGACTGACAAGGGTCTCCCGGCCCCACCAATCTTCCTTTGGCCAGATGCTACCATCCGATGCACCTCTCAATGCCCTCCATTTCAGAGTTGAGCATAGCAGGTGCGCCGCGTTCCAGTGCAGTTCGGCTTACTGCCCACTGCCCGGCCTTCGGCTTCAGGTGGTATGCTACAATTCGATATTTCAAATCGACCGGGAGTACCCGCTTTGCCGGCGGCGCCACAATACTGGCCGTGAATTGGACGCATATCACCTAGCCAAACGGAAATGAGCGGCTTCATTCAAAACCTGTATGCCCGAGGCGGCGCCATAGCGGGCATCCGGTTCAGAATGAAGCAGCGTTTGCTGATTGAAAGAATCAAGCAAACGGGCCTCTTCGATGAGAAGTTTTATCGTGAGGCCTACCGGGACGTGCGGGAGGCCGGCGCCGATCCGATCGTGCATTATCTTCGCGCGGGGGCCCGAGAGGGCCGGATGCCGAACCCGCTGTTCGATTCCGCTTTTTATTTTCGGGCCTATCCCGACGTGGCGCAAACCGGGGTCAATCCTCTGGTTCACTACATCGATCATGGTGCTCGGGAGGGCCGAAATCCTCACCCGCTCTTCGATTCCGCGTATTACCTGAGACAGTATCCGGATGTCGCCAGCGCCGGCCTGAACCCCCTCGCACACTACCTGGTATGCGGCGCCCGCGAAGGCCGCAAGCCTAACCCTGTTTTTGATCCCGCCTATTACCTGCGGGAGAATCCCGCCGTCGCTGCCAGTGGTTTGAATCCGCTCCACCATTTTTCCGCCTACGGAGCCGCCGAAGGCAGAAGACCGGCCCGGCTTTTTGAGCCCCTGTATTACCTGAGCCACAACCCCGATGTCAAAGCTTCGGGGGTCAATCCGCTGGCGCACTTCCTCGCGGCTGGCGATCGCGAGGGGCGGCGGCCATGTGCTCTGTTCGACCCGGAGTTTTATCTGAACGAGTACCCCGACGTGCGGCCCACGGGCATGCCCGCGCTGGCGCACTATCTGGAATACGGCGTAAAGGATGGCCGGGCCGTCAACAGTGCCCGGCGCCCGGTTCACGTTGCGCAAGGATTGTCGGCGGCGCGGCTGGCGGAAATCGAGGAGGAAATCAGGCTGTTCGGGCGCCAGCCCAAGATATCGGTGCTGGTGCCGGTGTATAACCAGACCGCGCCATGGCTCGAACGCATGATTGCTTCCGTGGAAGCCCAAGCCTATCCCAATTGGGAGCTCTGTATAGCGGACGATGGCTCCACGAGCGACGAAACCACTCAAACCCTGAAACGTTGCGCCAGCCCCGATGGCGGGCCGATCAGCATTGCGTTTTTGGGCCGCAACCTCGGCATCGCAGGCGCCACCAATGCCGCGTTGTATCTGAGTTCGGGCGAGTTTGTCGCGATGTTGGACCACGACGATGAGCTCGCGCCCGAGGCGTTGTTCGAAATCGCCAAGGCCCTCAACCAGGAGCCGGACCTGGACGTGATCTATACGGACGAGGACAAACTGGACCCGGACGGCTGGCTGGATCAGCCTTTCCATAAGCCGGACTGGTCACCGGAGTTCTTCCGGCACGTCATGTACGCCGGCCACCTGCTGTCGGTCCGCCGCAGTCTGGCGATTCAAGTTCGTGGGATGGACAGCCGCTTCGACGGTGTTCAGGACTTCGACTTCCTGCTGCGCGTCTCCCGGCGAACCAACCGCATCCGGCACATACCCAAGATTCTTTACCACTGGCGGCGCATCCCCGGCAGCATCGCGCTGGGAGAAGACGAAAAACACGGTATCGCCGCCCTGCAAGTCGCTGCCGTGAACGCCCAACTGGATTGCTGTGGTGTGCCGGCGCACGCCGAGCCCCACCCGGCGATTCCCCACCGGGCGGTGATCCGGCCTCTGCCTCGCCGCGAGCATCCGCTGATCAGCATCGTCATCCCCACGCGCGACCAGCCTAAGCTCCTCGGTGCATGCCTGCGCAGCATCTTCGAAAAAACCACCTATCCGAATTTCCAGGTGATCCTGGTCGACAATGGCACTACCGATCCGGAGGCGCTTCGCCTTTTTGAGCAGTTCGACACCACCATCGTTCCTTTCGCGGAGCCGTTCAATTTTAGCCGGGCGAACAATCTGGGGGCGGCTAAAGCTCGTGGCGAGTACCTGGTCCTGCTGAACAACGATACCGAAGTCGGCACCTCGGGATGGCTGGAAGAGTTGCTCTTCTATGCCGAAGCTCCGGATGTAGGCGCGGTCTCTCCGCTTCTCCTGTACCCGGATCAAACGGTGCAGCATGCCGGCGTGGTTCTCGGAATGCGAGGCACCGCCGACCATATTATGCGTGGATTCCCCGCCGGCTCGGACGGCTACTTCGGCTCGCTGAGCTGTGCCCGCGAGGTTTCTGCCGTTACCGCCGCGTGCATGGCTCTGCGAACCGAAACCTTCCGGGAAATGGGCGGCTTCCGCGAGGCCTTCCGGACCATTTATCAGGACCTGGACCTCTGTCTGCGGCTGCGCGCGCGGGGAAAGCGGATTCTCTACACCCCCCGCGCGGTCCTGTACCATTGCGAGAGCCGCACCCGCGGCAAAGAGTACGATGTTCTGGACCGCGCTTTGATCCTGGACCTCTGGGGCAAAGTGATCGCGGCTGGGGACCCGTACTTCAACCCCAATCTGGATGCCAGTTCCCCGTCGTATGAGTTGCTCGAGCTCTGAGGCCAAATGAATATCCTATTCATCAACTACGGCGGGTTTGAATGCGTCAACAGTGCAATCCACATCTTCCATCTTGCGAACCAACTGGTGGAACAGGGCCTCGACTGCGCCGTAGCCGTGCCCGGGGAGGCCGGCAACGTAAGCCTGCTCGGAACGCCGCGGTTCCGCTGTCTCACCTATGGCGAGGCTGAAGAGGGTGGATTTGGTTTTGCGGATCGTGGCGGACCGTCCCTGATTCACGCCTGGACCCCTCGCGAGCGCGTGCGGCGCCTGGTCCAACGCGTTTCCCGAGCATATGGGTGCCCGCATATCGTGCATCTCGAAGATAACGAGGAAGAGATCACCGCGGATCAAGTCGGCCTGCCCTTTGAAAAGTTGCGCGCTCTGTCGGCCGCCCAGTTGGCGCGCCTGATTCCGGAAACCCTCTCTCACCCCATTCATTACCGGGAGTTTCTGGCCGAAGCGGCCGGCGTGACGGTAATCATGGACCGGTTGCTGGAATTCAAGCCGGACGCCACGCCGTGGGAGGTGCTCTGGCCGGGCTTTGATCCCGCGTTTGCCGCTCTGCCTGCAAGCAATCCGGAATTGCGGTATGGACTGAGTATTGGCGAGGACGAATTTGTGCTGGTTTACCCGGGCAACACCCACGCGTCCAACGTGGAGGAGATGCGCAGCCTGTATACCAGTGTCGCCCTGTTGAACCACCGCGGGCACAAGGTCCGCCTGGTCCGCTTCGGCACGGATTATTGCGACCCGTTGGATGGCAACCGGGAGTTTGTGCGGCCCTATTGTCTGGAACTGGGCTTCCGGCCCAGGCACGCGCTTCTGGGGCCGATGGCCATGGCCGATGCCTTGGTGCAGCCGGGAAGGCCAGGCCGTTTTAACGATTACCGGCTCCCCTCCAAGCTGCCCGACTTTCTGGTTTCCGGCAGACCCGTCATCCTTCCGCGCACCAACCTCGGCCGTTTTCTGCGCGATGGCGAGGAGTGCCTGCACCTGGAAGAAGGCGATGCCATCGACATCGCGGGCAAGCTCG
>Ga0181530_10006385_pt1 | contig 11629 bp, 12 predicted proteins | sample PEATcosm2014_Bin_42_FD_119769 | JGI IMG/M metagenome (GOLD analysis project Ga0181530, IMG submission 119769) | Peatland microbial communities from MTU Mesocosm Facility, Houghton, MI, USA - PEATcosm2014_Bin10_60_metaG | ecosystem: Environmental > Terrestrial > Soil > Wetlands > Peat | place... | reverse complement strand
TACACCATTGATCCAACCACCGGCCAGACCTCTTACATCGGTGATTTTGGCAGTCCTTACGGCTGCAACCTCTGGCAGAACATCCGGTTTGACGCCGATGGCAACCTCTATTTGAGCAATACCAGCGGGAACACCGATATTTACCAGGTCAACACCGACACCGGCGCGGCGACCTTTGAAGGGGAGGCCGAAGGTTATGCGGACCTGATCCTCGAGAATGGCAGCCAGTACATGTATGGGGTGAGCATTCCCTCCATTAACGGCGCCGATGCGCAACCGGTACTGGTCTCCTTTGACCTGAACAGCTTTGTGGCGGGCGGGACCAACGCCGACGGCAGCATCCATCAGATCGCGGTCACCATGGTGGGTTCCGGCGGCGACTTCCCCGTGAACTTCAACTTCTCGGGCAATGTCCCCAACCCGCTCCCGGCGAACATTCCCGACGCCAGCACGATTTCCATCGCCGCCACGCCGGAGGGTCCGGCCATCACCCTCTCCGGCAGCCCCAACCAGACTTACGTGCTCGAGGCCTCCTGCGACATGCATAGCTGGACGGCCATCAGCACGAATCTGACCGATGCCAGCGGGCTGTTCACGTTTGTGGACTCGGACGCGACGAATTATCCCAGCCGCTTTTATCGCGGCTTTGCCCCCGCACAAGCACCGTAATCACGAATGTGACAGACGCAAACGGCTTGATCGTTTACTGACATATGGCAGCGAAGAATCATCCCAGCCGTTTTTATTGCAGCGCCACCCTCCCATAAACACAGATGTAATATCAAATCGACAAACCGGTTTTAAAATGAAGGGGTCTTCCATAGCCGCTAATTCGGATGTGCCGGAGGTTTCCCGGCATCATCTGCAAACCATCAATCAGGCGGGCGCGAACATGGCCCCAACCAAACCGAAACGCTCCCTGCACATTCTTTGCATTGATGACGATCCCCAGGTTCTGGCACTCCTGAATGATTGCCTCACACACCTCGGTCATCGGGTGATGGTGGCCTCCGGCGGAAAAGAAGGGTTGGAAATGTTCCGCATCGCCCAGTTGAAAAACCAGCCTTACGAAGTCGTCGTCACCGATATGGGCATGCCGGACATTGACGGCCGCATTGTGGCCCGGACAATCAAGGCCGAATCCCCCAGTACGCCCGTCATCATATTGACCGGCTGGGGTGCGACCGTGAGGGGTGACGCAGCAATCGCTTCGACAGTGGACGCCGTGGTCAACAAACCGCCGCATATTCAGGAACTGAACGACTTGCTCCTCCGGATGGCCACGCCGGCATAAAAAGGCTGAAGGCTGAAACAGGGAAAGGTGAAACGTGAAAATTGTTTTTTCATAAGCTTTAGCCGTGAGCATTTTTACACTGGCCCTCCGGCCTCATTTTCCGCTGGAATTCTGTCCCTCACCGGGCGCAACTCACCCCTAAAATCACGCAATGTGTCCCTAATCCATTACGTTTTGGCCTGTTTCTGTTAAATAGTTTACCCGATGACACAAATAACTTCAGCCAGACGTTTGATTTTGGGCGGCATTTTCTTGACCGCCCTGGCGACGCCTTGTTTCTCCCCGGCACAGGCGCAAGGAATCACCATCACGGTCATTCCTGCCCTGGCACCCAATGTCTATGGTTCGCCCAATTGGAATGCCTGGGTCTCCAACGCCACCACCGCCATCGCCAACGGATATGCTTCGTATGGCGACCCGTCGTCACCGAGCTATTACCAACAGGCGCCCGCTGTGATTTCGGTGACGAATGACATTGTGACCGGTTTCCCGTCTTGGGACGGCCAGGCTGATCCCGGAAACGTTTTCGGCGCGAACTTTTCCCAGGAATTGGGCAACCGGCTCCAGTTCGGCATTGACATCAAAGGCGGGACAAACCTGATATCCATTTCGCAATTGTCATTCAGCGCCCATTCCACCGACCCGGGCAACACGCTCGATTTTGCCTTCGCACAAGGTTCCTACAATTACAGTGCATCCTATGTCGGGATCATTTACGGCCCCGGCGGCACCAACACCTACATCACCAGCGGCCCGGCGACGCAACTGGTCAATGAGATTGTCGGTCGCGGATCCGGCAATGCGTGGGACACGTATGACACGTCCGGCAACATTGCCAGCCAGCAAAGCAACATTGTTCTTTGCGCCTCGCAGGTTGGCACCCAACCCTTTAACTTCACGGGAACCTACACGATTGACGGGGTGTCAGGCTCCAATTCCGTGACGCTCAATCCGGTGGTGACCAATGCCGGCCCGGTATTGAGCGGAGGCATCACGATTTCGGTTTTCCCCGCCCTGGCACCGAACCGGTGGGACTCGCCCAGTTGGAACGCCTGGGCTTCCAATGCTGTCACCGCCATCCTGAACGGAGATTCCTCCTATGGCGATCCGTCGTCGCCGACATTTTATCAGCAAATCACGAACGCGGTTCCGGTGACCAACAACCTGGTGACCAGTTTCCCGTCCTGGATGGGAGTCGCCGATCCCGGAAGTGTTTTTGGTCCGGCCTTCGCCCAGGAATCGGGCAACCGGCTGACGTTTGGCTTGGACATCAAAGGCGGGACGAATCTCATTTCTATCGCGCAGTTGTCGTTCATCATGACCTCAACGGATCCCGGTAACACGCTGGATTGGACCTATTCGCCCATTCCTTACTCGTACTCGGGTTTGAACACCGGCAGCGCCGATCCGGTTTACTTGGGAATTATTTACGGTCCGAACGGCCAGAACACCTATGTCACCAACGGCCCGCCGACCCAATTGGTCAATGAAATTGTCACCTGCGGTTCCGGCAACGCCTGGTGGCCGGATGGCACATCAGCCGACAGCATTGCGACCCAGCAAAGCAACATCGTCGCTTGCGCCACGCAGATTGGCACCCAGTCGTTTTTCTTCACCGGGACTTATATCATTGACGGGATATCGGGAACCAATTCCGTAACCTTCAATCCGGTGGTAACGAATACGCCGCCGTCCTCATCCGGTTCGCCGATGTTGTCCCTCATGCTCACCGACCCGCCGGAGACCCCCGCTGTGCTGGATAACGTCGTCGTGTCGTGGCCGTCATCCGCGACGGGATTTGTGTTGCAAACCAACTCGGATTTAACGACGACCAACTGGGGCGACTACACCGGAACGGCGGACAGCAGCGGCGGGATAAACAGCGTCACGTTCAAAAAGTCTGAGGGATCTTTGTTCTTCCGGTTGAAACATTAGCCGTCACAATTACCTCGTCTCCGACGGACTGCCGCCAATCTTAAAATCGTGCCAGCCCCGGGCTTTTCCGGCGGTGACGAACAGGCGGTAGGCAACGTTCGGCTGGAGCGGTTGCGGTTGCGTCCCGGACACGGCGGATTTCATGCCGCGGATGGGCTGGCCATAAACAAAAAATTTCACCGGCTCGGGATCGGAGTCCGAGACCAGATGCCAGACAGGCAGGACGTCATGGTTCGTCTGCCATTCGGCGAGGAGAACGGCCTTGATTTCCGTCAGTTTATAGTCACTTTCAAGGCCAAACGTGAGAGGAGGAGCCGGGCCGCCACGGCGCGTCTGCATGGCAAAGCTGGTGGGACGCGTGACGTGGTAAATTTTGATCGTCCCGGGTTTGAACCAGTTTGTGAAAAAAACCGCGTAGGTGATTGCCAGTGCGAGCGCAAACCCGATGAGCATCCAACTTTTCCTGGTCATAAAAATATTGTAACGGGACCGTCATGCCGTGCGTCAAATCATCTGTTCAGACGCAACAAAGGATCAAACGGTTATGAAAATATCAAACCGACGGCGAACTGCCAGACGTGAAAATCATTTTTGCGCGCCGCCGGCCTTTACGCTGATCGAACTGCTGGTCGTCATCGCCATCATCGCGATCCTGGCGTCCATGCTCCTGCCGGTATTGAGTCGCGCCAAGGAATCCGGCCGACGCATCGCCTGCGTCAACAATCTCCGGCAACTCAACCTCGCCTTGCGAATGTACCTGGACGACAGCCAGGGTCTTTTCCCGCCGCGCTCGGATACCAACCGATGGCCCAGTCACCTTTACGACGACGGCAGCAGGAACATGAATATTCTGCTTTGTCCCACCGACATCGCCCTTCTGTCTGATCCGGCAACGGTCGGCTTGTCTCCATCGAACAATGTGGCCGATGCTTCGCCGCGCAGTTATTTCATCAACGGCTGGAACGATTATTTTCAAAGTTCGAGCGACCCGCAAGGCATGAACCTCGGAGACAGCATGAAGGGGAATGCCATTGTTTATCCGAGCGACACGATTGTTCTCGGGGAAAAAAGACATGACGCCGGCGATTTCTACATGGATTTATTGGAGGACGGCGGCAACGATTTTACCGGCATTGCTGAACAAGGACGGCACAGTAACAACGGTGTGACGAGCAATCAAAGCAAGGGAACGGGCAGTTCGGGCGGCTCAAATTATGCCATGGCCGATGGCAGCGCGCGTTTTATCAAATTTCCACAATCGGTTGATCCTCTGAGTCTCTGGGCCGTCACCGATGCCGATCGCGCGGCCTACGCCATCATTTACTAGCAAATTGAAAACTGGAGCGGGCGATGGGAATCGAACCTCCGCCCGCCGGACATCTTCAAACGCGGTTGACATCTATAACGTCAAGCGTTATAGTCTCCTCACATGATACGCAGCTTTGCCTGCCACGAAACTGAAAAGCTGTTCAACGACGAATCTTCACGCCGGTTGCCGGGGCAGATTCAGCGCGTGGCGCGGCGGAAATTGTTGGTGCTGCATCAGGCGCGCAGCCTGAATGATTTGCGCGTGCCGTATGGCAACCACTTGGAAGCGTTGAAAGACGACCGCAAGGTGCAGCACAGCATCCGCGTGAATGACCAGTGGCGGATTTGCTTCCGCTGCACGGTGAAGATGCGTTGGACGTGGAAATTGTGGACTACCACTGAAAATTATGAAAACGAACAAACTTGCTCCGATTCATCCGGGGGAAATTCTCCGCGAAGAATTTATGAAGCCGCGCGACTTGTCGCAAAACGCGCTGGCGCGGGCGTTGAACGTCCCGCCGCGCCGGATCAATGAAATCGTCCTGGAAAAGCGCGGCATCACGGCGGACACGGCCTTGCGGCTGGCGCGGTATTTTGGCACCAGCGCGGAACTGTGGACGGGCTTGCAGGCCGATTACGATTTGCGCCAGGCGCGTCACGAAAAGGCGCGAGTCATTGAACGCGACGTTGAACCGCTGGCCGCGTTGCAACCGGCAATGGCGTGAATCAAGGCCCGCAAATCGTCCGCGTGCGGCCTGTGCAAGCCGTGGAAGCAAGGCTGGATGAAGACCGTGCGCGACATCCGGCACGCGCAACGCGCCCAACAGCAATTCCGCGAAGCTGGATTCTGACGATGCACTGCCATTGACCGAGCCGCCGTCAAAAAAATCCCGTCCCTTGGTTCAAAGTAAAACGCCCGCAAACGAAATTGACTTTGTGGTAGTGGGTCAGTTTGAAATTTGATTTCACTTTTGTCTGCTTCTGTGGCAATCATGGGGCATGGCAAAATGCTGGGTGCCCAACATCCTCTGTGAGCCATTGATGGTGCGTGCTTTTCCTTCTACCGCGCTCATCTTTAGGATTGCGGTTTTCAAGTTCAGCCAATACCCCCGGAGCAAGCCGCTCATAACCACATCGTTGGTTAATTTGCCAACCAACTGCATGGCCGCACAGGAGCCAGAGCCATGAAAGTCACAAAGTTTTTCTTCCTTGTCGCAATCGCGGGAGTGATCGGCTTGGCTGGTTGCAAACCAAAAGAAACCACAATAACCGGACAAGTTTTTATTGCCGCTTCCGGTGGAATAAGTTTCAGACTCGGGGCGGTGGAGGTGCTGTTAATTGAAAGGCAAGAGGTAACGAATTACATTCAGTCAGCGACACAAGCCGCTTTGGAAACTCGCCAAGATGACATTGAAGAGGCCGAATTTGAAGTAAAAGTGCGACAAAATGATGTCACCAATGCCGAGCAACAAATTAAAGACGCACAAAAGCAGTTTGACCCAGTTAAAAAGAACTACGATCAATTCATGGCCGCTCAACCTTTTTTGACAAACGCTGTTTACGTGAAAATCAAAAAAGACTTGGCCTTACGAACGCAAATAATTCCAAGTCAACAGCAAACCGTAGAATCTCTGGAAAAAGAAGTGAACGAACCTTATCACCCTCAAACGTGGGTTGGAGACAATGGATATTTATATGGACCAGGAAACGGTCATTGGGCTGGTGCTAGTATGGCGGAGCAAGCTGAATACAAGAGGATTCTCGGAATACATCTGGCCAATGCCACAAACGATCTGGCCAACACGTATGCACAAATCGACGCTGATCAACAGGCATTGGCAAAAATCGAAAACGACGTAGATGGATTTCAGGCAAACAAACTTCACTACGCCGAATCGTTGTTGGATACAGCCAATTCACGCCTGACTCAAGCGCAATCAAGGTTAGTCACTGCAAAATCGCATTTGGAAACTATCAAGAATAAGCCACTGTTTGTGCCACACTCCCCAACCGTGTATAATTATTTTTATGGTTTTACACCTACTGTTGTAAAAAAAGCAAACACCGACGCCGACGGCAACTTTTCACTTTCTTATCCGAGCAACAAGCGTTTCACGATTTTTGCACGAGCAGAACGCGCCACATTGTCAGAACACGAAAAGTATATTTGGCTGATTGACGCTCCGGTCAAACCGGAAACTGGGCAGGTTTTGTTGAATAACAACAACCTGATTGAAGTGGATCCAGACGGTTATTTCAAAACCATCCGAATGAAGAACTAGAGACGGAAGCCCGCACCCCATGAGCAACCTGCCAATCGAACCAGTGCGTTTTGTGACATGCCGTTGCCAGCACTGTGACGGCGGGATTGAATTTGACGCCGCCGGTTTTGCCAAAGGTGAAATCCCAGCAAAAATAACACAGCCGTGCCAAACAATTCACGCCCGGCAAAGCCGAAAATACATCTCTGAAATGCGTGGGACTTGTTAGCACTAACGAAGCTCGCCCTTGAATCCTTGTTGTCTCAGCGCCTCAAACAACACCAGCGCCGCGCAATTTGACAGGTTCAGCGAGCGGGCTTTGTTGTTGAACATCGGAATCCGCAGCCACCGGTCACGGTTTTGTTCCAGCAACTGCTTCGGCAAACCGGCGGTCTCGCGCCCGAAAACCAGATAATCATCCGCCCGGAATTTCGCCCCGGTGTAACTCTTCGGCCCGTCCGATTCAACGAACCATAGACGCGCAGTCGCCGGGAGTTTTTCTTCAAACGCCTTCCAGTTCGGCCAGCGATGCCATTCGACGTGCTGCCAGTAATCCATGCCCGCGCGCTTGAGTTGCGCGTCATCGAGCTTGAACCCGAATGGTTCAATCAGGTGCAGCGTTGTCTTCGTGGCCGCGCACAACCGCGCCACATTGCCCGTGTTCGGCGGGATTTCCGGTTCGACTAAAACAATGTTCATTTCAAATTAACAACCAAGGTGCAAAGACCCGAAGATATCGGGTAATTATTGTGCAGCACCCGCGTCTCGCGGGTTGTTTCGGGTGTCGCGCCCGAAACCGTTTGCCAAGACTGATTGCCGCTGTTCTCCCGGACGGACCCGATCGCGTGCGCGCCGTGGCCATTCGGCGGGACGCCGAATTGAACCCGCCGGAGACGGGCGCTACACACAGCATTCGTAAATTCTGTTCTCATTTTCTTTGCCTTCGCATCTTTGCCTTTGCGTTGAATAAAAAACTTTCCAAAGCACCAGACCGCGCGCCGGGGCGGTCATGCCGCCCATGCGCCGGTCTTTTTTGGCCAGCATCCGCTTGATTTCATCCGCCGGGAACTTGCCCAGGCCGATTTGCACCAGCGTCCCCACGATGCCGCGACACATCTTGTAAAGAAAACCATCGCCTTCGATGATAAACGTCAGTTTCGGCCCGGACTTTTTGATGTCACAGCGGGTGAGCCGGCGCACGGTGGATTTCATTTCGTAATTCCGGCTGGCGGCGAACGATTTGAAATCACGCCGTCCCATAAACAGCGGCGCGGCGGCGCGCATCGCCTTCAAATTAAGCGGACGCGTCACCTGCCAGGCACTGTGGCGCAGCAGCGGATTCATCGCCGTGTGGTTCCAGACAAAGTAGCGATATTGCTTGCCCGCCGCGTCGAAGCGCGCGTGAAATTCTTTCGATGTGCGGGCGGCGGAAAGCACACGAATGTCTTCCGGCAGCCACGCGTTGATCGCCAACGCCAGCCTGCGCGGGGACATCCTGGATTCGGCGGCGGGGATTTCAAAATGTGCGACCATGCCGAGCGCGTGAACGCCGGTGTCTGTGCGGCTGGCGCTATGCAGGCGCGGTTTGCTTGGGAACAGCTTTGCCAGCGCCGTTTCGACGATTTCCTGCACGCCGGTGCCGGTTTTCTGCACCTGCCAGCCCTCGTAACCGGTGCCGTCGTAGGCGATGGTCAGTTTGAATTTCAGGGTTTCCACAGAAGAAATTAACCACGGATGAACTCGGATGAACTCGGATGAAATCCAACGCGGCTGGTGCCGCAACAACTTTTTTTGAACTGCGGCGGGAAGCGGAGCGCCACGCCGCTTTTGGAAGCCACCGGCCGGGCGGAAAGCGGTGTCGCCGCTACGCTCTGCCACCGCAGTCCATATCTTTGTCGTCCGTTCCCCAATCCGTGTTTATCTGTGTTCATCCGTGGTTAAAAATCAAATCCCATCCAGATAGCTCTGCAACAAAATTGCCGCCGCCATTTTGTCCACCTTCTCTTTGCGTTTGGCGCGGCGCACACCGCCCTGGATCAACACGCGGTTCGCCTGCGCCGAGGTCAGCCGTTCGTCCAGGGTTTCGACCGGAACGACCACGGCATCCCTCAGCGCGGCAACAAACGTCTGCACCTTTTCCGCCGCGGGGCCGTAGCTGCCGTCCATGTTGCGCGGCAGGCCGACGAGGATGAGGCCGATTTCTTTTTCCCGGATCAATTGCCGGAGCCGCGCCAGAAAATCCGCGAACGGCCCGGCGGGAATGAATTCCAATGGCTGCGCGATGGTTCTGGTTTCATCGCTCATCGCAACGCCAATGCGTTTGCTTCCGTGATCAAGGGCGAGGATTCGCATGACGCGCACAGTTTTACAACAATAACCCGGCGTGGCGAGCCGATTTCAATTCCGAAAAATCCAAGGACGCGGTTTGCCCAGACGTTAACTGATTCAATCCATGTTATTTTGCGCAATTCGCCTGCCGTGCCAACTTGTCGCGTCGAAGCTTTGCGAAAACGGAAGTGGAGTGCCGCAACGCTCCAATCACCCTTCCCAATTCAGGGACTCGCAGAGCCCGCCCCTCCGAACAAAATCAGACGTTGAATTTGAACAGCAGCACGTCGCCGTCCTTGACGATATAATCGCGGCCCTCGATGCGGTAGTGACCGGTTTCGCGGGCGTGGCCGACCGAACCGCATTTCACCAGGTCATCCCAATTCACCGTTTCCGCCTTGATGAACCCGCGTTCAAAGTCAGAGTGGATGGTCCCGGCGGCCTTCACGGCGGTGTCGCCGGCGTGAATGGTCCACGCCCGGACCTCTTTTTCGTTGAAGGTGAAAAACGTCCGCAGGCCGAGCACGTGATACGCGGCCCGAATGAGCTGGCCGGCGCCGGATTCGGCAACGCCGAGCTCCTGCAAAAATTCCTTCGCTTCGTCCGGCGACAAATCCACCAGGTCGCTTTCAATCTGGGCGCTGACGACGACGGCTTCGCACGCGAGGTGCGTCTTCACGTGGTCGCGCACTTTTTGGACAAAGGGATTTTGGCCGGCGGTGGCGAGGTCGTTTTCCTTGACGTTGCAGACGAAGACGGTCGGCTTGTCGGTCAGGAGGAAGAAACTGCGCAGGATGATTTTCTCATCCGGGGCCAGCGGCAACGCGAGCGTGTTGGCCGGCCTGCCCGTGTCCAGATGGGCGCCGATCTTTTCCAGCAGGTGCTCCTCCAGCATCGCGTGCTTGTCGCCGCGCTTCACGTCCTTGGCGATTTTTTCCCGCCGTTTCTTGACCGCCTCGATGTCCGCCAGCACTAGCTCGGTGGTGACGATTTCGATGTCGCGCACGGGGTCCACACTGCCCGTGACGTGGACGATGTCGGAATCTTCGAAGCAGCGGACGACATGCAGGATGGCGTCCACCTCGCGGATGTGGCTCAAAAACTTGTTGCCCAGGCCTTCGCCATGCGACGAGCCTTTCACGAGGCCGGCGATGTCCACGAATTCAATCGTCGTGGGAATGATGGTTTGCGTTTTCGCAATCTTGGCGAGCGGTTCGAGCCGCGGCTCCGGCACGGAGACGACGCCGAGGTTCGGCTCGATGGTGCAGAAGGGGTAATTTTCCGCCGGCGCCTTGTGCGAACGGGTGACGGCGTTAAAGAGCGTGGACTTCCCGACGTTGGGCAGACCGATGATTCCAGCTTTTAACATGATTTGATTGCGAAAATTTTATGCGCGGCGTCGGTTCAAATTCCATGTCGATGCCGCGCCAACTGCCACGCGATGTGCCCGCCGTGATAAAATCCCAGCACGAGCAGGCAAATGCCCGAGAAATGCTCCATGCGCAGGAGCGTTTGTTCGCTCAACCGGCCCTGACCGCGCGACGACATGTAGCTCACCACAAAAAACCACAGGTTCGCGCCCACCGCAACGCCGGCGATGCACGCGGATTTCCCGGCCAAGGTGTCATCCACCCAATCGCGCGACATGAAATTGGCCGCGAGCACGATCCAAAACAGGAGCACGCCGAGGTTGCCCAGCACGCGGGTGAAGCCGATCATGAATGCCGAGTGCGGATGCATTTTTTCGTCAATGCGCTGCTCGATCCGGCTGGCCGCCGCGCCGAGTTGCGTGGGCGCGATCACGGTTTTGGCCGAAAGAAATTTTACACCCAGAAACAGCATGAACACGAAGCTGAACACTTCCATGGAGGCTTTTACGATGCGAATGCCGAAAAAGGACGAAAACCCCGTGAACGCAATGGTGCAGTAAATCACATCCATCGTCGCCGCACCGAGGCCGATGAGCAGCGCCCATTTGAACCCGCGCTGCGCGCCGCCGTTGATGATGGTGAGATTCACGGGGCCGACGGGCATCGAGAGCAACAAACCGCTGATGAAGCCCGTCAGGGCGGAAAATAAAATGGCCTGGAGTTCCGTCATGGTTTTCAGTGTGCCGGGTCCGGCTCGTCGTCGTCTTCATCTTCAATTTCCCGGCGCATGGCGCGCGAGATGCTCGGGCGCACAAATCCGTAAATCAAATACGCCGTGAAAAACAGCGGCAGAATGAACACCAGAATTTTTTCCTGCAACACCAGCACGCAGCCGACGAACAGAATCGCCACCAGCGTCTTGGTAAAGGTCCGCGTCGCGCGCAAATTCAGTGATTTGAAGCTCGGATACCGCACCTGGCTGACCATCATCCACGACAAGAACAGCAGCAGCGCCGGCAGCAGATACCGCCACCGGCCCTTGGTAAAATCCTTTTCCTCCACCCACATGATGAAGAGCGTCAGCGACGCCACCAGCGCCGCCGCCGAGGGAATGGGAAAGCCGACAAATTCCC
>Ga0181530_10006377_pt1 | contig 11643 bp, 20 predicted proteins | sample PEATcosm2014_Bin_42_FD_119769 | JGI IMG/M metagenome (GOLD analysis project Ga0181530, IMG submission 119769) | Peatland microbial communities from MTU Mesocosm Facility, Houghton, MI, USA - PEATcosm2014_Bin10_60_metaG | ecosystem: Environmental > Terrestrial > Soil > Wetlands > Peat | place... | reverse complement strand
CGGGAGCGGCGGCCGCCAAATCTTCTTTGGGTATGCGGGAGGCGGTCTCGACAATGATGTCAAGTTTGCACCTGGTCTTGATATCCGCACCGATGGCGGTCTTGTTGTTGTCCCTCCGTCCAGGCACATTAGCGGCAACCGTTACGAGTGGGAAGCGTCGAGCCGACCGGATGAAAAACAACTCGCACCAATGCCCGAATGGCTCCTTAATGCTATCAAAGCCGCAAAAAAACCAAGCGGCAGCAACGGCAGCGGTGGACCCCTAGATATTGAGAAGATATTCGCCGGACTTCCCGAAGGTAAGCGCGACGAGTACCTTTTTAAGTACGCCTGTCGGCTTCGTGAAAAGGACCTGGACCGGAAAGAAGTTGAGGCTCTTATCCTAAATCTTGCAAAAAGTTGTAAGCCTCCATTTCCCCAAGAAGACGCTCTTAAAAAAGTCGAGTCAGCCTGGAAGTATCAGCCAGGGAAAGCGGGGACAACCTCAGAGCAACCCGAGAAATCCTGTTTTTCTGAGATCGCCTTAGAGAGTATCAGCGCGACTCGGTTTATCAGCACCGAACCGGAGCCGATCAGATGGAGGCTAAACGAAAGCCTACCAGCCGGTGTATTCGGCATGATCGTTGGCGATGGCGGGAGCGGAAAAGGGTTCGTACTGCTACAGATGGGTATCAGCGTAGCGACAGGGCTTGCTTTTCTCGATGGCCGCTACCAAGTCGGTGAATGCGGCAAAGTCGTTCTTGTGTTCGCTGAAGACGATAATCCTATCCTCCACCACCGGCTTGACGGAACAATCAGATCCTTCGGTGAGGATGCCGAAAACGAAGAATTTCTAAGCCGCCTCAAAAGCAATCTCTATGTAATCAGCCTTTGCGGGCAAGACTCGCGCTTGGTTCAGAATGTAGGCGGACACCTTCTGCCGACCAAGGCATACGACGATTTCCTAACCTTACTCAAATCAGTCGAAGATTTGAAGCTGGTAGGCTTGGACCCGTTATCTAGGTTCTATGTCGGTGAGGAAAACAGCACTTCCGACGCAACCTATTTTTGTTCGCTCCTAGAACATCTAGCACAGGAAACAGGCGCAACCGTACTGGCGAGCCAGCACACGAACAAAGCGAGCGGAATAGGCCAAAAATCGCTGACTCAGCACGCGATTCGCGGAAGTTCCGGCTTTACGAACGCGGCACGATGGCAACTGAACCTTGCGCGCGTCGATCCTTCCGAATGGCGCAGCCTGGGTATCCCACAAAGCGAGATAAACCGATACATCGTTTGCCGAGTCGTGAAAAAGAATATGGGACCGCCCGAAGATTGTTTTTACTTGAAACACGACGAGAACGGCACGTTGCGGCGAGTCCTCGTTAAGAGGGCATTGACCGACCAGGACAAGGAAGTCCTAACCGATATTCTGGATAAAATCGCCGAAAGAGAACAAGCCGGAGGAAAGCGTTACACAAAGCGCACATTTGGCCGTGACTTCAGTAAGTATAAACAGTGGCCGGATTACGGCGCTCGGAAACTTGAAAGGCTCATTGATTACGCTTTGGAAGAGGGCCTGCTCTGCCTGGAACCGGGGAGAAATCCTCAAGGAGTCACCGTTGATTACTTGTCCGCACAACAAGGGTGAAAAACACCGCGCAACAGCGCGCATTCAGGGTGTGCACATTAAAAATATGAGTTATTCCGCTATGATAGTTAAAGTGCACACGAAAGAAGCGCACACATGAAAATAGCACTGTGTAAGTTATTGAATTCATTAAAGTTGTACAGTGTACAAAGCGCACTCTCTAAAGAGAGAGAGAAGTGCGCGCTGTGAACGCGCCTTCTTCTCTCCGAGGTTTAGAGTGCCGCGCTGAGTGGACAAAAGTGATAGCAATTGCAAAAAATGGCGGGGGCGTTCATGGGTGCTTCGCACGAGGTCGATGGGTGCGGGGGGTCCGTCCTTCCCCCCGGTATGGCCTTGCTCCGAGAAAGCATTCTTTGTGTTGAACAACTCAAATTCAGGAAGGGGAAACCATGGAAACGATTAGCAGCACGGTATCAATCGAAGGCAAGGCAGTGACCTTTACCGTAGAGGCCAACAACATGACGATCCATGAAAACTGTCCGATGTGCCAGGAGGATCACAAGGATGCGGACACACCCTACTGGATTACCGTTGATGGGTACCATGTTTGCCACGAGTGCGCCGCAAAGCATGTACCGCTTTTGTTGAAGGCAGTCGTAGAACTGGACAAAGGGGTTTGGCGGGAAGACACAATCGAAAACACGAATGTCCCTGGGATAGATGTACCAGACCTCCGTCCTGCTGCTCAGAAAGACGAAACTGAGCAGCGTCAACGCCAAGTGAGTTTTAGCGAACTTCAGACCGATTTCCTAGTCGGCCAGTTAAAGGACTATCGCGAAATGACGTTTGATTGCTTGGCACTGCTCGAACATCTCTTGCCCAACGGCAACTCAGGCGCTCAAGGCGAAATCGGCAAAATAGTCCTTAAGGAAATCCGCAAGAGGCTAAGTGGTGGGCTGGACGATATTTTTTACGAGATCGCAATGTGAGGGTAAGAGCGCCAGTTAGGGCAAAGTGGCGGGCAAAGTAGAAAACTGGCAGGATAAGCCATTGAAATTAAAGGACAAAAATAGCAAGCGAGAAGCGCAACGGATAACTAATCCAGTGCGCCCTCAGCTTCTGAGCCTCAAAGATGCAGCCAGCTACTTGGGTTTAAGCGATTGGGCGCTTCGGGAAAGGGTGTGGCAAGGGCATATTCCCTTTGTCCGCTTCCCTGGGGGAAAGAAGATGTTTTTCCATGCTCCTGATTTAGAACAGTTTATCGAGGACAATAAGGCACGCTATGTCTGAATGTGGAAAACGTATTCTCATTAACTTTTCGGACTTTGCGGCTTTTCTGGGAGTGTCTGTTCGGAAAGTCTTCAAGCACAGGGCCGCAATGCGCAAGCTTGGGGTTATTGAGACTCACTGTGTTCAAGGCAGACTTTACACTGTGTCTTGCCCAGACGCGCTAAACACATACTGGAAGGCGAGATCGTTCGAATGAGATCGTCTGATTTCAAACTCAGGATTGTCCAAGACTCAAGAGAACAGGCACCCTATTCTTTCTCACGCTTCCCTGATGTTGTCTGTGAAGTTGGTACTCTGGGTTGTGGGGATTATAGCCTTGCCGGGTTTACTGACAGGATCAGCCTGGAGAGGAAAACCATGGATGATTTGGTTTCATGTCTAAGCCAGGAGCGCAGCCGCTTCGAAAAGGAACTCGCCAGGGCCAGAAATTTCGAAATGTTCAGCATCATCTGTGAGTTTCCTCTTCAAGACATCATCTTTGGCAGATACCGCAGCCACATGAAATCGGCCGCAGTAATTCAGTCCATTTCAGCCTTCAGCGTCAGATATCGTTGTCCATTCTTGTTTTGTGGCAACCGGGCGGGCGGCGAATTGATGACATATTCCCTTCTATCGAAGTTTGCCTACGAGATCCGCAAGCGGTTTGTGTGCCTTCAGGGGCCGGTGTCGATGGAAACATATCGAACAGTTCGGTCATTTTCCGAACAAGTTCAATAGGAGTTTGAAGCTTGCCAGTGCAAAAATTCACAGACATTGAGTTAAAACAGCTACTTAGACGTGGAATGACGGGTACGGAGATTGCCAAACACCTTGGAGTGAGCAAGTCAACCGTATCGGGCCGGATAAAGGCGCTAAACATTGCGGTCTCAAAAGACATCACGATCAGGAGCGCCGGGGAGATTGTCAGGACGGAACTCGACACTATAGGCCAGCTTCAGAAGATTAACCGGGATGCAAACGAGTTGCTTGACCTTCTTATGCGCTGGAACAGGGGCGACGATGAGGCATTGCAGATTCTTGAAACCCAAGTCCGCAAGGTCAAGATAGGCAGGGGCGAAGATGCCGAGGAAATCACAGAGTACAAGTTTAAGGACCCGCGTGAACTCGCCTTAAACGCTATGCGGGAGATTCGGGGGCAGTTGAAATTACAACTTGAGATTTTCCAGGCTCTTTATGACATGCAGGCCGTTCAGCAATTTCAATCCGAGGTATTGGAGATAATCGGCAATGTTGCACCAGACGCAAGGGACGAAATTATTCGTCGGCTCACGCAAGCGAATGCTATTCGATCAGCTCTCGACCTCAATTGAGCAGAGGTTTAGCCGGGATGACGGTAAAGCTTGCGGCTCTTTGGGCCAGTGGGCCGTATCGACGCCGATTATTCTGGACGGCAAGCCTTTTACCTTCGAGCGTCACGAGTACCTGATAACGCCGTATGCAGACAATCACCCGGACATGACCGAGATCAAAGCGGCGCAAATGTGCCTGACCACAAAGGGCATGCTTAAAACCATGTACGCGGCACGATATCGGGGCTTCCGAGGCATTCTATACCTATTCCCTTCCCGCACCGATGTGACCGAATTCAGCAAGGGCCGCATAGACCCACTTATCGAGGATAACCCGGATACCCTGGGGAAGTGGGTACGGAATACGGACAGCGCGAACATAAAACAGATTTGGAATTGCATTCTGTATCTACGAGGGATGAAAAGCCGCGTGGGTTTGAAGTCAGTGCCGGTCAGAATGATCGTTCTGGACGAAATGGACGAAGCCTCACCCGCCAGCATTGACATGGCGATGGAGAGGATGAGCCACAGCGAATTTAAAGAGGTCCTGCGGCTCAGTAACCCTACTCTGCCCGACTACGGGATTGATAAAGCCTTCCAGGAGACCGATCAGCGCTATTGGCTTTTGAAATGCCCTGCCTGCGGGGAATATACCTGTTTAGAGGATACTTTCCCGAAGTGCTTACTCGAAGTAGGGGGCCGCATTATCCGGGCCTGCCAGCATTGCCAGGGCGAGCTTAACCCGTCCATGGGGGAGTGGGTTGCAAAGCATCCGGGAGTGACCGAAAAACGCGGCTACCACTACAGCCAGCTTTTTTCTCATTACGTTGACCCTGCCGACATTCTGCACCAGTACCGAACCACAAGCAACCTGACGGAATTCTATAACCTGAAGCTAGGCATGGCCTATGTCGAGGCCACAAACCGCTTGACCGTTCAAGAGGTCCTGGGCCTTTGTGGTGACCAAGGGAATGCCTCATCCGATCCTGGGCCTTGCAGCATGGGAGTTGACCAGGGGCGATTTCTTCATGTGGTGATCGGCAAGCGCGAATGGAACCGGGCCGGGAAGATCGTTCACATTGGCGAATATCAAGCCTGGGAAGTGCTTGACCGGCTTATGGGAGTTTTCAACGTGAGCCGTTGCGTGGTTGATGCCATGCCGGAGACCCGGAACGCCAGGGCCTTTGCCGAACGGCACCGGGGCAAAGTCTTCTTGAGTTACTACAGTGAGCATCAGAAGAGCGGCCACAAATGGAATGACGATGACCTGACGGTTTTTAGCAATCGGACAGAATCACTCGATAGCTCACACATCGAAATCCAGCATGGCCGGATCACCTTGCCGCGTGAGTGCGACGTTCTCCGTGAGTTCGCAGAGCATTGTCACAATGTGGCAAAGAAGCTCGAAATAGACGAAGAGAGTGGAAGCCAAAGGTATGTGTATGTTCGATTGGGACCTGACCACCTACGCCATTCATTTTCATACGAGTGCATGGCGCGGCAGTACGGGGCCGAGAGTTTATTTGCTAATTGTGGCCTTTAACCTTAGCGAAAATACGCGACAGCAAGGGGGCTAGTCGCGTTCATAGGGGGCAACCATGAATATCGAAAAAGTGACACCGTGGCTCATGGGGTCCTATATGTACGAAGAGGGCAACCGCCAGATTGAGCTTTCCAGAGTCGCCGGCGGGCTTGTGCTTCCTTTGGGCCGAAATTTCGGCTATGGCGTGCTGGCAGCCCAAGAGCGCTTTCAACATGTCGGTTTTTCCAGCCGTGCAATTCACACCCTTGCCGAGATCGAGGAATACGATACCGACATTCTTATTAGACGATGCCTTGACCTGTCGAACAGGCTCCAAGTTCGGCATTGGTACGGCAATACCTTATCTGACACAAACATGGCGATCCTCAGCACATTCAACCGCGAGCAAAGAAGCAAGGGACACCCGGAATTTACTCTATCCGCACCGCCTTTGCTGAAGAGGAATAACGCGGCGGATTGCTTCGCTTATGCCATACGGAGGATTCAGGAAAGGCGAACGATGGGCAGGAGCACCCTGGACCTTGTTGCAACCCCGAAGATTCCGGCAGCCTTGCTCCAAGTCCCCCCCGAACTTGCAGACGGAAAGGAGATTGAAAAGTATCCTGCAGTTGCCGCGCTGTCTTTTCTTGTGGCCGCCTGGGACTTCTACAACATGGATAAGACAGGACCCGAACAAACGAGCACTGCACATGATGGGCCGCTTTTTTGGGCCGACCGACAAAGAAAGGGGAAATATGGAAGTACTTCGCGTTGACCAGTATGGCCGTATGATCGACGAAGACGGAGACCCGATACCGAATGGTCCGCATTGGGTCACCCCAGAGAAGCAACGCCGAAGGTACCCGCAGAGCAACGTCCAAACCTATACAAGGGGCAGCGGGAAGCTCTTTTGGGCAGACGAAAGAGAAGGCAAGCGATGAGAACTAGAAAAAGTAAAACTGTAGAGCGCAAGCCGCAGCAACAGGAGCGGCAACAATTCAGTATAGGCGAAGAGATCCAACCGGAGCCGGGCAGCTTGCAAGCACAGGCCGAGAAAGCTCTTTTCGGTATTGTCGAGGAAGAAAAACCCAAACCACACTTTTATACGGATCACCCCAACTGGGGAAAAGGAGAACGATCATGAAGAAATCCGTAACCAAAACTCAGAAAGTCGTACACAGAACAGAACGCGGGGAAGCGAAGTATGAGAAGGTCAGAGTTACCTTGCCCATACAGGACGATACCCTGCACGATCCCAACATCGGGCACCTTCGACCTCGTGTGCCTTCAAATGTTCCTACAAAACAGGGGCCACAACGATGAAAACTAACATCAACCCAGTTGAGAAAGCGCGGCTTGAGCTTCTCCATGAACAAGACAACGCCAAACAAGCACAGGCGGCAGTCAGGGATTTTTGCGGGCCGTTTGAAGAAAAGGAACTCAGCATCAAATCCGAAATCAGTGATGAGCAAAGAAGGCTGAACTCGCTTCGACAAGACCTGAGCAAAGTTCTGGATGATTCGGTTAAAGCCGAAGAGATCGAGGCACAAATCGAAAAGCGCGAACAGCTTTTAAAGCGCCTCGCACAACGGCTTGAGCTTTCTCAGGATTGGAGGAAGAGAGAAGCTGATACCCTGGGCAAGCTCCAGGAGCAGGAGCAAAGCGCCGATTTCGCCTGCCAAGCGGCTTACGAACGCTATACGACTGCATGGCGGGATTATGTCTTCCGGGCGCGGGAGAACTATCTCAACTCGCTCAAAGAATACTGGGCCGAAGCTGCGAGCAAAGTTTCAGAGGTACAATTTCCTAAGTTCGCCTGGAAAGACCTGGAAATAACCGACCTGGACATCCGCAAGCACGCGGGGGCTATAAAATGGTAAAGGAGAAAGATATGACCATGTTTTTTTTCCCAAGTATGGAAAAGACCAAGAAGACCACTTACAGACCAGTGACAAGAGACGCGGCAGCAACGGCGAAGTTGTCCTTCCCAAGTATGCAACCTATCCTCACCGAACGCGAAAAGGCAGAACAAGCCAGGGTTGCCGATATACTCCATCCGGACCTTTCAAAAAGGCTGAGATTTCCGTCCTTGGGCGATCCACCGAGGGCAAAACCTGTGAGAACAGATTTCAAAAGTGACGCTCATTTTAAGGCGGCGCTGAATCACTACAACCAGGAGCAAAAGTCTGAGGCGGAAGTTTATCGAAACTCACTTCGATAGATTGGTTTTTCTACCGGTTTCTTCCGGGTACCGGTAGCTTGAGACGATGAGCACAAGGGGGCAGGGTTCGCGCAGTATCGTAACAGGGAACCGCAGCCTGCCCTTTTTTTCCACTGGAAGGCGGACGATGAATCACACAGGCCAGGGGGAGATCGTCCATCCTGAGGCATTCTGAGCCTATGCTTTGCGAAACTGCGTCAATTGAAGCAGTAGTCAAATGAGATACGCCAATTGGCGGACGTGTTCAGATATGGGTTGAGGTGAGATCGTGGATTGTACGGGCCAAATTCCGCAGCTACACAATGGCTTCGCATGGTACGCTCTCTATTGCCAGGTAAACCACGAAAGGGAAGTTGTGAAGAGGCTGGAGCAGAAAGCAGTTTCCTGTTTCCTGCCGCTCATGGAAACCTGGAGCAAGAGGCAGGACCGCAGAAAGAAAATACAGCTTCCGATGTTTCCCGGCTATGTCTTTGTTCACGTCCACTTGGATAACTACGCAAACGTGGATATTGTCAGAACCCCGGCGGCTCTCTGTTTTGTGCGTGATTCAAGAGGACCCTTATCAATTCCTGATTATCAAATTGGGAGTTTACAAACCATGCTCAACGCAGCGCAACCGCTAACGATTCACAGTTATCTGAAAGAGGGCGAACAGGTTAAGGTGATTCGGGGGTTTCTTGCCGGATGTGTCGGCATTCTTGACCGCGTGGACCCGAAGAAAGGCCGGTTGGTGGTCAACCTGCACATATTCAGGAAATCGGTAAGCACCGAACTCGATATCGAGGATGTGGAACCGAATTTCCAATAGAGTGGGGGTGCTTTATGCAGGAACTCGAAAAGAGCAGGATTCAGGAAATAGTGGAACTCCACAATCAAGTTTTTGGTCATCTCAAGATGAGTCTGAATAAAGCTGAAAGGATAGGTGAATTACTCAAAGAGCAGAAGAAAAACCTGGGGCATGGGAATTTTACAGATTGGATTCAAAAAAATCTCCCCTTCACTGTGAGGACAGCACAGAATTATATGCGTCTTCACAGGGGCAGCGCTTTAATCAAAAACGAAACAGTTTCGCATTTGAGCGAAGCCTACCGGCTGCTTGTCCCGCCCAAACAATTATCAATCGAATATCGAGAATCAGAAAGCATCTTGGACATCACACTGGAAGAATGGGCAGGGGCAATTGAAAACATCAACCGGGGTATCGCCGATGAGCAACACAAGATCGGCACAGATAAAGAATGGCTTCAAAGACGCTTCGGCGGCGATGAAGACCTTACCGAAGAGGAATGGCAACGGGATGCACTCGCATTAAACTTTATGATGCACTTTTGCTATTACCGGCAACTCGCCCAAAAGAAGGGGAGAACGGAACTCCCCGAAGGTATCTGGGGATATCTTGAAAGCTTTGAGCAGGACAGACCTGGAATTCTGACTGAACCGAAAACGATATGCCGCGAGTGCAAAGCTGACTTTAACTAGGCAAATGCGGTCTGCTTAGGGAACAATTTTCCAAAGTTGTGAACAGGGAGGATTAAAAAGTGGAAAGAAGAAGCGGCTTAAGATTCGTTGGCGACAGTCCCGAGGACTACATCCGGTTTGAGAAAATGGTGGTCGCCAGCAAATTGTGTGAATTGAAAATGGAGATCGACGCAGCGTTCAATCAAATACTCGCGGATCTGAAATCGGATGTTCATACATGTGCGTCGCGTCTCCTTGGCCTACCACGGGATGAAAATAACGAGGATCGAGCTTCACAAGGTGGATAGGTTTTTCGGAGCCATCAGGTTGTAGTTCCCATTCGAAGACAACGTGGGGGATTCCGTCAATGAAAATAGTGTCAGCAATAAAGACTCCACTTCGACCACCACGGGCCATAATACACATGGTCTTTGTCACTTCCATATACAACCCTCCTCCTGCCTCAAAATGAGGCCGTTCAGACTTATGAGGTTAGAATTGTTTTGAAAGATAACAGATTTTGAGCTTTTGAGAGTATCGGCTATGGTTTCCAAGACGGCAGTATATAGCTTGCGAACCGACAAAACAGCAAAGAAAAACAAAACCGAAAAATTCCCCGGCTCAGGCCGGGCCTTACGAGGAAATGACAATGAGAAAACCTCAAGCGGAGAAGGATGATGCCATGAAGGAATGGGTAAGGATTTTAGGGTTGTGGGCGATAGCTTTGGCGCTCGTGTTTTGCGCGTGGAGCCATAGGTACTATTACGCTGCACATAAGACTTCTGAGGGTCCCTGGTATGTGCGTATAGACCGGATCACGGGGAAGCGATACGTTGCGCCGATAACGATCCCGGACAATTGGACAGAAGGTTGGGAGGAAGTTAAAGATGACTAAGAAATGGTCCTTCCATGTCATCCGTCCGGGAACGTTCTTTCGATGAGTCGGCTCAGTCCGGGTCTTTTATTTCCCCTTCATTTTCCCTATTGACATGTGGTACAAATGGTACTAAGAGTACAGATAACACCAAGAAAGGGGGAGAAAATGAAGGGACTAAATCTCAGGATGCCCGACGAAATTCTGAAATGGGTAAGGGAGAAGGCGGCTAGGGCGACCATAGCCAAGGGCGAAAGGGTCTCGATGAATATCATAATTCTCGACTTACTCAAGCGCGAAATGGAAGCCGACAGAAAGGAGGGGTAAGCGATGTTGAAAGTCTTATGTGATAAATGCGGGAAAGAAATGCCCGAGCATCCAGTAGACTTCCACATGTACTGGTTGAAAGAATTGGGAATCACTGACAAGTGGCGGATTAGGGAAATCTCTAACGAAATCAGAGATGGGCAAACCACAAAAGGCAAAGAGCCTGCCTCCGACGAAGAGAAGAGAGCGCTCTTTCAATTCGGCCACGAGTTAATAGCGTTAGCTCTTTACCAACCAGTTTTTTGCAAAAAATGCGCTGGAGAAGAGTTGCAAGTATGGGACCCCAAGTCTGGAGAACCTTGTCCTTTTGAACTGTCGCCAGAAGACCAAAGAGCAACCTTTCATCTTGTGAAGGGCGGCAAGAATCCCGAAAAGGAGGGGTAAGCAATGAAGCTGATTCGGCGCAAAGGCAAAGGCGACCTGCCCGGCTCTATCTTCAGGCCGAAGTACAGGGACAAAAACGGCGAGCTTGTAGAGTCTCAGGTCTATTGGGTTAAATACTACAAAGACGGCAAACCCTTACGTGAAAGCACGAAGGCGACCGATTACGATGAAGCAGTGGCCTTTCTCGCTGACCGCGTGGCCGATGTGACAAAGGGCAAAACTCCCAACATCAAACTAAATCGAGTCAAGTTCGATAATCTTTCCGAAGATTTCCTGAGCGACTACCGGATCAACGGGAAAAAGAGTCTGAAGAGGGCCGAAATCAGCGTAGCGCACCTTAAAGCCTTTTTCGGCAACATGCTTGTGATCGAGCTAGATAGCTCCAAAGTAATGAAGTACATCGAGCACAGGATGGGGGGCAACATCTCCAATGCGACAATAAACCGGGAACTCGCGGCGCTCAGGAGAATGCTTAACTTGGGGGCGCAATGTACTCCCGCAAAGGTTGACCGAGTACCTCACATTTCGATGCTGAAGGTAAATAATGTCCGGCAGGGTTTTTTTGAGCATAGCGACTTTGTGGCAGTTCGTGATGTCCTTCCCTCTTACCTGAAAGGCATGGTCACTTTTGCCTACAAGTATTGGCGCCGGTCAAGAAACCAGCCAAAATGGCCGGCTTGAAACCAAGCCGCTATTGGCTTAGGGCAT
>Ga0181530_10006376_pt1 | contig 11646 bp, 9 predicted proteins | sample PEATcosm2014_Bin_42_FD_119769 | JGI IMG/M metagenome (GOLD analysis project Ga0181530, IMG submission 119769) | Peatland microbial communities from MTU Mesocosm Facility, Houghton, MI, USA - PEATcosm2014_Bin10_60_metaG | ecosystem: Environmental > Terrestrial > Soil > Wetlands > Peat | place... | reverse complement strand
TACACCTATGATATACCTGTGCTCAGGAGCGAAACAGTCGACATGCCATGTCTTCTACTGCGCTCACGAAGTACGAGACATGGGCCGAGCATCGCGGCCCGTTATGGCAAGCTCCGGGCAGGTCAACCGAGCGAGCTAGCCCCGAGTCGGCGACTTCCCGGCAGGTCAGGGAGCATCCCGGGGGCTGTGACACCCTCTGCGTAGAGTCCACTTGTCGTGGATATTTATCGCCTAGAGCTCTATCGCTACCTGACGGCACCCGAGGTGGAGGACTACGTCGCCATCATGGGACGGTTCAGCGCGGGTCTGCTTGCCGAATGGTCGCCACAAGACCTCGTCGAGCAGGGCGTGGAGCTGCCCGTGGAGACGATCGCGGCCCGCTGCAGGTTCCTGGCCGAAAAGGGGAACCTGATCGTGAGTCCCCGCGAGGTGCGGGTCACCTCGATCGCCGAATACCAGAGCCAGCCTGTTCGCTACACGGTCTCGGCTCTCGGAGCGAGGCTGCACCGGGAGGTCGAGGAGTTCCTCGCCGCAACCGGTGGCGCCCGCGAAGTCCCGCGGGAGCTGCTCGCCCTTGTCGCAGAGGGGCTGAAGACTCTCGATCCGGCATCCGATCCCGAAGGGCTCGCAGGGTCGATTATCACCATCTTCACCCAGTTCAACGAGTTCTCACGGTCGGTGACCGACTTCTACACCTACATCGGGGCGGTCCTCGCTAGGAGCGACCTCGACGGTGAGGAGTGGAACGGGTTCAAGCACTTGCTGCTCGACTATCTGGAGAGCATCGTCGAGAGCGTCAGGCGGCACACGCCGGCGATCACAGGTGCACTGGAACGCCTGCGGCCAGAGTTGTCGACCATTCTTGCGAGGGCGTCCGAGAGTGATACGAGCTTCGCCGCTCTTGAGTCGTCGAGCCCGGGCGGCGAAGCGACCGAGCGTGCCCGAGGAAGGCGAGAAGCCGACTGGGATCAGCTCTACGCCTGGTTCGCCGGTCCCGGCGCTCGCCAGCTGCGCGACGCGGCCCAGCAGGCGGTCGGCACACTGCTCGTGAGCTTGAAGCGGATCAACGCGGCGGCGACGAAGGAAGCGTCTTTACGGCGGCACTTCTTGAAGCTCGCGAAGTGGTTCGACTCCTCGTCGCCGGACCTGTGCCATGCTCTCGCGACTTCGGCATTCGGCCTGTACGGCGCTCGCCATCTCGGCATGCCACTCGACGACGAGATCGCCGACGCAGTGCCCGCAACCGCGAGCTGGTGGAGATCACCGCGGGCGCCCGTGCCTGTCTCGCTCCGGGAGCGGGGAGAACGAGTGATGCGCGGGCGGGCGGCCGTCGCCACCGACCACCGCCTGCAGCGGGAGCGCCTGGCGGAAGAGCGCGAGCAGGAGGCCGCCCGGCGCGCGACAGCTTGCGCCGAGCTGCTTGCGGTCGGCGACAAGCTCGGCGAAGCACGCCTGTCGGCTCCGGCTATGCGCGTGGTGCTCGAACTGCTCGGTGGCGCGGCGTCGGCTGGCGCAGCACGTCTGCCCGATCATCCCGTTGGCCTCGTCGTCCAGACGTCCGAGGACACCTTCGTAATCCGATCCGCCATGGGCGACTTGTCGATCGATGGCCTTTGGCTCGAGATCGTGAGACCTGGCCAGCTCGTTCGCGGTCGATCCACCTACGAGAAGCGGGAGGAGGGTACGGCATGAACGATGAGGCCAGAGAGGCCGGCCGCCAGCTCTTGCGGACGCCGCTCATCGTGGCGGCGCTGCAACCGGAGCTGCATCGGCAGATCCGACGCCACGCCGACGAGCTCGGCCCGATGTTCCGCAAGTATCTCGGCTATCGCCTCGCTGTGGACGCGCGACTGGCCCGTCTCTACAAGGCGGGACTGGGCGCGAGCGAGCGGCGACCGTTGCGACGTGCATCAAAGGCGGCGTTCTCCACGCGGGACTACACATATCTGGCGCTCGTCTGCTCAGTGTTGCTCAGCACTGGGCAGCAGGTGCTTCTCTCGTCTCTCGTGGCCGACGTTGAGCAGGCGGCGGTCGAGGCAGCAATAGCGCTTAGCCAGGACTCTCGTAACGAGCGGCTCGCGTTCGTGCACGCTCTCAGGCAGCTGATCGCGTGGGGGGCGCTGGTCGAGGAGGACGGTTCGGTCGACAGGTACAGCGACGGCGGGACGGCTGAGGCGCTCCTCACGATCGAGCGGGACGTGGTACGCGAACTACTTTCGCGGTCGCTTCGAGATGTGGCCGACCCGGAGGAACTCGTCCGGGCCGCCGCCGATGTGGCGCCGGAAGCCGTTCGGCACCGGGTCCGTCGCCGGATCGTCGAGTGTCCTGTCGTCCTGCTCGTCGACCTGCCAGAGACGGAGCGGACGTGGCTACGCCAGTCGCAGCGCCGAGAGGCCCAATTGCTCGACGAGAACTTCGGGCTTCGCCTCGAGATCCGTGCCGAAGGCGTCGCAGCATTCGATCCAGCTGACGAGCTGACCGATGTGTATTTTCCGCGTGACGGGACGGTGGCACAGGCAGCCCTGCTCACAGTCTCTGCCTTGGTGGGTATGGCCGGGGCCTTCGAAGTCGACTCGGGCTTGGCTCCCATCACGGCTGCTGCCATCAAGGAGCTGGCCGTTTCCCTTGCCGATCGTCACGGTCGCAGCTGGGCGCAGGAGTACGTGGGGCGTCCCGACCGTCTCGCCGAGGACGTCAAAGAGATGCTTCTCGATACGGGTCTTGTCGTCCGCCAGGAGGACGGCGAGCTGCGGATGCGAGCGGTTGCTGCCCGCTACGCGCCCGAGCCCCTCGACACCATCGAGACGCGATCCGAACGACTCGAGTCGCTATTCCTGGAGGCACCATGACCGACCAGCTCTTCGCGACCGACCCCTCCCTGCCACCGCTGTGCCCGGCCGAGCGACTCGGCCGGTGGGTGCTGCACCGCGCCGGCATTGTCAATGTGTGGGAGTACGACCGGGCAGAACTGTCCTTCGCCGGTGGCCGGGTGCTCCTGCGCGGCAGCAACGGTGCGGGGAAGTCAAAAGCCTTGGAAATCTTGCTGCCGTTTCTACTGGATGGCGACACCCGAGCCATCGACGCAACCGGGCGTGACCGGACTTCGGTCTACTGGCTTATGACCGACCGGCGAGACGCGGGCACCCATGTCGGCTACGTCTGGCTCGAGCTGCGGATGACCGAGAACACGCCGGACGGCGAGACAAGCGACCGATTCCTCACGATCGGCGCTGGGATGAAGGCGGCCATGTCGACACGCCAAGCAGCGACGTGGTTCTTCATGACGGAGGACGCCCGGGTCGGGGAGCTCCTCCACCTCGGGGCGGACATCTCGATCGACCGCCTCCGGGACCAGATCGGAGTGGATGCAGTGACCCAGAATGGCGCTGAGCACCGGCGGCGGGTGGCCGCCAATTTGTTCGGCGTCCAGGACGAGACACGGTACCGCGGGCTTCTCCATCTACTGCACCGGCTGCGGGACCCGAACATTGGCGACCGCGTCGAAGCTGGTCAGCTGGCGTCGTTGCTGAGCGATGCGTTGCCTCCGCTCTCGGAAGCCGCGCTCGACAAGGCTGCCGAACGCTTTGAAGCGCTCGACCAGATCCGAGAACAGCTGGAGAGGGTGGAGAGGACTGCGGCGGCGTTGGAGCGGTTTCTTGCGGACTATGCGGACTATGCGAAGGCGCGTCTATCTGAACGGGCACAAGCCGTCGTTGGTGCCGGCGCGGAACTTCGTCGGACGGCGCGTGAACGAGATCGTCTCGCAGGAGAGGTCGAACAGCTCGCTGTTGAGCTCGCCGATGCGCAGGACCATGCCGAGCACTTGCGCGAGACAATAAGGTGGGCAGGCGCGGAGCTCGAGGCGTTGCATGCGAGCGACGCCTACAAACAGCACCGCCAGCTCGACGATCGCCGGCGGGCCGTTGTGGCGAAGGCGTCCCAGGCAGCAACAGCCAATGACGCCGCTCGAGCGCAGGTGGACATGGCCGAGGGGCTCGCCCGTGACGTCGAGCGCTTGGAGAGACGGGCAGACGAGGCAGCACGGCTCGTACGCGAGGCGAGGACGGAGCTCGAGCGGCATGCGAAGACGACGGGGCTAGATCCGGCGGTGGTCCCTGCCGGCAGCGATGGGATCGACGCAGCGCTCGATGTGGCAGAGGGTCGCCGGCGCGCCGCGCAGCACGTACGGTCTCTCGCTCTCGTGGCCACCGGTTTGGCCGAGACCGCGCTTCGGGCTGATGAGCAGGCTGCCCGTTCAGAGACCGGGTTGGCCGATTGCCAGTCCGAAGCGGACGACGCCGCCGAGCGGTGGCGGGACGCGACCAACTCGTGGCGAACGGCGATGTCCGGATGGGTCGCCTGCTCGTTGCCAGAGCCGCTCTGCACGGAGGTCGGTGTGGAGATGGACGCCGCCAGGCTCCGGCGGGCACTCGACGACCTCGCAGGCGGCGCCCTCGAGGAGGACTTGGCGGCCGCCGCTTCACTCGCGCGGGAGTCCGGCGCGCCCGTGCGGGCAGCCGCGCGCGTTCTCGAGCTCCGAGCCCAGGCCGCCGCCGACGCCGCGGCGGCGACGCTTCGTGAGCTCGAAACCGAGCGCGCTGCGCTCGAGTCGGAGGAAGAGGTGCGACCGCCGCGATCGCGGTTCCGGGACGCCGAACGCGACCCGAACGCCGGGGCGGGTTTCTACGAGCTGGTCGAGGTCGCAGCGGGACTCGAGCCCAACGCCGTCGCCGGCCTCGAAGCGGCCCTCGAGGCGTCCGGACTCCTGGACGCCTGGGTGAGCGCAGCGGGGCTCGTGCTTCATCCCGAAACCCACGACGTCGTGTGGCGTTCGGATGCCGCACCGGTGCCGGAAGGGTCGAGGTCCCTCGGCGATGTGCTCGTGCCGGCGAACGAGCGCGTCGCTGCACTTCTGCGCACGATCGGGCTCGACGAAGCCGTCGACGCCAACGGGCAGCCCTGCCCGTACGTGACGCTGGATGGTCGGTGGTCGCTGCCCCCGCTCCAAGGCTCCTGGAAGAAACCCGCCCCGGAGTTCCTCGGCGCCCCTGTCCGCCGAGCGGCTCGCGCTCGCCGCCTGGCGGACATCGCTTGTCGTATCGACGCACAGAGCGATGCGCTGCGGCACGCATCCGAGACGGTGGTCGAGGCGCGTTCGGCTGCTGCGCGGGTCGACCGGTGGCTCGTGGAGCTTCCCTCTGACGGGCCTGTCCGGACCGGAGCGGCCGAGGCCAGAGCAGCGGATCAGGCGGTCGATCGGGCGCGGGTGCATCACGACGAGGATCGCCGGCTCGCCGAGAAGGCAAGGGCTCAGGCGGCGGTGGCCCGGACCGAGCTCGGGCATGCGGCTGCCGCGGACACGCTTCCTCGGGTAGTGGACGAGCTAGACGTCGTGATTGAGTCGGCTGCCGATCTTGCACGCGGGCTGCGGCGGTGGCTGGTCGACTGGCACAACCTTGCACAGCTGCGCAGCGAGCTCGAGGAGGCTCAGGAACGGCACTCCAACCGTGCGGAGGCGGCAGCCCTGGCGCAGGACCTGGCGAGACTGCTTGAAGCTGAGCTTGAACGCGAGCAAGTCGGGTTGCGGACGCTCGAGGAGGCCATCGGTGCCTCGGTGGAGGAGGTGCTCCTGCAGATCGAGGACGTGTCGGGGCGAAAGCGCGAGGCAGCCGATGCCGAGCCGATTGCACAGGAGCGGGTCACTGAGCTCGCCGGTGCGAAGGGAAAGGCGATCGGGCGGTACGAGGAGACAGCGCGACTTGTCGACGAAGCCTCGGAACAGTTGGCTACGGCGGGCGAGCGTCTCGCTGGCGCCCTCAGACTCCCGGGGGTCGAAGGAGCGGCGCTCGGGGCTAACTGGTCTCCGCCCGAGCCGAGTAACCCGATGGTTTTGGCACGCGAGATCCTCGAGCGTCTCGGTGAGTTCACGCCCGTGACCGACAGCACGATCCTGAACCGGTTGCATCTGCTGGCCGACGGTCTCTCTGGTGGTTATGACGTGGTCGACGACGAGGAGGACGGCGTCAAGTTCGTCCTCGTCGCTGACGACGCCGGCCGTCAGCCGCTGCCGGTGATCTCTGCTCGGGTCTCTGCCGAGGCTGAAGCCGCCCGTGAGCGGCTGGCGGCGGGGGAGAGGGAGACGATCGAGCGTTTCTTGTTGGGTGAGCTTGGGGAGGAGGTACGCGAGCGCCTTCTCGAGGCTCACGACCTCGTGCGCTCTGCGAACCAGGCGCTGGCTGCGGTCCATAGCTCGCACGGCAAGGGGGCTCGGCTCGAGTGGTCGGTAGATGACGAGGCAACCCCGGGCGCCCGCGCCTTGGCGAAGTTGCTCGTGATGTCGCCCCGGTCTCCAGAGGAGGACGCCGAGCTGCGTGACTTACTGCTCGCGCTGATTCGGACCGAGCGCGAGCGTGACCCGGCTGTCGGATACGCCGAACACTTACGTGTTGCGCTCGACTATCGACGCTGGCACCGGTTCACGGTGCAGGTCACCGACGAGGCTCGTTGGCCAGGCCCACGAGTGCTGTCGCCGAGGCTGGGGCTGTCGCAGGGTGAACAGAGGGTGCTGTCGTACCTGGCGCTGTTCGCGGCGGCGTCGGCGCACTTTGACAGCCTCGGTGGCGGCTGTCCGAGGCTGTTGCTGCTCGACGACGCCTTCGCGAAGGTGGACGAGCCGACCCATGGTCGGCTGCTGGAGCTGCTCGTGGATCTCGATCTCGACTTCATGATCACGAGCGAGCGAATGTGGGGGTGCTTTCCCCACGTGCCGAGCCTGGAGATCTACGAGGTGCTGCGAGATCCGGCCGTCACAGGCGTCGCGCTCGTGCACTTCCACTGGGACGGCCGCGAGCGCCTTCTTGTCGGGATCTGACGTGGCGGCTGTCGCGAGCGGCCCACTGGCGGACCAAGCGCTCGACCGTCTGTGGGACGCCGTCGCGGAACGTGTGCAACGCAACGGCATGGCCGTGCGTGGCGCGATCGTGCTCGACGGGCTGGACCAAGCGGAGCGGTTCGCCTTGGCAGGCTTGCTCGGCCGGCCCGTTACAGAGTCACGCGTAAGGGTCGACCTCGCTATCCTCGACCGGCGATTGCGGGAGAGCCGGGTGGCAGGCAGTCTTGTGGCTGCCGTCGATCAGCTACGCGGGCCGCTCGTTGACCGGCGCGGCGAGCGAGCAGCTCGGGGCTCGAGGCGGAAGGCTTTGTGGACTGAGCTACGAGCGGGACTGGCCGGTCTCGGGCTCGATCGAGAGCCGTGGTGCGAGGCGTGGACTCAGTCCGTCCGCTCACTTGTAGGACCCGACCCCACTCCCAGCGCCGCCCGGGCAATTCTCGAGGCTGCCCGGTGCCTCGCTACTTTGGGTGATGCCAATGGAGCGAGCTGCATGCGGGGTCGTGTCGAGCTGGCTGCGCAGATCGTCGGAGACAGCCACGGACTGGACGACGACTCTCTCGCCGGGACGATGGTGCTGCGCGGAATTGCCGCGCGCTACGGCGTTCCGAACCCGGCCACTCCCGAGGCTCGCCGTGCCTTGTGGGAGACGGCGGGCGTCCTCTGCGACGAGGTGTCGACCACCGTGCTGTGCCTGGGGTTGTTCCCACCTGAGTCAGGGGCGTACGCGCGCTCCTTGCTCGCAGCCCGCTCGGCCGCAGGATGGGAGACGCATCTGACCCTCCGGGACCTCCGGAGACTCGACCGGCTCGTCGCTTCTGGCGCAGAGGTATTCGTCTGCGAGAATCCACGCGTGCTCGAAGCGGCGATGGATGCCGGCTCTCGTGCCACGATGGTGTGCGTATCGGGGAACCCGACGGTCGTTGCGACGAGGTTGCTCGAGCGACTGGCAGCCGATGGTGCGTTCCTTAGGTACCGGGGCGACTTCGACTGGCCCGGAATCTCGATCGCGAACCGGGTGATCGAACGTTTCGGTGCCACGCCATGGCGGATGGGCACCGCTGATTACGAAGCGGCGTTGGTAGCGGCAGGAAGTGGCCTGGTCGATCTGCCCGAACTGGTCGGGCACGCGGTCCCAGCCGTGTGGGATGCCGATCTCGGACCGGCCATGAAGCGAGCGAGGCGCGTCGTGCACGAGGAGCGATTGCTCGACCTGCTGATCTCCGATGTCAGCTGATTGCCCGCAGTCCCGGCGACAAGGAGCCCCACTTCTCGGGTTGCTTTCAGTGTGTTTCTGCTCGCGCGGCTCTTTTCGGAACGACTCGCCTTTCGTGATCACGACGCCGCTGTGAAGCCATTCGCGATCGAGGAGGCTGACGGAAGTCGTGTACTTCGGGAGGAACCTGTGGGTGCCGAGAAGGTCATCCGGATCGTCGAGCTGGACTTTCGTTGGCGTGATCCTGGCGACGAAGATCGAGCGTGGCGCTCTCCTTCCTCTACGTTGCTTTCGTCCGCACGCTTCAGTTGGTCCGTCTCTCTCGCAATGGACAGCAGGACCTGGCCATCGAGATCGTCATGCTCCGCCACGAGGTTGCCGTCTTGCGCCGGCAGGTAGCGCGTCCGGCCCTGCAACCATCGGATCGAGCAGTGCTCGCTGGATTGAGCCGACTGCTGTCGATTGCTCGCCGGGGACGCTTCTTCGTCCAGCCGGAGACTCTGCTTCGCTGGCATCGAGAACTCGTGCGACGGAAGTGGACCTACTCGCACAGGCGGCCTGGACGGCCGGCGATTCCAGCGGGCACGGTCTCTCTGGTCCTTCGTCTGGCAAGAGAGAACGCGACCTGGGGATATCGCCGAATCCACGGGGAGCTGGCCACGATGGGCGTTCGGCTCGCCCCTTCGAGCGTGTGGGCGATCCTTCGCAGACACGGCATCGAACCCAGCCCTCGCCGAACGGGCCCAACCTGGGCAGAGTTCCTGCGAGCGCAGGCGGGGACGATGCTGGCCTGCGACTTCTTCACCGTCGACACGGTCCTGCTGAGACGCCTCTACGTACTGTTCTTCATCGAGATCGACACCCGGAGGATCTATCTCTGTGGGGTCACCTCCAACCCAGCGGGGAAGTGGGTCGTCCAGCAGGCCCGCAATCTGACCTTCGACCTTGCGGGCCGATCTCGCGCAGCCAAGTTCCTCATTCGGGATAGAGACACGAAGTTCACGTCTCGTTTCGACGAGGTGTTTCGCTCGGAGGGGATCAGGATCATCAAGACACCCATTCGGGCACCACGAGCGAACGCGTTCGCCGAGCGATTCATCGGCACCGTCCGCAGAGAGTGCACCGATCGGCTCCTCGTCTTCGGGCGCACCCATCTCGAGCACGTACTAGCCGAGTACGTCACTCACTACAACGGTCATCGGCCGCATCGCTCTCTTGAGCAGCGGGCACCGGGGACCTTGAGGGTCGCGCCAGTCTCGATCGACAATCCCGATCTCACACAGCTACGTCGCACGGTGGTCCTCGGTGGCATCATCCACGAATACCGACTCGTTGCGTGAACTGGGCGGATGAGTATTCGGCACGCATAGGGCCGCGCTCTCGCGGGCCAGCGCGAGCGCGCGGTGCTGGCCACCAAGGCCAGGCGCAGAGAGAACTCTCAGCGGCGGCGGTAGATGTCCGCTCGATGATCGATCCGCAGCACTGTCACGGCGGCTGCCTCATCGTCGATCTCGTAAACAACCCGGTATGGTCCGCGACGAGCCGCCCACAGTCCGGCGAGCTCGCGCTGGAGCGGGTGCCCAACTCGGCGCGGCGCGTCAACCAGCGCGCCGATCATGAATTCAACGATCGCGGCGGCGGCGCTCTCGGGCAGGCGAGCAAGTGACCGCTCTGCGGTGGCCGCGACGACCAGCCGATAGCCAGGCGCTGTCACTTATGCAGGTACTTGGCGCGCAACTCTTCGGCACCGAGCACCCGACCTTCAGCCGCCTCAGCCCTTGCGACATTGATCTCTCTCATGGCGTCGGAATCGGACAGCAACTCGAGGGTGTCCTCGAGAGCCTCAAGGTCCGCTGGGCTCATGATCACCGCCGCTGGGCGCCCGTTGCGGGTCAGCACCACGCGGTCGTGCTCTCGTTCCACGCGATCCACGATCTCAGACAGATGGGCCTTGATCTCGGCGAGCGGCAACGTGTCAGTCATGACCATTATTATAGTCATCTCTGGATGATAGGGAGAACATCCACGAGGTTGCCGGGTTGCCGGGTTCGACCTGTTCGTTAGTAGACGGCCCTACCACAGGGACGTGCCGCGTGGACGCAATGGACGATTTCGTGGACGGAAGACCACGTGGCGGATGTCGAGCCTTCTGACCGGACGCTTCTCCAGAACCTTGCCAAGGTGATCAGTACGAGAACTGACGCGGGCGATTGAGAGCACCCCAGGTTGTTCACTACCTAGGCTAGCGACCGCGGGATCGTCAAGGTCTGGGTCCGCCGATAGGGGAGCGGACGACACCAGACATCATTTGGGCTGCGTAACCCTCGCCGTAAGCGGGAAGAACTGAGGAAAAAGTCGCGGTCAAGCGGCCAGATCCCAGATCGTCTCGCGTGTCGTATGTGGGAAAGTCCCCCCTCCGACACGCTCCAGGTCCACGCACCCGCAGCGGTTCGTGCCGGGGGGCTGACCCCAGCTGTACGCCGACCGGAAACCCCAGAGTATTGGTTGGCGTTCAGGACGTGCTTGAGACCTGAAGACGGCGAACTATCTCCTCTAACTCGATGTCGCCGCAGGCTACGTCCTTCACGAGTTGGAAGGCCTCCTCGTCGCTCAGGGTCACCTCGTAGTCGTTGAGGTCGAGAAAGACGACGACCGCCAGCCATGAGAGCCGCTTGTTCCCGTCCACCAGTGGATGGTTACGCGCTAGGGAGTGCAGGAGCGCGGCCGCCTTCAGCTCGATCGTCGGGTAGGCGTCCTCTGCAAATGCGCTGGCACGCGGCCGCGCTGCCGCGGAGTCGAGCAACCCGAGGTCACGAACAGGTCCGATCCCGAGCGCTCGTACCATTGAGAGCGAGTCTTCGAGGTCGAGATATTCCGTCTCGATCACGACCGCCCGAGCCCGTCGAGCACGTCGCCCCAGCGCGCACTCAGCCGGCTCGTGCGTTCCGCGACGCGCCGAGCGTGAACGGTGCGCTCGTAGCGGTCGAGAATCGAGCGCCGGATCACTTCCTGACGCGAGATTCCCTCGGTCTCGACGAGCGCATCGAGTGCATGCTCCATTTGTTCATCAGTGCGGACGGTCAACGCCATGACCCAATGATACCAGTCTGGTACCAACATCGGGTCGTCCGGCAACACTCATCGATGACGAATGATCTCAGCCACTCGGGCGCCTCCACGGTCTGGGTGGAAGAAGGCTCGTCAAGCAGCGAGATCCCAGATCGTCTCGCGTGTCGTATGTGGGAGAGTCCCCCCTCCGACACGCTCCAGCTCCACGCTTCGCAGAGCTGGTACCAGGGAGTTTGTATCTGTACCTCGTACACCGACTCGCTCCAGCTCCACGGCACGGAGTGAGGTCCGGAGTCGCGCCTGCACAACGGCTCCGACACGCCGGTAGGTGACGTGGAGGCCCAGGGCTTCTTCCGGTACGAGATCCGCCGATGGCGCGACGGCGTGATCCCCGACATCTCCTTTGCAGTCGCGAGTCCAGTTCGTGTCACAAATGACGTTGGCCTCGTGCAGCAAACTCTCGACTTGGTGC
>Ga0181530_10006372_pt1 | contig 11652 bp, 10 predicted proteins | sample PEATcosm2014_Bin_42_FD_119769 | JGI IMG/M metagenome (GOLD analysis project Ga0181530, IMG submission 119769) | Peatland microbial communities from MTU Mesocosm Facility, Houghton, MI, USA - PEATcosm2014_Bin10_60_metaG | ecosystem: Environmental > Terrestrial > Soil > Wetlands > Peat | place... | reverse complement strand
CTGCAAAACCTTTATGCGCCGGTTCGATCCCGGCCCGCGCCTCCAACTCCTTCAAACAACCGCACCCCCTTCAACTTCCCCCAGTGCATGCAGAAGAATCCAGGGCCACTGTTTGCCCTGGTGGAATGAGGACGCGCCATGACTGAAATCGCCGAAAAAGATTTGCACCAGCAGTTTGCCAGCGACAACTATGCGGGAGTTTGTCCCGAGGCTTGGGCTGCGATGGAAACCGCGAACCGCGGGCATGTCACTTCGTATGGCGACGATCCGTGGACGGCGAAAGCCGCCGATGCCTTTCGCAGCCTGTTTGAAACGGACTGCGAGGTGTACTTCGTCTTCAATGGCACCGCGGCTAATTCGCTGGCGCTGGCGTCGCTCTGCCAGTCGTATCACAGCGTGATCTGCTCTGACCAGTCGCACGTGGAGACGGACGAGTGCGGCGCGCCGGAGTTTTTTTCCAACGGCTCGAAGCTGCTGGCCGCGGCGAGCGCTGACGGCAAGCTGACTCCTGCGTCGATTCGCGAACTGGCCACCAAGCGCCACGATATTCACTATCCCAAGCCGCGCGCGGTGACCATTACGCAGGCGACGGAGACGGGGCGCGTGTACACGCTCAAGGAACTGGGCGCGATTGCCGAGGAGTGCAAGGCGCTGGGACTCTCGCTGCACATGGACGGCGCACGCTTTGCCAACGCCTGCGCGAGCCTGGGCTGCTCGCCGGCAGAGTTGACGTGGAAGCGCGGCGTGGATGTGCTTTGCTTCGGCGGCGCCAAGAATGGCATGGCGCTGGGAGAAGCGGTGCTGTTTTTCGATCGCGCCCTGGCTACGGATTTCGATTACCGGTGCAAGCAGGCAGGTCAACTGGCGTCGAAGATGCGGTTTCTTTCGGCGCCGTGGGTGGGAATGCTCAAGAGCGGCGCGTGGCTGCGCAACGCCGAACATTCCAACCGCTGCGCGCAGCAGTTTGCTCTGCTGATCGCTTCTATCCCCGGCGTCAAGCTGGCGCAGCCGGTTGAGGCAAACGCGGTGTTTATCGAAGCCTCGGAGGAGATCCTCACCGCGCTGAGAGCTCGGGGATGGAGTTTCTACACTTTCATCGGCGGCGCGGCACGCTTCATGTTCTCGTGGGACACCGATCCGCGGCGCATGGAGGCGCTGAGCCACGATCTGTTCGCGTGCGCGACGGCGGCGAAGACGGCGTAATGTGCGATCCCACCCTTTCGGCAAAGAATGCCGAAAGGATGGGGCACGGATTCGATCTTATTGCTCGACCGGCTCCCAATGGCCCGAATTCCCAGAGCGGAAGATGGCTTCAATAACGGCCATGTTGGCGATGGAATCTTCGAGCGGAACCGGAACCTCGGTGTTTTCCAAGACCGCGCGGGCGAATGCGTCCCCTTGCAGCGTGTACTGATCCGCGGTGGGGAAGGTCTCGGTAGCGATATCCCTGAAGCTAAGATCACCGGTCGCGTCGATAAAGAGGCGCGTGGGCCGATCGTTAGGCGCGTTGAAGGGAATTTCAAGCTCGATGCGGCCGCGTGTGCCCAGAAAATGCACTCTCTGGAACGGGATCAATTGCGTACTGCAGGTGAAGATAGCCTGGCCGGAGGGAAAGTCGAGGATCGCCGAGGCCAGGCGGTCGGTCCCCATCTGCGGATCGCGATCGACAAGCGCGACCACGCGCCGCGGTTCCTGTTTGAAGGCAAAGCGCGAAGCCTGAATGCAGTAGCAGCCGATGTCGTACACGCCCCCGCCGCCCGTCTCCACTTGGTTGCGAATGTTGGCGGGGTTTACGTTGTGGTAGCTGAAATGCGCGTTGACGGCGCGCAGTTCGCCGATGCGGCCTTCATCGAGAAGCTGGCGCACGCGCAGCCACTGTTGCGCGCTGCGAATCATGAAAGCCTCGCAGATTTTCACGCCGGTGCGATCGCGCACGCCGAGCAGAGTTTTGGCTTCGGCCACGGTCATGCTGAGCGGTTTTTCGCACAACACATGCTTGCCAGCCTCGGCGGCCATCACAGTCAAAGGCACATGCAGCTGATTGGGCAGCGGGTTGTAAATGGCGTCGATGTTGGGATCGGCGAGCAACTCTTCGTACGAGCCGTACGCCTTGGGAATGCCCAGTGCGGCGGCCGCCTGGCGCGCTTTCGCAAGATCGCGGGAAGCGATGGCTGCGACCGTGGTGAGCTCGCCCTTCTGCATGGCGGGAAGGACTTTTTTGAGGCCGATGTTGGCGGTGCTGAGCACGCCCAAGCGAAGCTTTTTTGACATAGGTGCATGATACAACCGTGTGCGTGAACTCATTCATCCGACCCAAAGTTTGGTGCTGTCCCACCCTTTTCGCAGAAAGCGCGAAAAGGATGGGGCACGGACGCGAAAGGGATGGGCACGGGAAGTGTTTTGGCGCCGGATCGGATTCGGATCAGGCCTCAGCAACCATGCTCAGCGCCTGGGCTGCATTCGCGGCTACGCGCACCAGTTCCCTATTGCGCGCTTCAATGAAGCCGTTGGCCACGGCGGTATCGAGAAACGCCAGCAAGCCGTCCCAGTAGTTCATCGTGTTGATGAGGATGCACGGCTTGGCATGCAGGCCGATCTGCGCCCAGGTGAGGGCTTCCATCAGCTCGTCGAGCGTGCCGTAGCCGCCGGGCAGCACCAGAATGGCATCCGAAAGCTCGTGGATGCGAGCCTTGCGCTCGTGCATGGTGAGCACCAGTTCGAGCGAAGTAAGACGTGTGTGCGCGATCTCGCGGCCGTTGAGCGCCTCAGGCAACACGCCGATGACTTCAGTGCCTTCGGCGAGGGCTGCGTCGGCCAGCACGCCCATCAGTCCGCGGCTGGCTCCGCCATAAACCAGGCCCAGGCCGGCTTTGGCGATGGCGACGCCGAGCGCCGAAGCTTCCGCGCGAAAGGCCGGGTTCTTTCCAAAGGCCGACCCGCAGAAAACGGCCACGCGGCGAAGAGGGCGAGATGAATGGGTCATGATGTTTCCAGAATAGCGGTACCGGGAGGGGGCAGGGGGTGGGAAAGTAGGAGCGTTTGACGATTCGGCACCTATGCGCGACAAAGCGCGCTCCGGAATGTCATCAGGTCGATCGCTTACACCAACTCCGCATCACCTGCTATGATCGTCCACCGAGTTGTACTTCGTTCCCTACAACAGCCTGCATTTGAGGATGCGATGAAGAAAATTTGCGCTATCTGCACGTTTGCATTTCTCGTTTTGTCCACGTCCGGCCACGCCGACGTCACGCCGAATGCGCTTTTCAGCGATCACGCAGTGCTCCAGAGTGGCATGCCTGTACCCGTTTGGGGCACGGCAACCCCGCGAGAAAAAATTGTGGTCAAGATAGGAAAGCAGACCAAATCTACCACGGCGGACGCGGACGGACGCTGGATGGTACGTCTCGGAAAGCTGAAGCCCGGTGGCCCGTTCGTTATGACGGTTTCGGGCAAGAACACCATTACAGTGAGCGATGTACTCGTGGGAGAAGACTGGATTGGATCCGGGCAGTCCAATATGGCGTTCACGCTCTCTGTGAAAGCGGCCCGGTATGCGGGAATTCTCAATGAGGACCAGGAGATCGCCGCTGCCAATTATCCGCAGTTACGGATTTTCGTGGCGGAAGCGAAGAAATCTTATGAACCGCAGGACGAGATCAAGGGATCGTGGAAGATCGCTACGCCGGAGAACGCGCCCGCTTTCTCGGCTGTGGCATACCTGTTCGGACGAGACCTCAATCAGGCTCTGCACGAACCAGTCGGCATGGTGGTAGTGGCATACGGAGCCAGTACAGCGGAGGCGTGGATTTCTCGTAGCGTTCTCGCGAATGACCCGCAAATGAGTCCGATGTTGAACCGTTTCGACGATCTCTACAGCTTTTACAAGGCGCATCCCGGCGCAACCACAGACCAGGCTCCTCCACTCCCGCAAACAATCAATGCGCGCCCGGCCCAGCCCGGTCCGTTGCGCGATCCTGTGCAGGATCAGCACGAGCCCACCGTCCTCTACAACGGAATGATCCACCCCATACTCCCATTCGCCATGCGGGGCGTGATTTGGTACCAGGGGGAATCGATCGTCGGAGGCAAGGCGGGCGTCGCTTTGTATCCACACGTGATGGAGTCGCTCGTGAAAGACTGGCGCACGGAATGGGGCGAGGGTGATTTTCCCTTCTATTGCGTTCAGTTGCCACCCCTGAAGAATGTCAGCAATAATCCCGCGGTGCGCGAGGCGCAGTCCAAGATCCTTTCTTTACCCAACACCGGGATGGCTGTGACCCTGGACGTGGGAGATCCGGCGAACGTACATCCAAAAGATAAGGAACCTGTTGGAGATCGCCTCAGCCGTATCGCACTTGCGAATGTATACCGCCGGAAGATTGAGTACTCGGGGCCAGTCTATGCCGGGATGAAAGTTCAAGGGCAGAGCATTGTGATCCGCTTTACTCACGCTGAGGGCCTTACCAGCAAGGGCGGCCCGCTCGAGTGGTTTCAGATCGCTGGTGCCGACGGCCGGTACGTCGATGCGGTAGCCACCATCGAAGGGAAGACAGTTGTTGTGCACAGCGACAAGATCACCGAACCCGTCTCCGTTCGTTACGCCTGGGATAACTATCCGCAGGGCGCAAACCTGGTGAACGGCGCTGGCCTCCCCGCCGCGCCGTTCCGTACCGATGCGCAGGATGCATTGACGCCTATCGCGAGCGAGTTCACCGCAAAATGAGAGAACAGGTACGTTCCGGCCTCGACAGGCTGCGGAAAAACTGGGAACTGGGAACGAATCTCAGCTTTAACTCGCGCAATTCCGTGTGATAAAGGTGGGGCACCGGGCATCTTTTGCGGGACTTTTCTTGGGCAGCCTTCTGTGTCATGCTAGCGTGCATGGGAAATAAAGATAAAGGCAAGAAAGAAGCCAAGAAGGCACCGAAGCCAAAGCCGAAACCGGAACCCTCGAAGCGTGAAATTTTCACGCCTGCGCCGCCAAAGTAGACGGCGTTTTAGAGAGGCCGATTCACTGTGTGCGGCTGATCGTTCCGCGAAGGAACGGGCGCTCAGAGGGAACGTGTGCGGATGTGTTTGCGCCGCGCGACTTTTTGTGCTCAGCTGGGCGACGCGAGTTGGCCGGTAGGCCAACTCTTCAATGAGCTTCACGAGAACGCACAACAGAAAGGCCATCCCGCGGGATGGCCTTTTCTGCTGTGCAAAGTTGTTGCGTATCAGGGCTGCGTGGGGACGTCCTGAGGCTGGGCGTTGCGCGCCTGCGCTTTTTCCGCCAGAACTTTGTGGGCGTTTTCTTCGAGAGCTTGTGCCTCGGGCATGAAGGTAAGCGCCTTCTGGATCTCGGGATCCCAATCGGCAATGACGCGTAAGCCCTGGAGCTGGCCGGACTGAATGGTGACGATGTCTTTCTTGATGCGCGCCTTGATCCAATCGGAGGCGCCGCTGATGTCGGCCTCGGTCCAGTCGACGCCTTGACCGGTGAGAAACTTCTTGAACTCGACCATCACCGCGTCGTCCACCTGGAAGTTCTTGTCGATCGTGTGCGTCGCCACGTAGATGGGCGCGAATTTGAAGAAGACGTCCTTATAGCTCAGCTCGTCCTGGAAGCGGTTGGTCTTCGGCGTCTCGATCTTTTCGTCAGGCGTAATGCCTCCGCCGCCATAGACGGTACGCCCCGAGTCGGTCAGCTTGACTTCGCGATTCGAGGAGTCGGGCGCAAGTGCGCCGGCGTGGTTGTAGTAGTCGTAAAGCGAAACGCCTTCGTAGTTGCGCTGAATGAGGCGGCCGGAGGGCGTGTAGTAGTGATAGGTCGTCAGCGCCAGGCCGGTATTCTCGCTGAGGTTGTAGACGGTTTGCACCAGGCCCTTGCCAAAGGTAGTTTCGCCCACGATGAGGGCGCGGTCGTGGTCCTGCAACGCGCCGGAGACGATCTCGGCGGCCGACGCGGTGTCGCGATTGACCAGCACCACGATCGGGAAGGTTTTGCCGCCGTTGCCGTGCGTCGCGGTGTAGTTCACGTCGGAGTAGGCGCGGCCGCGCTGCGTCACGATGGTTTGGCCCTTGGCCAGCAGGTGATCGCAAACGTCGACAGCCTGGTTCAACAGACCGCCGGGATTCTCGCGCAAATCCAGCACCAGGCCCTTGAGGTTGCTGAAGCCGTTAATGGCATCTTCCATTTCGTCGCCAGTGGTTTCCTGGAACTGTGTGAGATGGATGTAGCCGATGCCGGGGCGAATTTCATACTTCAGATCGATGGAGGGATGGGGAATCTCGTCGCGAATGAGATCGAAGACCAGCGGCTTGGGTTGGCCGTAGCGAACCGTGGTGACTTCCACCTGCGTTCCCTTGGGGCCCTTGAGCGCTTTCGCCACCTGGTCAGAAGTCCAGCCTTCGGTGGATTTGCCGTCGACTGCGACAATCTGGTCTCCGGGATGAATGCCGGCGCGGAAGGAGGGCGTGTCCTCATAGGGCGTGACCACGAAGACCTTGGTCTTGCCGTCGTCATTCTGTTGCTGGATGACCATACCCACGCCGTAGTAATGGCCGCGCTGGTCTTCGCGCAGGCGGGCGTAGGACTTGGGATCGTAGAAGTGCGAGTGCGGGTCGAGCACCTGCAACATGCCCGGAATGGCCCCGTCGTAGATGGCGCCATCGGCCTTTTCGCCGGTGATGGGCTCGGCGTAGTTCTGCTCTACCAAAGCGTAAACATCGGTAAAAGTCTTGAGACTGTCACGGAGCTGGCTCTCGTCCTGCGAGGATTGCGCGCCCACACGGCGTTCCAGGACGGTTCCGGCAACGGCACAGACGGTAAAGAACACGGCGAGAGCGAAGAGCGCACGGCGGGCGCGGGGAGTCATGGACAAACTGAACCTCCGGACGGCAGTAAGGCAGGCGCGCAAGCGAAGATCGCGTCGCAACTCGCACCGAAACTCACACCTACCCTGAGCAAATCCTGTAAGTTACAGGATGCGCGCTCGATAAAAATTGACCTTGCCCGGTACCGGCAAGGCCAGGGAGATGCAAGAACCGCTCGCGGAACGCCCGCAGAGCCGTCATGGGCTAAAGTATAGCACCGGCCTATTAGACGCGGAGGAAGGGGAGTCCGGTAGCGGCGAGGACAGGGGGTTGGTCTCCCAGCCTCTCCGCCAAGCGAGCGGCAAGGATGGGGCACCGGCGGGGAAAATCGCGTTTCTGCTGCCTTGGCATTTACAATGGCGTCTATTAGGCAGACCGCGAAATCCGGACAACGGGACAGGAACGAAGGTCGGAAGTGAAAATCATCCGAAACTTTATGAATCTCCCAATCACGCGGTCTCAGAGGATGCAAAACGTGGCAGAAAACTCAAAGCCAGCCGTCCGACCGGTTGCCGGAATAACGACCTTTCTTCGCATTTCCGCGGCGCTCGTGTTCGGCGCCATGCTGGTGGCGGCGAGCTGCCTGGCCGGCGCCCAGGCCAACGAGCCGGCCAGCCCCTATGGCGGAATCGTGGCCGAGGGCATCATTGCCCGCGTGAACGATCAGATCATCACCAAATCGGACTACGACCGCGCCCTGGCCGATATGGACCAGGCGGGCCGGCAGCATCAAGAAACCATGCAGGAGATTTCCGCGGCGCACAAGGACCTGCTCCGCGACCTGATCGACCAGCAACTTTGGCTCTCTAAAGGCAAGGAGCTGGACATTACCGGCGAGACCGAGCTGGTGAAGAAACTTGACGAGATCCGCAAGCAGTACAACCTCGGGACGATCGAGGAACTGGAGAAAGCAGCCCAGGAACAGGGTGTCTCGTTCGAGGACTTCAAAGCCCAGATCCGTAACCAGATCATCATTTCGGATGTGATGCGGCAGGAGGTTGGCGAACACATCCAGATGACGCCGGGCGAGGTGGAGCGTTACTACGAGGCGCACAAGCAGGATTATGCGCAACCGGAAAGCGAGCGGCTGAGCGAGATCCTGATCTCCACCGGGACGGGGGCGGACGATCCCGCCAAAGTGGCCGCGGCCAAGGCCAAGGCCGACGATATCGAAGCCCGGCTGCACTCGGGCGGCGATTTTGCGCAACTGGCGCGCAGTTTCAGCGACGGCCCCACGGCGTCAGAGGGCGGCGACCTGGGCCAATACAAGCGCGGCCAGCTGGGCAAGCTGCTCGAGGATAAGACCTTCGATCTGAATTCCGGCCAATACACCGATCCCATCCTCACGCGGCAGGGCTACATCATCCTGAAAGTCGTGCAGCACGCCCCGGGCGGACCGCGGCCTTTCAAGGATGTGACGCAGGATGTTGAAGAGGCCTACTACATGAGCCGGATGGAACCGGCGATCCGCGATTATCTGAGCAAGATGCGCGACGAGGCCTTCATTTGGATCAGTCCGGGATATACAGATTCCGGCGCCACCTACGGCGAGTTGCATCCCAGCATTGCGTTCAGCGCCTACGTGCCGCCCGCGCCCAAGAAAAAGGCCAAGGAAGAAAGGACGCGGTTCCGCGAGAGCACGCACACCTTCCGGCAGAAATCGGGAGCGGCGGCGCCGGCGCCGGCCGCGGATGAAAGTGCGGAGCCTGCGACCGCACCCGGAACCACGCCAGCGGCAAAGACCGCCTCCACAAAGAAGGGCGAGGAAAAGCCTGGCAAGAGAGAGAAGATTCGTTACGGCATGGCGCCGCGCGAAACCCTGCCCACGGCATCGACGAATTCGTCCACAGAAAACGCCGGGGCGCTTCCGGAGACGGCTTCCAACGCGGAGCAGCCGGCCAATCCGCTGGAACCCACGGCGCCCACCAAGAAGACGCGATTCAGCGCGCGTGCGCGCGAGGCCAAGAAGCCAAAGGGGAGCGGCGCACCGGGCGATGCGCTAGCGCCTGCGCCGCCGGATGCCGCGGAAGTAGCTGACCGGCAGACGCAGTCGGCTCCTTTGGAGCCGAACGCGACCAGCAAAAAGAAGAAAAAGGCCGCTGAGACGAATGCTGAGAAGACGCGCATGTCGCAGCAGAAGAAGAACCAGACCGACAATGGGCCGAAGCCGGTCGTGCAGCCTACGCCGATTCCGCCCGTGCCGGGAGCTCCCGCACCCGCGCAGGATGCGCCGACGCCACAACCAACTCAGCAACCGCAACAGTAGCGTGCGAGAACTGTCGATTCGACGACGCGGGCCTGGGAGATGCTCCCAGGCCCGCTGCATTTGGAGCATTGCAGCGAGTCTCGCGGGGATTCGTCCAAGTGAGGTGCTTTCCCACATCTCAAAATCGAGATGTGGGGCACCTGTGATCTGTGGGTTGTTTGGCGAGTTCGGCCAATTGCGTTAATCTTCTCGGCAGAATGAAAGACATCTATGTTTCCGATCTCATGGGCTTCGACGAGGGAAGGCTCTTCGACGGCTTCTTCCTGGTTCTGACCAAGCAACAGCGGACCACCAAGCAAAACAAGGCGTACCTGAACCTGACGCTCGGTGACAAAACCGGCCCCATCGAAGCACGTGCGTGGGAGCTGGGCGACCCTCGCATCGCGAAGGATTTCAATCGTGGCGACATGGTGAAGGTCCGCGGCAGCATCTCGCGCTACGAGGATCGCGCGCAGATGAAGGTGGATCAACTGCGCAAGGCGCAGGCTGGCGAGGCCGACAAACTGGACATGCTGCCCGCCACCAGCCAGGACGTGGGCGCACTGTGGTGCCAGCTTGAGGCCAGCGTCGAGAGCCTCACAAATGCGGATCTGAAGCGCCTGCTCAATGCACTGCTTGCCGACACGGAACTTGCGCAGGCGTATCGCGAGGCCCCGGCGGCGCGGCAACTGCATCATGCGTGGCTGGGCGGTCTGCTGGAACATGTGGTGAGCCTGCTGGGACTGGCCGACCGCGTGACCGCGCACTATCCGCTACTCGACCGCGACCTGCTCGTGACCGGCGTGATTCTGCACGACATCGGAAAAATCCGCGAGCTTGAGTGGGAGACCGGCTTTGACTACACGGTCGAGGGTGTGCTGCTGGGGCATATTCAAATGGGCGTGGACCTGGTGGAGAAGACCATCGCCGCGTTGCCCGATTTTCCCGATCGGCTGCGTACCCTGGTGCTGCACATGATCCTGTCGCATCACGGCAAGCTCGAATTCGGCTCCCCCAAGCTGCCCATGATTCCCGAGGCCCTGGTGCTCAACTTCCTCGACGATCTGGACGCCAAGATGCAGGCCATGTCCAGCGAATTTGAAAAGTCCGCGCGCGAGGGCAGAGCGCCCGATGAGATGACGGGCAAAGTATGGAGTCTGGATCAGCGCCAGTTGCTGAATACCAAGGCGTGGCTGAAGGGCAGGGAGTGAGGAATCGGAGACGGGCGACGGTCGAGCGCCAAACTCAGTCTGGCGGCCGCATCGGGTTGATGAACTTCAATCCGGCGAAGTGTTTTTCGTTGTCCGTCACCAGAATGCAATCATTCGTCTCCGCGACGGCGGCCAGAATCATATCTAACGGGCTGCGCGGCCGCCCTACCTTCGTCCCCTCGTACATTAATCTTGCCCAGACCAATCCAGCTTTTTCGTCAAACGGCAGAATTCGTCCCACGAAGAGGAGTGGCGGCCCCTCCGGGCCGCGGAACCAATTCTCCAGGTCCAGACGTTTTCTGCCGGCGGGCTTTTCCAGTATGCCGCGCCAAACTTCGGCCACTGTCATGGAAGCGACGAAGAGATCTTCGCTGATTTGCCCCATCATCCACGTAGCAAGCAACTGAGACGGGAAAGGCTTGGTGGCGTTGCTAATGACGTTGCTGTCGAGCAGGTAACTGCTCACAGGTCGATCTTCCGCGGTTTCACGAACGGACGCTTCAGGTTCAGATTAGCGCCGACCAGCGGCGAGCGGCGCAGTGCTTCATAGATGCCGCCCTTCTTGCGGGTGTCGGGCGCAATCTTTTCGCCAACCGTGGCGCGAAGCTCTTCTGACTCCAGGCTGTTTTCGGCGAGCCGCCTGGCCACGGTGCGGACAAGCTCGCGATCCTTTTTCAGGCCCAGCACTTCGAACCGCATCAATCCGCGCTTGCTCAGACGCTTGCGGTAATTATTCACTGCGCGTGCCTGTGACGAGCTACCCATGGCGTCCTCCTACTTATATCCAGTAATATATCCTGAAATAAGGCGATACGGCAAGCAGATTTCAGCTCACAAACCAATCCCACTGCTCTTTGCTAAGCGGGACGACGGAAAGCCGGCCGATAGTGAGCAGCTGTGACTTGGCGAAGAGCTTTTCGGCCTTGATTTGGGCGAGAGTCTTCGGATGCTTCAGGCGCTTGCCCGCTTTGACGCGGACTATCGGCACTTTGGGATCGCTTGCGTCCACGCTGACGACGGTTCCCGTGCCGACTGCGGTGCGCTCATCGCCTGTGTGGTAGAAGATCCACTTCGCTCCCGGCTTCATCTCGCGTAGATTCTTGACGGCGGTAGGATTCGTCACGCCGTCCCACGCGGTTTCGCCGTCGCGCAGTAGATCGTCGAAGGAATAGACGCTGGGTTCGGATTTGAAAAGGAAGTAGCTCATCAGTTGTCAGTTCGCAGTTCAGCGTTAACAGTTCTCAGTCGTCATTTCGTGCAAGCAGCTCCCTGCCGACGAAAAAATCTGTTCCCTGTTCCCTATTCCCTGTTCCCTGTTCCCTGTTCCCTGTTCCCTGT
>Ga0181530_10006370_pt1 | contig 11653 bp, 9 predicted proteins | sample PEATcosm2014_Bin_42_FD_119769 | JGI IMG/M metagenome (GOLD analysis project Ga0181530, IMG submission 119769) | Peatland microbial communities from MTU Mesocosm Facility, Houghton, MI, USA - PEATcosm2014_Bin10_60_metaG | ecosystem: Environmental > Terrestrial > Soil > Wetlands > Peat | place... | reverse complement strand
GGCCATCGCATCGATGCGGCTCCCCGTGGGCGCTAGTGCGATGTCGGCCGTGAACGAGCATGCCGGGCTCCGGCCCATCAGCGTGCATCGGCGTGCATCGGCGTGCATCGGCGTGCATCTGCGTTGAATGCTTGCTTTGCCGCGTGCCGCACTGCGCCGCCCAAGGGGGCGCGGGATGCCACGACACCGGATCATGGCGCGGTGGTCCCCTCACGGTGCATGGGGTTTTCCCGTCACGCTGCTTTGCCGGTGGCGGCGGTGAGCGCCCGGGCGGCGGTCTGATCGATCACACGTTGGGTGATCGCGTCGCCCCGGGGGGGCCGTGGCGGCAATCGCCGGATGCGGGGCGCCGCCAGCCGCGACAGGAAGGCTGAGCGCCGGCGCCGGCCTGGTTGCGGCGCGCTGGGGTACCGCGGGCGGGGCCGCAACGGCGGGCGAGGCCGCGGTGACGGGCGCGGCGGCGGCCGGTGCCGGCTGCGGGCGCGGGGCTGGGATCGGCACCGGCACCGTCACGGGCTGCAGCGCCGGCCGGGATTGGGCCTGGGTGAGCGCCAGCCGCGTGGCGTCCGCCAGGCGCGACAGGGCCGCGAACTTGCCAAGGAAGCGTAGCTTCAGCGCGAGCGGGAGGCCGGACTGCGAGGCGCAGCGCAGGCTGTCCATGGCGGCGGGGTGGCTGGCGACGGTGCGGCCGGCGAGGATGGCCTCCATCGGGTCGCGCGGGCGCAGGGCGACGACGGTGAGAGCTGCCGCCTGGCGCTGATGGGCTATCTCGTCGGCGGTTGCGGCGGGCTGGTGGGGGAGTGCGTCGAGGGTGCTCTGGACGACAGCCACGAGGATGGCGGGGTCAAGGGGGAGCGGGGTTGGCTGGCGGTGGTGGGTTGGGGTTGCATGGTGGTTGGCGCTCCGCTTGGTGGGGTAAAGCGCGGAACGTAGCAGGAACTTTGGGAGGAGGCAAGGAAATTATACCCAGCGTTCTAACAGCCAATCCTCCGGACCGCGGCGCGCGCAGGCTCGCCCCCCGCGACTGCGCTTTCAACCTGCCACGCAGCACCCTGGTTGCACCGATCCAGTCATTGCGCCAGGGATGCGAGCGATAGACGTGCAGCCCTGGGAAACCGCGGGAGCACTCAACAGAAAACGCAGATGCCCGCGACCCCAGAGCAGAAGGCGCGCACCCTGATACCCGAACCGGACAGCCGGCCATGCCGCAAGACCCGAACGACGAACCCGCGTCCGAACTGCTGGAGCGCATCGCCGTGGATGCGCTGCCCGCGAACCGGCGCTTTGGTCTGCTCGCGGGCAAGTTGCGCGTCTCCGGGAATTTCGACGATCCCCTGCCGGATGACATCCTGACTGATTTCGAGGAGCGTTGACGCGGCTTCTGCTCGATAGACCGTGCCGCTACATCGGGGCACCCGGCTGTGCTAGACAGTCCGGACCGGGCATGACCAATGACCGCCAGCACGACCGGAGCCACCCATGCACGCCGCCGTCAGTAGCAAACGCGAGGCGCTCGCCGAACTCTGCCGCCGGTTCCATGTCCGGCGGCTGGAGGTGTTCGGCTCCGCCACGCGTGAGCAGGACTTCGACCCGCAGCGCAGCGATGCGGACTTGCTGATCGAATTCGAACCCGGCTCCGATCCCGGTTTCGCCGGCTTTCTCGATCTCAAGGAAGCGCTGGAGCAGGTGCTGGGGCGGCCGGTGGACCTGGTGGAACGAGGCGCCGTCGAACAGAGTCGCAACTATATTCGTCGCCGTCGCATCCTGCAGGAAGCGGAGCCGTTGTTTGTGGCGGGATGACGCTTTGCTGCTGGACATGTTGAACGCCGCCACCGAAGCGGTGAGCTTTGCCGCGGAGGTGGACCAGCCGCAGTTCCGTGCCAGCAGGCTGCACCAGCATGCGGTCATTCGGTGCCTGACGGTGATTGGCGAGGCAGCCAGCAAAGTGTCACGCGAATTCCGTAACCAGCATCCCGAAATCGAATGGCAGGACATTGTCGGCATGCGGCACCGCCTGGTGCACAACTACGGTGCCATCAAGCTCGATGTGGTTTGGGGCGCCGTGCACACCTAACTGCCAGCGCTGATCGCAATGCTACAACCCCTCATTCCGCCAGACGACGACACGGAAAGCACCTGATGGACTCCTCCCAGATCGGCAAGCGCGCCTGGAGCTATGCCGGCGTGTTGCAGGACGCCGGCCTCTCCTGCTTCGAATACGTGGAACAACTGACACTGCTGCTGTTCCTCAAGATGGCGGACCAACTCACCGAGCAACCATATAACCGCGCGCCCATCGTGCCGCCGAAACTCGGCTGGAAGGCGCGGCTGCCCCCGGACGGCGCGGCACTGGAAGACCAGTACCGCCTCAGCCTGGAAAAGCTCGGCGTCAAACCCGGCATGCTCGGCGTCATCTTCAAGGGCGCCCGCTGCGAGATCAACAACCCCGCCCGGCTCCGTAGCCGTGGCGATATAGCAAGCAAGAATCAACACAGATTTTCACAGAAAGATTTGAGCCACAGATTTTCACAGAAAGAAAATTCTATTCTGTGAAAATCTGTGGCTTAGAATCTTATCTGTGAAAATCTGTGTTCATTCGTGCTTGCTTGCTTGCTTGCTTGCCGACCGTTCCCACCGCCCGTCCCCCCACCCCCACCCCCACCCCCCACCCATTGCCCCCACCGCCTCCCTGCCGCACGATCGCCCCAACAAACCCCGGGAGGGTCCCATGCCCGAGTTCGACCTGATCATCCGCAACGGCACCGTCATCGACGGCACCGGCCGCGCCCCGATCGACGCCGACATCGCCATCACCGGCAACCGCATCGCCGCCATCGGCAGCAAAATCCCCACATCCGGCAAGGAAGAAATCGACGCCAAAGGCAAACTCGTCACCCCCGGCTTCGTCGACATCCACACCCACTACGACGCGCAGGCAATCTGGGACAGCCACCTCGCGCCGTCGTCCTGGCACGGCGTCACCACCGCGGTGATCGGCAATTGCGGCGTCGGCTTCGCCCCCTGCAAGCCGGCCGACCGCGAGAAACTCATCGAACTGATGGAAGGCGTCGAAGACATCCCCGGCGCGGTGATGCACGAAGGCCTGCAATGGGAGTGGGAATCCTTCCCGCAATACCTCGACGCCCTCGAACGCCGCCCCCGCGACATCGACATCTGCGCCCTGCTCCCCCACGCCGCGGTGCGCGTCTTCGTCATGGGCGAGCGCGCCATCGCGCTGGAGAACGCCAACCAGGGCGACATCGCCCAGATGCGGGAGATCGCGCGCGAGGCGATGCAAGCCGGCGCCTTCGGATTCTCCACCTCGCGCAGCCTCAGCCACAAGACGCTGGCGGGCGATCCCACCCCGACGCTGCGCGCGCAGGAAGACGAACTTACCGGCATCGCCATGGGCCTGCGCGACGCCGGCCAGGGCATGCTGGAGATCGTGTCGGAATGGGCGCCCGATCACCACGCCGAATTCGCCATGATCCGCCGCGTCACCGAGGCCAGCGGCCGTCCCACGGTGTTCACCCTGACCCAGCGCCACAAGCGCCCGGAAGTCTGGCGCGACCTGCTGCGCCACGCTGACCAGGCGGCAACAGACGGGCTGTCGATCCGTCCCGTGGTGGCGCCGCGCGCGATCGGCGTCTTGCTCGGACTGACCGGCAGCCAGAACCCGTTCTCCGGCACGCCGACCTACAAGACGATCGCGCATCTGCCGCTGGCGGAACGCGTCCGCCGCATGCGCGATCCGGCGATCCGCGCACAGATCCTCCAGGAGGACCCGGCCAAGGGCAGCACCTTCCCGCTGTTCCACCGCATGGAATTCGCGCAGATGTTCCGCTTCGGCAACCCGCCGAACTACAACCCGGCGCGCGATGACAACCTGCAAGCGATCGCCGCGCGCGAGGGCCGCTCGCCGCAAGAGGTCGCCTACGACGCGCTGCTCGACGAAGACGGCAATGCGTTCATCTACATGCCGCTTGGCAACTACGCGTATTACGACTTCAGCGTCAGCGAAACGACGCTGGCCGACCGCAACTGCATCATGGGCCTGGGCGACGGCGGCGCGCATGTCGCGTTCATCCTCGACGCCGGCTACCAGACCTGGCTGCTGGATTACTGGGGCAAGCAGCGCAAGCGCTGGGACATTCCCGAGTTGGTGCGCCGCCTCACCTCCGACACCGCGCACGCCGCCGGCCTGCACGACCGGGGCGTGCTGGCGGTCGGCAAGAAGGCCGACGTCAACGTGATCGACTTCGACCGCCTGGGCTGCGGCGCACCCTACGTGGTCAGCGACCTCCCCGCCGGCGGCAAACGCCTGTTGCAGAAGGTGCACGGCTACGCAGCGACGATCGTGGCCGGCGCGATCACCTTCCGCGAAGGCGAAGCGGTCGGCGCCTTGCCAGGCCGCCTGGTGCGAGGCCCACAGTCTGTCCTGGCCGCATAACGGCGCTCACGCATCCTCGCACCCACGCCCGCCCTCACCCGTGATGCCCGGGCCCGACCCGGCCATCCACGCACGAGCGATCGTGCGTGGATGCGCGGCTCGAGCCCGGCCATGACGCGGGCTGCCAATCCGCCGCCGTGCCATTCATCGCGGCGTGACCCCGGACTCCCCGCGACTCCGCCGCCCTCTGCTAGCCTCCCCTCCCGTGAACGGTCCGTTTCTGACGCTGCTGGCGGCGGTCATCGCAGCCCTGATGGGGTTGGGGGTGCTCGGCACCCTATGGCCACGCCGGGCACGCGAGGCCGTCGGCTTCGGCACCGCCGGGCTGGCCGGTCTCGCCGCGCTGCTCGCCCTGATCTCGCTGTTGCTGGACGACGCGCCGGCCACGCTGGCCCTGCCGCTCGGCCTGCCGGGCGCCGCATTCCGCCTGGGGCTCGATCCGCTCGCCGGCTTCTTCGCCGTCCTGCTCTTCGCCACCGGCGCCGCCACCTGCGCGTACGCCGAGGCCACCGACAGCCCGACGCCCCACGATCCCGCCGCCCCCGCTGCCCGCATTCCCGGCCCCGGCCCCTTGCCGGTCTGCCTCGCCGGCCTGGGCCTCGCCATCCTCGCCGCCGACAGCCTCGCCCGCGCAGTCGGCCTTGCCATCGCGGGCGGAGCGATCTGGGCACTGAGCCCCCCGGGCCGCGCCGGAGCCGCCCAACTCGGCGTGGCCTTGCTCGCCGCCGCCGCGGTGATTGTCGCGGCCGACGCGCCCCCACCGGCGCCGCTGCTGGCGGCCTTGCTCGGCCCCGGGGCGCTGGCGGGCCTCGTGCCGCTGCACGCCTGGCTCACCCCGGCGCATCGCGCGCCCGCCGCCGCCGCGGCGCTGCTGTCCGGCGCCATGGTGCCGGTCGCGCTCTACGCCATCCTGCGCATGCTGTTCGACCCCGCCGGCGCCGCACCGCCGACTTGGTGGGGCCTGCCGCTGATGCTGCTCGGCGCCGCCTCGGTCGTGGCCGGGGGCCTCGACGCCACCCGCCGAGCCAACCTCGACACCGCCCTGGCCGCCGGCACGGTGCGACAGACCGGGTTGACGGCGATCGGCCTCGGCATCGCTCTCGCGGCCCGCGCCGCCGACCTGCCCGGAGTCACCGCCATGGCGCTCGGCGCCGTCTTGCTGCTGGCGACGCTACAGGCGGTCTGCGGCACCCTGCTGCCGCTGGTCGCGGGGGCGATCCGCCAAGGTGCCGGCACGCGGCGGCTCGACCGGCTTGGCGGTCTGGTCCACCGCATGCCGATCGCCACCACCTGCCTGCTGGCCAGCCTGTTCGCGGTCGCGGCCCTGCCGCCCGGCGCCGGCTTCGCCGCGATCTGGCTGCTGTTCCAGGCGCTCCTGGCGCTGCCCCGAGCCGGCGCCCTGCCATTCCAACTCCTGCTCTGCGCGCTGGCCGCGGTGCTCGGCCTGGCGGCGGCGCTTGCCTCGGCCAGCCTGCTGCGGCTGGTCGGCACGGTCTGCCTCGGCCGCCCCAGAACCCCGCGCGCCGCCGCCGCCGACGAGCCAACCCGCCCGGCGCGCCGCCCCCTGCTGGCCCTCGCCGCAACCGTCACCGTGCTCGGAGTCTTCGTCGGGCCGTTCCTGCGGCTGCTGGCCGACGCGCCGATCCGAGCGTTGACCGGCACGGGACTTGGCCCCCGAGCGACCCTGCTCGGCCTCGCCCCCGGCGCCGAGTCCCCCGGCTATGCCGCCTTGCCGCTCGCCAGCCTGCTGTTGCTGGCCGTCGGGCTGGTGCTGTGGCTGCGCCGCCTGCGCGGCGTTCCGGGCGCCGCGGTCAGCGGCCCGGCCTGGGATGACGGCTTCGCCGCGCCGCCGGCCTGGCTGCCGTTCGGCAACCCGGCAACCCAGACCGCCGGCGCCGCTTTCGTACCAGTCTCGCCCTGGCGCGCCTGGCCCTTACTGCGCCGCCTCGGCATGCTGCTGCGCGCCCTCGTCCTGCCGCGCCAGCCCGACGACTCTCGGTCCCCGCCCGGGCTGCCGCCGCCGCCCGACCTGCTCGGCGGGCCCGGCGTGGGGGACCAACCCAATCTTCCACGCCAGCCCGACCGTCCGACCCAGCCCAATCCGCTGCACCGGCCCGAACTGCTGAGCCAGTCCAACCCACAGCGCCAGTCCGATCGGCCGCGCCACCCCAGCCCATCGCCACGCCCCTCCCTGCTGCTGCCGCTCGGAGCACCCGCGGTCGCGCTGATCCTGGTCGCGGCGTTCCTCGCCCTCTGTGCCTGGGCCGGCGCGACGTGACCTTTCTCCTGGCCGCGTTCACCCAGGCTCTGCACATCGCCCTGATGCTGGCGGTCGCGCCGCTCGTCGTCGGCCTGCAACGCTGGACCGAGGCCCGGCTCGCCGGCCGCACCGGGCCGCATCCCTGGCAGCCATGGCGCGACCTGGCCCGCCTCGCCCGCAAGCAGCCGGCGCTGGCGGAGAACGCGTCGCCGCTGTTCCGCACCGCCCCGCTCGCCTGCGCCGCCGCCATGGCCGTGGCGGCGGCCCTGGTGCCGTCCTTCACCCTCGGCATGGCCTTCGCACCCCTGGCCGACCTGCTGGTGCTGGCCGGCGTGCTGGCATTCGGCCGGGTCGCACTGGCCTTGGCCGCGCTGGACGCCGGCACCGCCCCCGGCGGCCTGGCCGCCAGCCGCACCGCCTCGCTCGCCTGCCTGGCCGAGCCGGCGATGTTCCTCGTCATCCTGGCCCTCGGCTTGCTCGGCGGCACCACCAACCTGGACCTGCTGATCGGCCAGCAGCACCAGGGCATGCTGCAACCGCCGGCCGCCGCCGCCCTGGCCGCCGCTTCCCTGCTGGCCCTGGCGCTGGCCGGCGCCGACGCACCCGGCCTGACCGCCGAAGTCAGCGGCGGCGACCTCGCGCTGATCGAGTTCGCCGAGGCGCTCCGCATGCTGGTCTGGTTCGATCTGATCGGCGCGCTGTTCCTGCCGCTGGGCATGGCCGAGCCGGGCGCCGGGCCGCTGGGTTGGGTCGCCGGGGTGCTCGCCTGGGCGGCGAGGCTCCTGGTGCTGGTCATCGGCCTCACCGCGCTGCGCTGCACCGCCGGCCGCCGGCGGCTCGACCGCACGCCGCAGCTACTGGGAGTCGCCTTGGCGCTCGGATTGCTCGCGGCGCTGCTGGTGCTGGCAAGCGCGGTGGCGGCATGACCCCGCTGGCCCAAGGTGCCGCCGGGCTCGCCGTGGCGCTGGGCTTCGCATTGCTCAGCACGCGGCGCACCGGCGGCCTGGCGATACTGTGCGTTGCGCAGGCGGTGGTCGTGGCACTCGCCGCCCTGGCCCAGGGGGAGTTTGCCGTGGCGCTGGTCGCATGTGCCGAGGCGGCGCTGGTGGGGTGGTTGGGAACCAGGATCCTCCCCCTCCCCCTGTGGGTTCGGTCCGCCGCGCGGCCCAATCACCCGGGGGCAGGCGCTTCGGTCCCCTACTCCCCTCCCGCAGCGGGAGGGATCTGGCTTCTCGGCGCCGGCGCCGTGCTCGCCGGGCTGGCCGCGACCATCCCCGGGACCGGCCTCGCGCTCGCCGTGGTCTTGCTCGGCCTGCTGCTGCTCGCCGCGCGTCCCCTGCCGTCGCACCAGGCGCTGGGAATCGCCGCGGTGCAGAACGGCCTCGTGCTCGCCGGCATCGCCGCGGGCCTGTCGAACGGGCGCCTGGCGCTGGTCGTGCTGCCGTGGCTGCCGGCACTCGCCCTCGGCGCCCTTTGGCTCGGCAGCGATCGCGCCCGAACCGCCTGGCTCCAGGCGCCCCGCCCGGCCGGCTGGATCGACACGGCCCTATGCGGCTTGGCCCTGGTGCTCGCCGCCGCGCTCCCCTGGCAGCTTGGCGCGCACGGACCGTTCTGGCGTCTCGACCCCCTTGCCGTGCACGTCGTCCTGCTGCTCGCCGCCCTGGCTACCGCCGCGAGCTGGACGCAGCGCAACGCCAGCCCCGTCTGGGGCAGCCGCCTCGCCATCCTGGCCGGGACCGCGCTCGCCGTCCTCTCCACCGACCCGCTGCCGCGCTGGCTCGGCATGACCGTAGCCACCATCGGGGTCGCCGCCGCCGCCCTGCCAGCCCGCGCCGAGGCGTGGCGGCGACTGCGCCTGGGGTGCACCGGCCTCGGCCTGGCGCTGTTCGGTACCATCGCCCTGTACGCCGCCGCGCTGCCTCAGCCGGCGAGCGCCATCGCGCTGCACCCCGCCCCCGCACTGCTGCCGGCCAGCGTCTGCATCATGCTGGGTTACGGCACCCTGGCCGTGCTGGCGCCCGAGCTGACCGTCGCCGCCGTCGCCCTGATCCTGCGCATGCGCGGCGCGCCGGCCGACGACCTGCTGCTGGCGCTCGGACTGGCAGCCATGCTGGTCGCCACGCTCGGCCTCGCCACCGCACGAGGCCCGCAACGCCGCACGCTCCCGCTGGTCGGCCTGGCGCAGGGCGGCGCGGCGGTCTTCGCCTTCGGCCTGGGGAGCGAGTCCGGTAACCTCGCCGGCCTGTTGCAGCTCAGCTTCCTCGCCCTGACCCAGTGCGCGCTGCTGCTGGCACGGGAGAATGGTCTCGACCGCCTTGCCGCCCGCGCCGGCCTGGCCGGGCTGCCGCCATTCGGACTGTTCCCCAGCCTGGCGCTGATCCTGGTCGCCACCGCCGAGCGCCTCCCCTGGCTGCTGCTGCCGCTCGGCGCCGGGCTTGCCGCCGTCGCCTGGGCCGTGCTGCTGCAACTGCCTGCCGGGCACCGCCTCCGCCTCTCGCCCGCCTGGCTGCCGCTCGCCCTGCTGCTGATCGCCGGCTTTGCCATGCCGGACCCGCTGCTTGCCTGGTTCAGGCTGGCGGCGCGCTGACCGCCCTCGCCGGCATCCGCGCCGCCGGTGCCGGGTCCCGCCGCCGCATAAGCGCTTAGCCCGGCTCGAAACGGCCCGCGCGCTCCCGGGCAAGTGATCGGAGGTCACCGGCTTGCGTGCGGCGAATGGGGCGCCGGTGCCGCAGACTAGGGGCGGTGCCCATATGCCAGCGACAGACCCGCGTCAGGATTGCACGGAATATTGGCGGCCAGGATGGCACAAAATGTTTACGCTTCGCATCCAGATATTCTCGCTTCTGCCCCGGAGGGGCACCGAATGGCCGCAAAGATTTACCATGTGCATCCATTGGCTGCCGGGCCCATCGCCACATGGTCCGATCTGTTCGCCCGCGTCGGCGCCATGGGCTTCGACCATATCTGCCTGGCACCGCCGTTCGCCCCCGCCCCCGACGGCGACATCTTCGTCACCGCCGACCACGAAGCCCTGCATCCCGCCCTAGGGTGGGACGGTGACGCCGACTCCGGCGTCGCCCACATCGCCCGGCAAGCCAGCCGCAACGGCATGCGGCTGATGCTCGACCTCGTGGTGCACCAGGTCGCGGCGGACGCCGTGCTCCGTCACCGCTCCCCCGACTGGTTCAGCACCGGCTTCTGCGGCGGCCCGCCCGATCCGCGTCGCGCGCCGGCACGCCCGGATGCCGCCGCGGCGCGCGTCGGCAGCATGGCAACGGCGGACGGCCTGACGCAATGGTGGTCGGATCGCCTGGTGCGGCTGGTGCGCGCCGGCGTGGCCGGCTTTCGCTGCCTCGAACCGGACCGCGTGCCGCCCACCGTATGGCACCGGCTGATCGACCGGCTGCGCGCCGCGGCCTCGGACAGCCTGATGCTGGCCTGGACCCCCGGAACCGACCGCACCGCCGCGACTCGGCTGCGAGGGGCCGGCTTCGACCTCGTGGCCGCGTCGCTGGCCTGGTGGGACGGCCGCGCGCCCTGGCTGGTGGAGGAGATGGAGGCGCTGCGTGACGTTGCGCCGGCGATCGGCTCGCCGGAACCGTCCTTCGCCGACCGGCTGGCGAGCCACCTGCCCGCCGGAACCGATATCTGCAACGCTTATCGGCATGCGCTGCGCGTCACCGCGGCGACCGCGGCCGGCCTCTTCCTGCCGATGGGGTTCGAGTACGCGACACGCCGCCCGTTCGATACCGCCCGTGCCACGCCGGACGACATGCGGCACGCCCGGGAAGCGGCGCCCTGCGACCTCACCGAAGACGTCGCCGAGGCGAACGACCTGGTGGACCGCATCGCGACGCAGGGGGTGGGTGGCGCGGTGCGCCAGTTGACCGCATCGTCGGCGCCGGTCACCGCATTGCTGCGCTACGACACGCCGGATCCGCGCGACGCCGCCCGCGCCGCGCTGGTGCTGATCAACCCGGACATCGGCGCCGCCGCGGCGTTGCCGCTGCATCTTCAGCCGCTGCCGCCGCAGGCCGGCGCCGCGTTCGCCTTGACCCAGACGCCGGATGCCCCGACCGATCCCGCGTTGCCTCTCGCGACCGGCGAGGTGCGCGTCCTCGCCTATGCGCGCGCACCCGCGATCGTGCAGCCGGATGACACCGCCGCAGTCGAACGCGACGCCATGGCGGGCGCGCGCATCGCCATCGAGTCGATCGCGCCCGCCGTGCCGGACGGCGACTTCGCGGTGAAGCGGGTGGTCGGCGAGACGGTCGTCGTCAGCGCCGACATCGTCACTGACGGGCACGAGGTACTGGCCGCGGCGTTGCTCTGGCGCCCCGCCGACGACCCGGTCTGGCAATGCGAACCGATGCGGCTGGTGGACAACGACCGGTGGGAGGCCAGCTTCACGCCGGCGCGGATCGGCCCGCATCGCTTCACGCTGGAGGCATGGTGGGACGTCTGGGGCACCTTCCGCCACGACCTGCATGCCAAGGTCATGGCGGGAGTCCCGGTGGCTCTGGAGATCGAGGAAGGCCGCCACATGCTGCAAGCCGCGGCGCAGCGCGCCGAAGCGCCGCAGCATGGCGCGCTGGCAGCGCTGCTGGAACAGATGCAGGCGGCGGACGACGCGGCGCGGGTCGAACTGCTGCTGTCGGACGCGGCACTTGCCGCCATGCGGGCGGTGGACCCGCAGGCGTTCCTGATCCGCCACGCGCCGCCACTGGCGCTCGACGCCGATCGGCCGCAAGCCGCCTTTGCCAGTTGGTACGAGTTGTTCCCGCGTTCGGTCACCCCGGATCCGGGCCGCCACGGCACCTTCGACGACGTGATCGGCCGGCTGCCGGCGATCCGCGCCATGGGCTTCGACGTGCTGTATTTTCCGCCGATCCACCCGATCGGCCGCACCAATCGCAAGGGCCGCAACAACGCGTTGCGCGCCG
>Ga0181530_10006365_pt1 | contig 11656 bp, 11 predicted proteins | sample PEATcosm2014_Bin_42_FD_119769 | JGI IMG/M metagenome (GOLD analysis project Ga0181530, IMG submission 119769) | Peatland microbial communities from MTU Mesocosm Facility, Houghton, MI, USA - PEATcosm2014_Bin10_60_metaG | ecosystem: Environmental > Terrestrial > Soil > Wetlands > Peat | place... | reverse complement strand
CTGCTGCTCGGCGGGCCATTGCCTCGTGGCGTAATCAGGAGCGCGCCGGTCTCTGACACCGGAGGACTTGGAGCAAAACCAGGCGAGGCAGCCAATTTCATCGTGAACCCTAATCCCGGACGGAGGGGGTCGCATCGAAATAAATCACTTTTATCTTGTTTTTATGATAAACCTGCTTTATCCTGTTTACATGATATGACGGACTACCCGATCAAAACGCCGCAACAGCTTGGTTCTGTGCTCCAAGGATATCGGAAGGAGCAGGGACTGACTCAACATGCCGTCGGAGCCAAAGTGGGGCTCGCGCAAAACGCCGTTTCGCAAATTGAAGCCGAACCGGGAAGCGCCGGTCTCGCGCGAATCTTCAAGTTATTGGCCGCCCTCGATCTTGAACTTGTCGTGCGGCCGCGGAAAGCAACCGGCCGCCAGTCAGATTGGTGACGTATGGGCCGGCGTCGAAAGTCTCGCTCCCTCGCCGTGTGGATGAACGGGGAGAAGGTTGGTGATTGGCGTCTGGCCACCACCGGGCAGGAATTCCTCTACGCTGAGACATGGCTCTCCTCTCCTGCCGCCAGACCCATTTCGCTGTCGCTGCCGTTGCGCCCTTCCCGGGAACCGTATCGCGCTGGCGTCGAAGCTTTCTTCGACAATTTGCTGCCGGATAATCGTCAAATCCGCGAGCGAATCCAGCGCCGATTCAATACCCGGTCGGTTGGGGCGTTCGATCTGTTGCAAGAAATAGGGCGGGATTGCGTTGGCGCGCTGCAATTGACGCCGGAAGACGAGCCACCGCCCGGCATACGGCAAATCACCGGCGAGCGCCTGACACCAACCGGAGTCGAGCAACTTCTTTCCGGGACCTTGTCTTCGACATTCCATGAAGGAGAGGCGGATGACGATGCTTTCCGGATTTCGCTGGCGGGAGCACAAGAAAAGACGGCGCTATTGTGGCACAAAGGCACCTGGCTTCGGCCGACGCATGCGACCCCCACCACGCACATCCTCAAGCTTCCCATGGGCATCAACACCCAGGGAATTGATCTTTCAACATCGGTGGAAAACGAATGGCTGTGCGCACAAATCGCGCAGCAATATGGCATCGAAGTGGCGAGGTGCCGGATGGAAACGTTTGGCCAATACAAAACACTCGTCGTGGAGCGGTTTGATCGGCGGCTGGCTTCTGATCGGACGTGGTATCTGCGATTACCGCAGGAGGACCTTTGCCAGGCGACCGCCACGCCCCCGGCACTGAAATACGAGAGTGATGGCGGCCCAGGCATTGGTGCGGTCATGGACCTGTTGCTGGGTTCAGAGCGAGCGGTTGAGGATCGCCGGGATTTTATGCGCACCCAACTGGTCTTCTGGATGCTGGCGGCGATCGACGGCCACGCCAAAAACTTCAGCCTGTTTCTTCTGCCTGGCGGGGCGTATCGGCTGACGCCGCGATATGACATTTTGTCCGCCTATCCAATTCTGGGGCACGGCCGCGGCAAGCTGGCCCCGGAGAAGATCCGAATGGCCATGGCCGTAGCGGGGAAGAGTCGTCATTATCGCTGGAAAGAAATTCACGCCCGGCATTGGATCGAAACGGCGAGGCGCCAGGGACTTGGAGATATGGAGCAGATTATGTCGGATGTGATCGCACGGACACCGGCGGCGATTGAAGGGGTGCGCAAAGCCGCCCCAAGGGAATTTCCTGCTCAGATTGCCGAGGCAATACTCGGCGGAATTGAAACGCGCGCAGAACAGCTCAAAGAGGAGTTGTCGGACTGAATTCGCATCCAACAAAGATCAAACACCAGGCAAGAATGGAGTAATGGAGTGTTGGAGTATTGGAGTGATGCTGGGGAAATCAACCCCATCACCCCATCACTCCAACACCCCGGTTCGAGATTTTATGAATGACATATTGAACAAGGCGATGGTGCTGGTGCTCAACCGCAACTGGCAGGCCGTCAACGTCCGCACGCCGCAGGAGGCCTTCTGCATGATGGCGACGAACGTGGCGACCGGCCTGGAAATCGAAGGGGAAAATCACATTCGTCCTGTGTGCTGGGACGAGTGGATCACGTTGCCCATTCGGTCGCAGGACAACGCGGTGCGGACCGTTCGCGGCCCGATTCGCATGCCGACGGTCATCGTGGCGGTAAATTATGCCAAGGTGCCCAAGAAGCGCCCGAAGCTGTGCGCCCGCGCCATTCGCGAGCGCGATGGCAACCGCTGCCAATACACCGGCCGTGTGCTGCGTCCGGACGAAGGCAGCCTGGACCACGTCGTGCCCCGCTCGCGCGGCGGCAAGAACGCCTGGGAAAACCTGGTCTGGGCCGGTAAAGACGTGAACGCCCGTAAAGGCAACCGCCTGCCACACGAGGCTGGGCTGAAGTTGCTCTCGATGCCGCGCGCACCAAAGGAACTCCCGGCCTCGGCGGCTATTCGCAATGCCCACGGCATTCCAGAGTGGAGGCTGTTTGTGCGTGAATGAAACAAGGTGGGGCGAAGGGATATTCTCCAAGCCCTTTTAGCGTGATCCTGAACCAGAAGATGAATATGATCAACACGGTTATGGCACTCAACGAAGACCGCACGGCCGAACAACTGGAATTGTCCGGCGCCTCAATCAATGATACAGCAAAGCTGGAAGCCAGACGCGAACGACTTTTGCACGCCGTCAATTCTAGTGAGTTGAACACGATGGAAGAACAAGTTGCCTGGATTCTCAACAATTATCCAAAGACCCGCGATTCAGACATCACGCTCCAAATTCGATATTGGGAAAATTTCCAATCCGATCGTTTTGGTGGCGGCGAAATATCGGTGTCTGATTATTATCGCTTGGCAAAACTGACATCCCTGTCCCGCGCTCGCGCCACGATTCAAAACAAACTCAAACTGTTTCAGGCTAGTGAGGAAGTCAAAAAGCATCGCAAGCAACTTGAAGAAGGGGAAAAAGCCAACGCGCTCAAAAAGCGTCCAAACTGTCACCAATACACAGTTTATGTTGATGAAAGCGGAAAGACCCAGGACAACCTCATTATTGGGAGCATGTGGTATCTTAATGGTGCTGAGACACGGAAGATCTATATGCTGGTTGAGAATTGGAAGAAGGTGCATAAGATGGATGAAGAGTTGCATTTCAAATCAATCACCGAATCGAAACTGCCTCATTACTTTGAACTCGCGGATTTGATCGCTGCGAGCTCCGCTATGCTGAGCTTCAAGGTGGTGAGCGTTCCGAGAAGTGGGATCTCTAAGATTCAGGACGCATTAATACGGCTGACCAGTCATTTGCTCGCGCGCGGCATTGAGCACGAAAATTCCACTGGGCGTGCGAGACTCCCACGAGGTCTCTCGGTTTGCAAAGACGCCGAAGAAGTCGGACAAGATAAAATCTTTGCGGCTGAGCTTTCCGACAGAATGAAGCAAGCGGCGGTGTCTCAATTCCACGGCGATCTCTACGTTGATGAATTTTCCGCTGAAGAATCCGCGACAAATGTCCATCTTCAAATTACGGATTTGTTCACCAGTAGTGTTGGTCGTCAACTGAATGCCCAGGGCGAACGAAAGCACCCGAAAGACAAATTTGCTGATTATTTTCTAGAAAAAATTGGCCACATCAGCCCAGTGCATTCGGAGACAGTCGGCGATATGGTGGCCCACATTGCATTGTGATTTAAAATGAACACCAAAGATTTTCTCGGACTGGATGTGCCGCTCGGCGAGGCCACGCGGCGAGCGACGGATTTTGTCGCCAAATTCATTCTCGGCGGAGGCGACAAGTCACAGCTGCATGAGGAGTTGGCGGCCATTGTCGCCAATCCAGCGGCTTATGCGGACGACCCGTTGAGGGGTGAATTCGCCAAGGCAGTGCTCACGGCACCGCCTCCGCCTCGCGCCGATCCAGTGAAATACCGGCAGTGGGGCGAAGGACTGGAGCACGAGGCGGTGATGCAAATGGAGAAAGCCTGTTTGCTGCCGGTATCCGTGGCAGGAGCCTTGATGCCGGATGCGCACGTCGGCTACGGCCTGCCCATCGGCGGCGTCCTTGCCACGGAAAATGCGGTCATTCCTTACGCCGTCGGCGTGGATATTGCCTGCCGCATGAAAATGACGGTGCTGGATATTTCATTGCGAGATTTGGAGAACAGGCAGGACCGCCTGACCCGTGCCATCGAGACGGAAACGCGCTTTGGCGTTGGCTCGACATTCCGGGACCGCCGCGCCCACGAGGTGATGGATGCCGATTGGACCATCAGCCCGGTGACGAAACAGAACAAGGACCGTGCGTGGTCGCAACTTGGCACCAGCGGCAGCGGCAATCATTTCGTTGAGTTTGGACTGTTCACGGCGCACTCAAAAATCAACAATCTTGAGGCGGGAACCTATGTCGCGCTGTTGTCGCACAGCGGCAGTCGCGGCACGGGCGCGGCGGTTTGCGACTACTACAGCAAAATCGCATTCGCCCAATTTCCAGATTTGCCCAGCGAGTTGAAACGGCTGGCGTGGTTGTCTCTCGATTCCCAGGAAGGGCAGGAATACTGGAACGCCATGGAGTTGATGGGGCGCTATGCGGCGGCGAACCATGCCTGCATCCACCAAAACGTCGCGGAAAATCTCGGCGCGCAAGTGTTGCTCGATTTGGAAAACCATCACAATTTCGCATTGAAAGAAAAGCATGTCATCGAGGGCGTGGAGCGCGAAGTCATTGTGCATCGCAAAGGTGCCACGCCGGCGGGCGCTGGAGTCTTGGGCATCATCCCCGGCTCCATGGCCTCGCCGGGATACGTCGTGAGCGGAAAGGGCAACCCGGATTCGCTTAACTCGGCCTCGCACGGTGCCGGTCGCGCCATGAGCCGCAAAGCCGCCAACGAGAAATTCAACTGGAAAGATGTGAACCGCATTCTCCGCGAGCGCGGCGTGACCCTCATCAGCGCCGGCCTGGATGAAGTCCCGATGGCCTACAAGAACATCCGCGAAGTGATGGCCGCCCAACAAGACCTGGTGACAACGCTTGGGCAGTTCGATCCCAAACTGGTGAAGATGGCCCCCAGCGGCGAACGTCCGGAAGATTGATCGCGACGTCGCCCGCGATCATGAATTTGACTCACAATTTCCACTCGTGAAAACGGAATATGGATGTAAACCCCCAAAATAATCCATCGCAAAACCCAGACCGAAGGCAAATCACGGCCTCGTTCGACGGCGAATATCAAAGGCTCACTCGAGAATTTGAGCTGCTGATTCAACAACTTGATGCTGAATACGTCTTTGAGATTTTGGTGACCCAATTTCTCTTGGGAAACAGCAGCAGACGAGAAGCCTCCGAAATTCCTCAAACTCCTGCTCAGGTCGAACTGGCTGCGTTCTATTTATATCCGCGCTTTGGCCGTGGTGGAAGTCGTGACCACAAATTGATTCAGGACTTTTTTGATCTTCTTGAACAACTTCACATGTGGCGAGGCTTGGCGGCCGCAAATCAGGCGAAAAGCAATGATATGCAAGTGGCAATGCTGCAAATCCACCTCCTTGTTGAAGCGGAATTAGTTCGAGGATCGACCTACGCGCCACTCTTGAGGAAGCGAATTGAGGGAATTCAATGCCCATTCGAGGATTGGTTTAAGCATAATGCGGGCGTCGGCCCCTGTCGGGCGCTTCAGATTGTTGACGCATACTTGAAGGTGATAAACGAGAACTTTAAGGAGGAAAGACGGAAATTGATGGGGATTTTTGAGCACATGGATGCCTTGCGCCAAAAGCTGAAAAGGAAACCCGGAGAAGCCGAAACAATTGATGCCAAAAAGGCGGAATTAACGGACGCCTTTACCGGCTTCCTCGATAATACGAGCCTTCATCTGGCACCGTCGTTTACTCAAATTCAATCGACCATAGGCGACTTGACAGAGAGCGAGTGGATTTCATTGCAAGTCTTGATCGGCCTAACTTTTGAGACTCGAAAAGAATTGAGCGGTCCCCAGGCCATGCGAGGGCGTCCCGTATATTTTCTGTCGGGGAACCGAATATTGTTGTTGGACGTATCGTGTGTTTATGACGCGCTATTCGAGGCCTATGACTCAATTACACGGATAGATGAGGCACCGATTAAAGTGTTTCGAGACAAAAAATATGCGGTCGGCCTTTCACACTGGATGGAAGACCAAGTCCCCCAATATTTTGGGCGCATCTTTCCCAAGTCCGCGATCTTCAGCAATCTAACCTATCCAGACCCCAACCATCCCGGAGGGGAAACGGAACTCGACGCCGCGATTCTCTGGGGTCCATTTTTGGTGCTTTGCGAGATTAAGGGGAAGCGCTATAGGCCGAAATCACGTCTGGGTGACCTTGCGAGGCTCAAATCCGACCTAGAGGACAATATTGAAGAAGCTTTTCAGCAAGCGACACGCGCAATTACGTTTATCGAATCAGGCTCGATCTCTACGTTCGAAGAAAAGGCTTCTGGGCGAAAAATGACCGTAGACCGTTCAAGCGTCCGAACCATCTTTCCGATGTCGGTGACCCTTCACGATTTCGGTGCAATCGCCACTCAGTTGGCCCTTCTCAAGAACATCGGCATGTTTAGGAATTCAGCCTATCCGTGGTCGCTCTGCCTCGCAAATCTCGGAATTGTTACGAGCTTCGCTAAGAGTCCTGACGTGTTTTTGCACTATGCCCAAAGGCGGCTTGATTTGCAGCGGAGTGGGAAGAATATCCAGGCTGATGAGATCGAACTATTTGGGCATTACCTCGACACTCGTCTTCACCCGTCAATCTTCTGGGAGAGAAAAACGGAGAAGGGAAGGGAGTTTGACACGATGCACCTCGATGGTGCGACAGAACGCTTTGATCAATGGTTTCGCGTCGAAGGCGGCTCGCCCGGGCAGAAACCAGACATTTCAATCAAAATTCCACCCCTAGTCCACAATCTGCTTGAAGGCCTAAGACAAAACGATGATTACGAATGCCGCTGGATCGCACACACCATCCTCAGTCTTTCGCCAAGCACATTAGAACGGATAAATGCGAACCTTGAAAAGCTCTACAAAACCGCAAGTGATGAGAAATTCATGCGGGCTACGTTCGTTGACAGTGGGATTGTTGTCTCCTTCGTAGTGGGATTCGCCGTTTCACCCGAAATCCTCAAACAGCACACAATTAGGAGAACAAATCTGGAAAAGTATCGTCATAAGGCGAACATGTCCGTGGGGATTGGGATCGATGCTGCTTACAAGGGGGCCCCGTTCGAATTCGCGTGCTGGAGTGAAGGAGAATGGGTTGAAGACCCAAGAATTGAAGATCTGTTGCGCATGGACACGCCTACATTATTGCCCGGGCAAAAGCTCCCAGGCAGAAACGAGCCGTGTATTTGTGGCAGCAAAAAGAAGTTCAAAAAATGTTGCCTTCACAAGCTGACCAAAACAAAAACGCAGGCGTAAAGTTTAATCTATCAACGATACGAATATTTGCGATGCCTTTATCCCAACGAAGTCGCGGCCACGGCGTTGCGTTCTTTTCAACAGCGGGTGGCTCCCAGCGGCGAACGACCAGAAGATTGACGGTGGTTTTCACGAATCACCGAAGTCCCGCCTGGAGGCCTTCTTGTCCGCGCGATGGGATTTATCAGCAAGCATCCGTGCTTTGGCTCGGCGGCTCTTCTTGCGCTTTTGCCGGCGTATCTTCTCGATTCGGGATGCCTCCGCCGCCACTTGACCGGTCTGTTTCTCTTCAATTTTGTCGAGCAATATCCGCCGGGCTATGAAGCGATTGAGTCCCTGCTGACGAGTCGTCTGGCACTTCACTTGCAGGCCGGTCGGGCGGTGGAGCAGCATCACGCACGTCGCCGATTTATTGACGTTTTGACCCCCATGGCCCCCGGATCTAACGAAAGTCTTTTCGATATCGGACTCACGCACCCCCAAGGCGGCCATCCGATGGGCGAGCTGCTGCGCCTTTTCTGGGTTCACGGGAAACGCGGTCATCGCCGCAGTTTAGCCGACCAGATCGAGATCCTCAAGGAGGGTCATCCGCCCCGCTCACTCCAGGCTCCAAACTATCCTGGCCGGCTCGCAAAAAATCTCTATTCGTTTCGACCTTTTGCCATTATCAAGCACCCATGCGCGCTGTCATTCAACGGGTGAGCCAGGCCAGCGTCATGATCGCTGGTGCCATTAAGGCCACAATTCAACACGGCCTCCTGGTCTTGCTGGCCATTGAGGAGTCCGATGTGGCGGAGGACATTGAATGGTTGAGCGGGAAAATCGTCTGCTTGCGGATTTTCAACGATGAACAGGGCCTGATGAACCGTTCGGTGCAGGAAACGGGCGGCGGGATTTTGCTGGTCAGCCAATTCACCCTTTTCGCCAGCACCAAGAAGGGCAACCGCCCTTCGTTCAGCCGGTCAGCCCGGCCGGAAACGGCGGTTCCGCTTTACGAGCAATTCATCCGCTGGCTGACCGAAGACTTGGGAAGGAACATCCAAACCGGCGAATTTGGCGCGGACATGAAGGTCAGTCTGACCAACGATGGCCCCGTCACCATCCTCATTGATTCAAAAAGCCGGGAGTGAACCCTGCTGGAGAATGGATGGCCTGCAGTTTCGCCGAGTCGTGCGCTGGACAGGACAGGACAGATATTCTGGCTTTGCAGCGTCCGTGGTAATCTCCCCTGGCGATGCATCGTGTCATCTTCCATTCGGATATGGACGCGTTTTACGCTTCGGTGGAACAACGCGACGACCCAAGGTTGCGCGGCCGGCCGGTGATCATCGGCGCGCCCCCGACGCAACGCGGGGTGGTGTGTGCCGCCAGCTATGAGGCGCGGAAATTTGGGGTGCGTTCCGCCATGCCAAGTGCAACGGCGGGACGGCTTTGTCCCATCCACGAGGTGCTTGGCCCAATCCTCCGGCAGCATCGCGGCCACGGTGAGCAGACCCAGAGGCGGCAGCGAAGCTCTCTTCCGAATGAACTTCAAAGCGTGCCTGGAAACATGTGACTTGCGCATCGCTCCGCTGACTGGCAGGATTTTTGCTTTACGGATCTTATATGAAAGTCCTTGAATTGATGAATCCCAAGGTGGTCACAGTTGGCCTCAAAACGCCGCTGCGAGAGGTTCTACAGTTGATGCTCCGTTACCATCTGAATAATATTGTGGTCGTGGACAGCGCGGACAGGCTTGCAGGCATCATCACCTACTCGGATATGAGTCGTCAATTGCTTCCAACCCAGAAAGAACTGATGGAACATGAAGAGTACGTGACAGATCCTCAGTCAATGGAGGATCGCTTTCAAGATTTCACAAATGTTCCAGTGCAGGAAATTATGACGAGAAGGGTCATTGGCGTCTCCCCCGATGTGGAGGCCCTCCAGGCTGGAGCGACCATGACGGCCCGCCGCATCAAGCAACTGCCGGTTGTTCTGGACCATAGAATCGTCGGCATCATCAGCCATCAGGACATTGGCTGGGGCCTGATGATGCAATACGCTGAATGTATGAAGGGGTGAGGCTACGTCTATTGCTTGGAATTGATGTCGCCGGACTTCCTGATGGCGCGCGACAGGCGCCAGCCAAGATAAACCGCGAGCAGATAACCGGCAGCGCCAAAGACCGAGACGCCGGCGATCAAGGGCGGCGCTTTCATGCTCCAAAGGAGCGCGGAGCTGACCAGCAGTGCCGCAGTTATCACCCCAAGCACCAGGCGATTGATTACTGAGTCAAGATGACGGTGGTACAAGTGGACGGAAAAGGTGCCGTCGCGCACATTCTTGATAAGGTCGTTCAGGTCGCGCGGCAAAGACTCCGCCAGCCGTTCCCAGTCGCGATAAGCGTGGTGGAGCCGGCCCAAGACGCCCCGAACGGAGAGTCGCCGGCGTACCATCGTCATGTAGTACGGGCGGCACACTTCAGCGAGGCTGAAATGCGGACTTAGCCTCTGGGCGGTCCCTTCCAACTCGACCAGCGTCCGCAGCAGCAGCGAGAGCGGGGGCGGCAAGGTGATGTTGTAGCGGCGGATGATTTCAAACAGGTTGTTCAGAGCGCCACTGAGGTCCATGTCCTGGATGGACTGGCCCGTGTAGTCGGCGACGAAATCGGTGAGGTCGGCACGCAATTGATCACGGGGGGTGGCGGGCGGCGCGGAGGCGACGCGGAGGAGAACGTCAACCAGGTCCCCCGATTTGCGGTTCACGACCGCCATGAGCATGTCATCAATGCCCTCCGCCAGTTCTTCATCGAGGCGGCCAACCATGCCGCAGTCGAGCACCCCGACCACTCCACCAGGCAGGAGCATCAGGTTGCCGGGATGCGGGTCGGCGTGGTAGAACGCATCGCGGAAAATCATTTGAAGATACATATTGGCGCCGAGGCGCGCGAACTCATTGAGATCGGCGCCTGAAGCAATCAGCGCGGAGGAGTCGGTGCCGAGAATACCGTCCAACCGTTCCATCGTCAGAACTCGCCGCGTCGAGAACTGCGCATAAGGATGCGGAAAATGGACGGTGTCGTCGGCGGCGAAATTGGCTTCGAACTGCTCGATGTTGCGACGCTCCAAAGTAAAATCCAGCTCGCGCAGGAGCGTGCGACGGAACTGCCGGGCGAGCGCGGCGGGCTGGTAGAGTCGTGCCTGCGGCGCGTGCTTTTCGGCCAACTCGGCCAGGTCGGCGAGGATGTCGAGGTCGGGCATGATTTTGTCCACGATGCCGGCGTGCTGGACTTTGACGACCACTTGTTCGCCCGAGTGCAGCCTGGCCAGATGGACCTGGGCGATGGATGCCGAGGCGAATGGCGCATCTTCGAATTGTGCGAACAGGCTGTGCAGCGGTTTGCCTAACTCGGCTTCGATCGTGGCTCGAACTGTATCGGACGGATCTGCCAGGGTAGAGGTTTGCAAATGGGCCAGTTCCCGGGCCATTTCGGGGCCGACGACGTCAGGCCGTGTGCTGAGCATTTGGCCGAGCTTGATAAAAGTGGTGCCGAGTTCCGTGAAGGCCAGCCGCACGCGCTCCTCGATTTTGAGGTCGGGAATATGCTTGCCGTCAACGCTTCGAATTCGATCCTGGATCCAGGAGAAGTTGAGTTTGTTGACCCAATCAGCCAGGCCGTACTTCGCCAGGACACCGATGATTTCGCCTGCCCGGTGGACATTACGCTCCAATCGTGTTAAGGCATTAAACTTCATTCGTTGTCGAATCACCCCGCATTGATCGTGCCAACTTTGCGTCCGAATGGGCGGCGTCATTGCAAAGTGTTGTGGCAGAACAGGCGGACCTCACGACGCGCAGAATGGCCGTGAGCGGTTTGGTCCGGAGGGAGTTGGACCGATCACCATTCCTTGCAGTTCGGTTGCAAAATATTGCAAGTTGCGAGGGTTTGCCGCCAACTCAGCCCCGAGTTTCACCTTGTCTATCCGACTCCGTAAGAGTGAGTTACGAGGAAATCCGATCCTTGGCACGCTTTCTGTTTTAAGGCCCCCCGTAAGTTCACTGAAACAACAATAGAAAGAACACCATTTATGACAAAAACACCGAGTACAGCCAAAGGCATAACAGACCCGAAAGCAGTCATCGCGGTCTATAACACCCACGAGGAGGCCGAATCAGCCGTGAAGGAACTGCAGAAGGACGGCTTCGACATGAAGAAACTGTCGGTCGTTGGCAAAGACTACCATACG
>Ga0181530_10006361_pt1 | contig 11662 bp, 8 predicted proteins | sample PEATcosm2014_Bin_42_FD_119769 | JGI IMG/M metagenome (GOLD analysis project Ga0181530, IMG submission 119769) | Peatland microbial communities from MTU Mesocosm Facility, Houghton, MI, USA - PEATcosm2014_Bin10_60_metaG | ecosystem: Environmental > Terrestrial > Soil > Wetlands > Peat | place... | reverse complement strand
TTCGGCAAGACCCATGGCGCCGCCGATGCCTCGCGCTACGTCGGTCGCGAGCCCGAAGGCGCTCCGATCGAGCAGCAGGGTCTGGGTTGGAGGAACACATACGGCAGCGGCAAGGGCGACGACGCGATCACGAGCGGCTTGGAAGTGATCTGGACCACCGAGCCGACGAAGTGGGACAACGGCTTTTTCGAGAACCTGTTCGGCTACGAGTGGGAGCTAACCAAGAGCCCGGCCGGCGCGCATCAATGGCGTCCCACGGATCGGGCAGCGGACGACACCGTGCCTGACGCGCACGACCCGTCGAAGCGACACGCTCCGATGATGCTCACGACGGACCTGTCGCTTCGCTTCGACCCGGTCTATGAGCCGATCTCGCGGCGCTTCCACGAGAATCCGGACGAGTTCGCCGACGCCTTCGCCAGGGCGTGGTACAAGCTGACCCACCGCGACATGGGTCCTATCTTCCGCTATCTCGGCCCGGAGGTCCCTTCCGAGCAGTTGATCTGGCAGGACCCCGTCCCCGCCGTCGATCACCCACTGGTCGACGCTGACGACATCGCTGTCCTGAAGAGCACGCTCCTCGCCTCAGGGCTGTCGGTCTCGCAGCTGGTTGCGACCGCGTGGGCATCGGCTTCGACCTTCCGCGACAGCGACAAGCGCGGCGGAGCCAACGGGGCTCGTATCCGCCTCGCTCCGCAGAAGGACTGGGAGGTCAACAATCCTGCCGAGCTGGCCACGGTGCTGCACATCCTGGAGGGGATCCAGGCTGACTTCAACGGTTCCCAGACGGGTGGGAAGAAGGTGTCCCTCGCCGATCTGATCGTCCTCGGCGGGTGTGCCGCCATCGAGCGCGCAGCCAGGAGAGCCGGGCATGAAGTTCAGGTCCCGTTCTCGCCGGGGCGCACGGACGCATCGGCAGAGTGGACCGACGTCGACGCCTTCAGAGTGCTAGAGCCCACGGCTGACGGCTTCCGCAACTATTTTCGAGCCGGCGACAAGCGCCGGCCGGAGGAGCTGTTGATCGATCGGTCGAGCCTGCTGAGCCTGACCGCTCCGGAGATGACGGTGCTTGTCGGGGGCCTGCGCGTCCTGGGCGCGAACACCGGCCACGCCGAACACGGCGTCTTCACGGCCCGACCCGAGACGCTGACCAACGACTTCTTTGTGAACCTGCTCGACATGGGCACCGAGTGGAGCATGTCCACTGCTGAGCACGTCTACGAGGGCCGCGACCGCGAAACGGGACAGGTCAAGTGGACCGGTACTGCCGTCGACCTCGTCTGCGGCTCGAACTCCCAGCTCCGAGCCGTCGCCGAGGTCTACGCCTGCGACGACGCGCAGCAGAAGTTCGTGCAGGATTTCGTAGCGGCATGGGGCAAGGTGATGAACCTCGACCGATTCGACCTTCCCTGAACACGGCGCACCAGCTGCTCCCCGACGCGTGGCCGCCCACAGCATCGGGGGGAACCCGCTCGGGTGGACGGAGGCCGTTACCGGCTTCCAGAGGAAGCGATCGGCCTCCGCACTTTCGAACTCACACGCCGAGGATGAGCAAGGACCTCAACACAGGGCCAGATCTCACGATCGGTCGCGGCTCGATCCTCGCGTTGTGCTCGCCAAATCGCCCAAGATGAGCTCGTGGTTGGCCACCGTCGAGAAGGGGACCATTATTCAGGCGCCGTCGACGCCTCGGACGAATCTCTCGGGTCTGACGCTTGCTGGCACCGTTGCGTCAGCACCTCGCGACCCGGTCCACCTTTTTGTCGTCCATGACTGATGCTATGCGTAAGGGGGTTGATGACACTTCTCGAGAGCTATCCGTCGCTCTCCTAGCGCCCGATGGACGCATGTCAAGAAGTCATTCGCGATTCCGAGCCAGTCGAAGAGCTACCCGGTGGCCGTTGATCCGGATCTCTTCTTTGGTGCGCTACGGCGCCAGTCGCGCTCACTCGGAGAGCTGTCCAGCGTCGGCCGGGCTTGGTAGTAGGTATGCCTGAGAACTAATGTAAGGGGCACTTGAATATTCGTCGGATGCCGATGACTGGTAGCCCGCTATGCGATCCCACGATCCCCCAGCTATCTTCTACACCCCCGATGTCGAGGTAGCTCTTGCCGTCAAATTGCTGACCTCTTGGGTCGGGGCGTTCCAGGGTGATTCCCGCAGGGTGACAACTGATTTCCATCTCCAGGTCAACAACGAGACGCCAGTGCAGTGCGCCTCTTGAAAAGAGCTGTAATCGTGGCTGTCTCAACGACCGCGACGGCCCGCAGCCGCTTTCTCCGCCAACGAGCGTTCGCGACGTGACGATCATCTCGCCCGCGAGCTCGGGAGTAGCTACAAAGCCTCGCCCAGTTGAAGCCGTCAGGAAGCGAAGGTCGAGCCGACTGGTCATCGGACTGCTGGCCCTCTGCGGCCCCGGTCTCGTGGTCATGCTCGCCGACACCGACGCCGGCAGTCTGATAACTGCCGCCCAGTCGGGGGCGAGATGGGGATACGAGATGGTCCTTCCCCAACTCGTACTCATCCCCATCCTTTACATCGTCCAAGAGATGACTGTCCGCTTGGGCATCCTCACGGGCAAGGGACACGGGGCTCTCATCCGGGAGCATTCGGGCGGGGATGGGGAATGGTGTCAGCCGGAATGCTCTTCCTGGCGGGCACAGGGGCGCTCCTCACCGAGTTTGCCGGCGTCGCCGGCGTGGGTGAGCTTTTCGGCGTCCCCCGTCTGTTGACGGTCCCCGTCGCTGCGGCGTTCCTCATCGGCATCGCGATGACAGGCAGCTACCGTAGCGTCGAGCGGATCGGGATCGCGCTGGGCCTCGCAGAACTGGCCTTCATACCGGCGGTCGTGATGGCGCACCCGAGCTTCAGCGCCATCGGCAAGGGTCTCGGGCATGTGCCGCTCGGGAACAGCTCTTTCATGCTGCTGCTTGCCGCCAACGTCGGCGCTGTGATCATGCCGTGGATGATCTTTTACCAGCAGGGCGCGGTGCTCGACAAGGGGCTGCGGCCCCAGGACATCCCACGTGAGCGGCGTATCACCGCTGTTGGTGCGGTCCTCACCCAGCTGATCATGATCGCGGTGGTGCTCGCCTTCGCGGCCACACTCGGCCGCTTCCACCCGGGGGTCGCACTCGACAGCGTCGGGGAGATGTCCTCGGCGCTACGCCCGTTCATCGGAGGTGTCGGAGCGAAGGTCCTCCTCGGGGCCGGGGTTCTCGGCGCTGCCCTGGTCGCGGCTCTCGTCACATCGTTGGCCGGCGCCTGGGGGATCTCGGAGGTCTTCGGGTGGACCCACACCCTAAATGAGCTACCGGGTCGCAAGACGGCGAAGTTCTACATCGTGTACGGCCTCGCGCATTTGGTGGGCGCGGTCGTCGTGCTCTTGAGCCTTGACCTCATCAACCTCGTTGTCGACGTCGAGGTGATGAACGCGCTCCTCCTGCCGATCGTACTCGGCCTGCTGCTGGCCCTCGGGGCGCGCGCCCTGCCCTTCGAGCACCGGATGCACGGGTGGCGCCGGGGACTGGCGACTGGGTTGTCCCTCGTCGTTATCGGCTTTGGTCTCTATACGGTGCTCGTGACGCTCAGGCACCTGTAGGTCATCCAAGAGCCCCCTCGCGTGGAACGCCAGCTCGGGAGATCTTCACCCCATCCGCCCGCGCGAGCGGCGACGGCGTTCGTCGCCGTCGCGCTATACCCCCTGTAGGATCCGGTTTTGACCATGGCCCCGAGCGCACATCCTCCCTTGGAGGAGTATCTCCAGATGATCGCCGTTCTCGGCGAAGAGGACATTCCTGCGGTCCAAGCTCAGCTCGCCAGACGTCTTGGCAAGACCTCAGCCGCTGTCTCCGAAGTCATCATCCGCCTCGAGGCGGACGGTTACATCACGCGCAGGGGCCGCGTGATCAATCTGACCGGGGAGGGTCGTGCGGTGGCGTCGGCCGTCATCAGGCGACATCGCCTCGCTGAACGGCTCCTGGTCGACGTCATCGGCATCTCCTGGTCCGCCGCGCACCTCGAAGCGGGACGGTGGGAGCACGTGATCTCGGACGCGGTCGAAGAGCGCCTCGTTGTTCTGCTCGACGATCCGGCGACTTGTCCACACGGCAATCCGATCCCGGGAAGCCGTAATGCCGCGCCGACCCGCTCCGAGCTCATCGCCCTGAGCGATGTCGAGACAGGCGATCTCGTCCGCGTGGCGCGCATCAGCGAGGACGTCGAACAGGACCAGCCCTCGCTCATCTTCTTGGAGGGCGCGGGCTTCACCCCCGGCGTCGCCGTCACAGTCGTCGAAAAGCAGCCGGACGGCACGCTGATGCTCGAGATCGGGGGCGGCCTGCGGGCGGTCGGAGCCTCGCTTGCGCAACGACTGCTCGTCGTCCGCGCCTGAGGCCTGCTGGAGCAAAGAGAGAACTGCTGTAACCAAACGGAAGATCCAGGCGTCGTGGCCTTCGACCGCAGGGCTGACATTTGGGTGCCCAACGCGGGAGCCGAGGCGATGGTCGATTTAACGAAGGCGCAATTGGCCAAGTCGGGCTCACCGGTGTCAGCCAGGATCATCGTTGGGCGCGCTACCGGGCTGAACTGGCCGTGGTCTCTCGCGATCGAGCCGTAGGCGTGCCGCAGGTCGGCCCTTTTCGCTAGTTTGTGCCGTCCGCCACTTGTCCCACCAGCCCGCCCCCGACGCCGCCACGCGGGCGAACGTGGGCGCCTGTCTGCCGCCCTCTCTGGCCGGCCCTCGGGGTCGGTCCGCCCTAACTGTGCGCCCCTCTCGTCGTCCCGCCGGGCCTCTGGTCTGGGTGGCTGCGGTTGCGGCTCCCTCGGTCTCGCGCCGGTCTCGGTCGCCCCGCCGGTCGCTGTCCCTGGTTTTCCTGTCCTTCTCGTGCCCTTATCCCCTCTCTCCCCACCTCGTGATGTCGGCCCATGGCAAGGCCCCATCCGGCGCGCCAACCACCCGTACGCAGGGCCGGAGTGCGGCCGCGGCCGGGCACTTGACTACGCACAGTGAGCAATCACGACGCCCGCAAGGGCTGGCAGTAAGGCGTCCACGACTCGGTACGGAGGCGCCCGGCGCCCACGTGGCGGCGTCGGGGGCGGGGTGGTGGGAGAACAGCTACCGGGCCGCGACGGGGCGCCCATTACCCTGGCCTTATGAAGAAGGGGGGCTGAGCAATGCGTTTCTTCCTTGAGGACTCCGTTGAGGTTTCTCGTCCGTTCGAGGCGGTACGGGAGCGCTTCGTCAGTGACGGAACTTGGTTCGCGCCGCTCGCGAGCGCAGCCGAAGAGGACGGCGAAGCGCTTTACCTCCGCATGGGACCGTCGTGGGCGAACGGGCGAGTGGCGCGTGAAGTCCGGGTGACACTCGGTCCTCCTCGCGACCGCGGGGTCACGGTGGTCGTGCCCGTATCTTGGCGGTCGAGCGGGCTGCCTGCGCTTTTTCCTGTGCTCGACGGCGACGTGGAACTCCTCCCGCTAAGCCCGGCTCGCTGCCGCGTCTCCCTCTTTGCTTCCTACGTACCGCCGTTCGGGCAGGTTGGAGGTCAGCTCAACCGCGCCTTGTTGCACCGCGTCGCCCAGTCGACCGTACGTTCCTTCCTCGCCCGGGCGGCCGAGAGCTTTGAGAATGAGAACCTCGACCGATGGCCTGCGGCGTCGCGCTTCCAGAGAGATTGAGCCCCAGCGCGCGATCTCAGCTACGAGCGGCTCGCGCGATTCTCGGTCAGCTCGTGCGGGCGCTGCGGGAGTTGTGGCGACGCGAGAGTCCTGGTCGCAGATCGTCAAGAGACACTGAAATTATCCCGGGAGGGGTCCAAGTCTCTCGGCGACCTCGTCAGCACGTAATGGAATTGGCATTGCACTGCCATGCGAATCAGGGCAAAATCAAGTGAGTCGAAGGAGTTCTCGTCTGCCGGGGGGGTGACAGGGCAGGACAAAGCAGTCCGCCCCTTGTTATGGGTGCTGTGTTCTGGAGTATTCCGCTGTTTGTCGCGGTGATCGTGGTTGCGGTCACCCCCGTTCTGTATGGGACGTTGAAACACCGAAAGTGGGAGGAAGCCGAGGAAGCGAGTTCAGCTCACGGGGCTGCTGCCAGACGCCTGGGCCTCCGAGCGTCAGTGCCGGTCGTCGCCGAGATATCCGCTGACCGCTCCACGCTTGAATTCGCTCGCGAGGAGGCAGCGGCGCTTCTCGCGCGTCTGGAGCAACTGCGAGACTTTTTCGCTCACGAAGAGGCACTTGCGAGAGACCGAATACCACGACGCCAGCAGTCAACGCTGTCGACTGACTAGCAATCGGGCACCTGCAAGGTGAAATCCACGCCTACCCCTTTGGTTCGTTGACGCTCCGAGCAGCCGACTCCTTGGCCGACCTCGGGTAAGGCTCACACCCAGTCATCCCAGCCGGGCTGAGCGTCACCGGCGTTCCATCGCCGCCACGGCCCCCTCGCAGACTCCGAGCGGCCTCAGCCGTGAGCAGGTGCTCGCGATCCTCGGTCAGCTCGTGCGGGCGCTGAGGGAGCTAGGGAGGAGCGAAAGTGCTCATCGCAGACCGCCGTAGAGGCACCGGAATCCAAGTATCCGTCCGATTGAGAATCCATCAAGACGTTGCGGCTAGCTCGTAGCGTCGAGAGATCCTGACTGGCTGGCTCGCGAACCGTCTGGCGGTCTTGGTCTGGGCAGATGTTCGCCAATCAGGACCCGGAAGCCCTCCCCACCGTCGTGCGCCACGCCGACACCCTCGCCGAGCACAACAGCGACGCCGAGTTCGACTTTGGCTCGAAGCGCTCCTCGACGGGACGGGCAGACTGGCGCTTGCCGACGACGCGGAGGTGAGGGGGGAGGCGAGAGCTTGAGCAGACTACGAGAGTTCAGGCCGGCAATGTGACGGGTGCGTGCCTGTAACAGCACCCGCAAACTGCGGACGTCTACGATCGTCGATCTCTCTGGCGAGGTGCACAGAACAGCATAGGAAGATGGGCGATCAGGTCACCTTTGATCGGCGAGATAATCGGCGTTCGGAGCGGGCCAGGACGAACAAGAACCGTCTGCTGGCGTTCGGCGACGCGCGAGCGACACCGTCTCCAGCGCCAGAACTGGTGGATCTGGGACGCGAGCGGCGCGCAGGGGTCGCCGGTCGTAGCTTCGGCAGCCCGCCCACGGGCTCTAACCCCCCAGGCCACCGAGGAAGTGGTGTTGAGGATCCCCACGACGCGTTCGACCGGCGCAAACGAGGTGGGCCGGCACCCATGAGGGAGCGGATGCGATCGCGAGCATGCCGCACCGCCCGTTTCGGAGGGCCAGCGGTCGAAGCGGAGCGCAGGCTTACAGCTACTCGGCGAGCTCGGCCAGCGAGGCGACTTCGACGTTGCCAGGGTCTTGGACTCCTCCAACTGTTCAAATGTGCCACTCGCCGCGATCCAACAGGCTCTCTCAGCCACCGGTCACGGAACCCCTCGGGCGCTAGCTCAGGCTACGGCGCTTTTTGTAGGCCCGGGGAAATATCCGTCTCGATATGTCGCGACGAGAGCGACTCGGCCTCGCCCAGATGAGGTATTCGGTACAGAGTGCCCAGACCTCATTGGGACGCGATCACTTGATATGTCGCCAGCAGCCGCGGGTTCTCGCACATTCGATGAGTCGATCGAGACCGTCGCGGGGGCTTCAGGTAGAGCGAACCCTACCGAGCGCTATGTTGAACGCCTCTTCAACACTGAGCCGTTTGCCCTCGGCATAGGCGCGTTCGAACTCCGCCTCACCGAGGCGAGCGCGCACCTCGTTGATGCTGATCTCTCGATGGTGCGCGTCGGATTCCTGCCACACTCCACCCGACTGGTCCATGAATGCCTGCGCCACACCATGAAGCAGGGTCGCCCGGTGCCAGTCGCCCGAGTTAGCTGCGAGAAAAGCGAGCCAAAGGTTCGCGGAGGCAATCCCGGAACGATCTCCGACTCGACGAAGGATGCGCAACCCGTCCTGGAATTTGGAGCGAGCACCTTCGCGGTCGCCCTCATCACGCAGCACCTCGCCCAAGTTGACGATCGGCTGATAGTGGTTTACGTACCCGATCGCATGACTGACTCGAAGCGCCTCTTCAAAGTGTGCCCGCGCAGCAGGGATGTTTCCCTCCTCCAGCGCGTAGACACCAGCATTGTTCTCTATATGTGCGATGCAGTACTGATCGCCGGACCGTTCCGCGCACGAGATGGCTTCGGTGAACAACTCCTTGCTGCGGGCTGGATCGATGGTCTGGCTGCAGAGGAGGTACATCCTCAGGCTGTTGGCCAACAAGACCTCGTCGCCGAGCAACCTGGCGCGCGCGACAGCCTCTTTCCCGAGTGGAAACCCTCTCTCAGGGTCGCCGCCGAAGTAACACTTAGCGCAAAGATGACCAAGCGACGAGATGAGTAATCGGTCATCGCCGAGCTGGCGGGCGATCTCGACCGCCCGTTCACCCGCCAAAAGTGCCGCTGTGATATCGCTGGAGACAAACGCGACGGTGACCAGGGCTGCGGCGAACAGCTTTGGGTCCGCTTGGGCTGCCGGACGCTCGAGCACAGACGTGAGAAGACTGATCGCTTCCTCGTTTCGTCCGCCGCGCACCCGCCAATAGCGCTGCAGCGCCGCGCCGAAGCGGAGCGCTCTCTCGGTCCCGTCGCGTTCAGCCGTCGCGTGCTCCAGCGCGCGTTGCAGGTTCGCCTGGTCGGCATCGAGCCGGTCGAACCACCGGCCCTGTTCGGGTCCAAAGAGGTGCGGTGCGGCGAGTTCGGCGAGCGACAGGTAGTACGAGGCGTGTGCCGCGCCGATGGCGGCGGCCGCGACCTCGTCCGATTCGACGAGGCGTTCGGCTGCGAACTGTCGGATCGTTTCGAGGAGCCGGTAGCGGACCCTTCCTCCGCTCGGCTCTGTGACGACGAGGCTCTTGTCGACGAGAGACCCCAACAAGTCGTCGACGTCGATCTCCTCAATGTCTTGCGGGCAACAGGCCTTCTCGGCGGCTTCCAAATCAAAGCTCTCGGCAAACACGGACAGGCGACGAAGCAGCGACTGCTCGGGGCTGTTGAGGAGCGAATAGGACCAATCGACCGTTGCCCGCAGGGTCTGTTGGCGCGGCAACGCGCTTCGGCTCCCCCCGGTCAACAGGCGAAAGCGCTGGTCGAGTCGGTTGTTGAGGCTTTCCAGTGACATCGACCGTAACCGGGCGGCAGCGAGCTCGATGGCGAGCGGCATCCCGTCCAGTCGCCGACAGATCGAAACGACGAGCGGGCGCGTCTCTTCGTCGAGGGTGCACTCGACGCCTTGTGCCCTCGCCCGATCCACGAACAGCGCGACGGCGTCGGATTCCTCAGTCCCGGAGATGTCACCGTCGTCTGGATTGGGGAGCGACAGCGAAGGCACGCGGTAGATGGTCTCGCCGCCAATGCCAAGCGGTTCGCGGCTCGTCGCCATCAGGTGGACCCTTGGGCACCTCAGCAAGATGGCGTTGGCGACTTCGGCACAGGCCCCGATCAGGTGCTCGCAGTTGTCGAGCACGATGAGCACGTATTGGAGCTCGAGGGCGGCGAGCAGGGTCTCGAGCACCGGCCGACCGGCTCGGCTCGTGATCCCGAGCACCTCGCCGATCGCCGTCGGGACGGCCCCTTGCTCTGAGACCGAGGCGAGCTCGACGAGCCAGACCCCGTCGCCGGACCCGTCGAGCAGTTCCGCCGCCACTTGCAGACCGAGTCGGGTCTTGCCCGACCCCCCGGCCCCGGTGAGGGTGACGAGCCGAGCGGACCGGACGAGACGCCGTACCTCGGCCACTTCGACCTCCCGCCCGACGAAGCTTGCCGGCTGTGCAGGCAGGTTGTTCGGCAGCTCCGGGTTGTCGAGCGAGCGCAGCGACGGGAAATCGACCTCGAGGCCCTCGCCTTCGAGCTGGAAGATCTGCTCGGGGCGGCCGAGATCCTTCAGCCGGTGGAGTCCCAGGTCTCGCAGGAAGGCATCCGCCGGTAGCGAGTCGCGGACGAGGGCGGCTGCTGTCGCCGAGAGAAGTATCTGACCCCCGTGGGCCACAGCGGCAATACGAGCGGCGCGATGCACCTCGAGACCGACTAAGCCTGCGCTTGTGTCGGACGCCTCACCGGAGTGGACGCCCATCCGCACGCGAAGCTGCTCACCGGACGGCCACTCATGTATGGCGATCGCCCGCTGCATCTCGATCACGGCTGACACACAGGCTCTCGCTGAGGAGAACACAGCAAAAAAGCCGTCGCCGTGTGTACTTACCTCCTTTCCTCCGTGAGGGGCGAGGTAGGACCTGATAAGGGAATTGTGCTCGGCAAGGACCTCGGCATAGACGTCTTCTCCAAGGCGCTGCAGTAGCGCTGTCGAGCGCTCGATGTCTGTGAAGAGAAAGGTGAGCGTCTCCGTGGACAAATCCTAAGAGATCGACCAGATTGCCGCGGTGGCTCGTGGCGGCGATCCGACATCACCGTCCTCAACGAGGACCGTCAGCGCCTACCGCCCCTCCCACCTCGGTCACCTAGTGGCCGCGCCAGAACTACGTGATGCCCAACGCACCGTCAGTAGCACGGGCCGCAAATAATCGGCGTTACGCGCAGGGGAGGCCCACGTCGCATTCCCACGACGACCACTCGACAGCGCCACCGAACCTCGCATGGTGGCGGCCACCACCAGGTTGACCGATCGAAGACGTTCCGGCGGTGGCGACACCCGCGCGGAGTCCCTACTTTCGAGTCGACCACGCACCAGAGTCTGTTTTGCATACAAGCTGTTGTGACGGTGCGCCCTCCTCTCGTCGCTAGCCTGTCCTGCGGCAGCAGACAGCTGCCGCAGCGAGCGCGGGCGGCGCACTCGACGAGCGGAAGGACGAGCAGATGCCAGCAGGACGTTGCATCCCACGAGCGCGGGGGGCAGGTGGCCTGGCACGGGCGATGATCGCCGCCGCGTCGCTCCTCTGCGTGCTGGGGGGCGCCGGGCTCGCCGCGGCCTCGACGACTGCGTCGTACTCCTTCAAGGTCACGGGAGCGGGCTCAGGGACGTTGCACAACGGGCACTACGGTGGTTGCCTCAACGGAAGCGGCCAGGTCGACGTGAACGACATTGTCGGCACCATCACCCACTTCACCAAGGACGTGGTGAGCTGGAACCTCACGATCGACGAGACGCACAACGGCACCTTCCACTTCGCCGGCTCGCCGATCGCACATCCGACCACCGAATTCTCGGCGATGCCCACGGGAACGAACTTCTCGGCCGTTCAGAGCGACCAGTTCTTCGCCGACAAGGGCACCGTCACCATCCACGGCAAGGGCACCACGGGATCGATCTCGGCCACCTTTGCCAACACCCACAACCAGCAGCTGGAGATCACGGGACACTGGACCTGCACCACCTGAGATCGATGACCGATGCGCCAGCACCTCCGCGCTGCTAAATGGCGTCACCTTTGACGGAGTTCGCACACAGTAGTAGCAGCTCAGAACAGGGTGTTTTGGGTACCGCGGCCCACAGTCCTCGAGTCGTCCGAAGGAGCGCGTAATCGGCGATCTGGCCCTCAGCTTTCTGGGAACGCCCCGTCGACGGCCGCAAGGAGGTCGGCATAGGAGAGGTGCAGGTGCCGTGTGGTCGTCGCGATGTTGGAGTGGCCTGTCAAACGCTG
>Ga0181530_10006360_pt1 | contig 11664 bp, 5 predicted proteins | sample PEATcosm2014_Bin_42_FD_119769 | JGI IMG/M metagenome (GOLD analysis project Ga0181530, IMG submission 119769) | Peatland microbial communities from MTU Mesocosm Facility, Houghton, MI, USA - PEATcosm2014_Bin10_60_metaG | ecosystem: Environmental > Terrestrial > Soil > Wetlands > Peat | place... | reverse complement strand
GGCCGCCCTTCGCGCCGCCGCCCAGCCCGCGTCCGTGTTGCTCCAGCCGGACATTTCCTACCGCAACGAAGTCCAGCTCGCCATTGACCATGGACTGCTCTGGTTACAGGCAAACCAAAACAGCAATGGCTGGTGGTCCACCCCCGAGCATCCGGCTTTGACGGCGCTGGCTGTGAGCGCGTTCATGGGCAATCCTTCCCAACATGCCGCGGAGCGCGCTCCGGAAACGGTGGCGCGCGGTTACAAATTCATCCTCGCCAGCGTCAAGCCCGACGGCGGCATCTACCACCAGGAGGACGAGAATTACAACACCTCCATCTGCCTGATGGCGCTGCTGGCGGCGCACAAGCCGGAATATGACGCGGTGGTGTTGCGCGCGCGGCAATGGATCATAGGCCAGCAGGCCGGAGGCAGCGGGGGCGCCGGCTCGCCCTTCGACGGCGGCGTCGGCTACGGCGAAAGCGCCACCGGGCCGCACACGGACATGAACAACACCTACACGGCGCTGGAAGCCCTTTATTACAGCAAGGACTTGGCGAAGGACAAACCGCTCCCCGGGGCCAAGGACTTGAATTGGGACGCGGCTATCAAATTCATCGAGCGCTGCCAGAATCTGCCCTCGGTCAACAAGGAGCCATGGGCCTCGGACGACCCGACCAACAAGGGCGGCTTTATTTATTTTCCTGGTCGCAGCTCCGCCGGCACCCAAACCAACGCCGACGGGCGCGTGGCCTTTCGGTCCTATGGCACCATCACGTATGCTGGTTTCCTGAGTTACATTTACGCCGATCTCAAGCGCGATGATCCGCGGGTGACAGCGGCGTTCGACTGGCTGCGCGGCAATTACACGCTGGACGAGAATCCCGGCATGGGTCCGTCGGGTTATTATTATTATCTACAGATGATGAGCAAGGCGCTGTCAGTTTATGGCGTGAACGAATTGCCGCTCAAGGACGGCAAATCGGTGGATTGGCGCAGGCAACTGGTCTCGAAACTGATGAAGCTGCAAAAAACCGATGGCTCCTGGAGGAATGAAAACGAGCGCTGGATGGAGCGCGACCCGGTGCTGGTCACCTCGTATTCGATCCTGGCGCTGGAAATCGCCTACCGCGGATTGTAGAACACCGCCTGGAGGCCAAACACATGGAGCGATGCCGGGCCGATGGAAGGCCAGTCTTCACTTTGATCGAGATGCTGGTCGTCATTGCCATCCTTGCGATTCTGGCTTCGGTGCTTTTGCCGGCGTTGCCGCTGGCCCAGAAGGCGGGACGCAGGGGGGCTGACCGAATCCAACCGTCGGACGGTGTGGTCATACAAGATCGCCGGGACGGCGGCACCGTGACTGAACCAAACATAATCCAGCAAACCAATCTCTGGCTGGCCTTTGCCTCACACTATGCGCGGAGCGGCGCGGCATTATGGCGGGAATCATGCGGGGGTCAGGGGCGGGCATGAACTATGACAGACGTGCGCAAAGGGATCCTCGCTCGCTTGTAAATTTCCAATGCCGTGAGCGAAATGGGGCGTTTGGGCTGGCCGCCCGCGTAGGGGAAAGCCGCCAACGCGAGATTCAACTGGAAGGACGTGAACCGTTTTCTCCGTGAACACGACGTAATCCTCCTCAGCGGGTGGACGAGATAAAAGTGGGGGGAAACTAATCACAACGGCTCGACTGGCTTCAAATACAGTGGAAATCGAGCAAAGGCGCAGATCGGAAAATGCCTGGTCTACAGGGTACGAGGGCACTGTCCTGATGCTCTCGCCAGGGCAGGACCGTGGGAAAGAGGTGTTTTTGTAGTATCAATACTACAAATAATGTTGAAAAAGCCGAGGAAATCAGCGAAACCCACTTTTATCTCGTCCACCCCTCCTCAGCACTTGCCTGGACGGGGTCCCGATGGCCTATAATAACATTCGCGAAATGATGGCGCAGAAAGACCTCGCGACCATACTTGGCTAATTCGATCTCAAGTTGGCGAAGATGGCGCCGAACTGCGAACGTCATGAAGACTGAACGTCGCAATCAAGACCGTCCAAACGATTCCTCGAATCAGGACGCGCTGACGAAAAGTAGCCTGAACACAGTGGCCGCGCAGGCCTACCCCGAACCATTACCGCTGCCCACGGTGGATTTCGAGGCTTTGTGCATTATTGGAGAACTCGGGGCAACCACCGTCCTGTGAGGCCGATCTCTCGACAAGAAGGTTTACAGCAGGCTGCCAATCTGTCATATTCAAGGAGTCGGAATGAAACGGCGATCTATAACAGAATTGCGGTGGTCACAAGTGGTTCAAAGCCGTGGAACTGAATTCGGAAAACTGGGGTCCTCATTTTTGCATCATTTTGCATCAATGTTCGCACTGTCCGGTGCGTTTCGGTGCGGAAATGCCGCCAAACATGGTTTCTGCAATGCTGTAAGTACCAGCAGTTTAACAAGATACGGAATTTTTTCGCCATGATTCGAATCCCTTCGCTCGCTCCATTTTCTTCAACGCTTTGCATTGTTGGACGTGGTTTCGCGACAGTTTTTTGTCCCCCTCTCCTTGGGCCTCTGCGAATCGGCTAGAATTGGTGAAGCAAGACTAATCCTAAACTTTGGAAGATAAGCGATTCTTGTTGCATGGCCGAGACCTCCGCGATAGGATAAGCGGCGCTTTGGGAAAGTTTTTTTATGAAAACACGTTTAATCTTTCTTGCAATTACCCTGTCGTTAGCCTTGACCCCGTGCGCCTTTGGGCAGTTCACCAACGCCTTGCCGGGGCGTACTTTGATCAAGTTGTTGCCCGACTATGCCCGTCCGCTTGTGTACGGGCTTAATCAAGCTAACGGATCTGTGCCCGGCACCCTGGTCGCCCTCAACGCCAGCAATGGAGTCATCGTCAACGAGATCACCCTGGACTTGAATCCGACGGACATGGCCATGACCCCGGCGGGCGACGCCGTTTATGTCATCAACGCCGGGAGCCGGACCATTTCCAAAGTGGATTTGAGTTCTTTCGCAGTGGTGTCGGAGCAGGCCATATCAACCCCGAACACTTATAGCCTTTCGAATCCGTTGTATCTGGTGGTCAGCCCATCGGGTCTGATTTACTACACTGATGGAGCCTGGGGGCCGGAGATTTATGCTTTCGATTTCAATGCCGGGACGAACTTGCTCGTCTTGAACACCGGGGGCAACCAGAGTTCCGGCGCCGGCGGAATGGTGCTCGACAGGGGTGGCGACACTCTCTTTATCTGGCAACAATATGGGTGGAGCGCCGGCCTCGACAACTCATCAATCGCCAGTCTTGCTGTGGGACCCGGCTCATTGACGATGACCGCAACCGGCCCGTCGCAAAGCCGCGATCCGCTGAACACCCCTATTTTAATGGATGGAGCGGGGAGATGGGTTTTCAACAAAGTGCAGATGGTTTCCGCAACCAATGTCACAGTCCTGTTAAGTCAATTCGCCGACAACATATATGCCATTTCGCTCGATGGCTCGGTCGCTTTTGGGCCCAACGAGGTTTATAAATCGCAAACAGGCAGTCTGCTGACTAATCTGCCGTTCTCCACTACGGTACAGGCGTTGTCCGGAGATCAGCAGAAGTTGTTTCGATACAACAGCACGGCCACCAACCTTGTGGTCTATGCTATGGCGGGGATTGCCTCTGTCAGCGGGCCAATCCTTGTTCCCACGCCGGCGAATGGCTCGGTCGTCAGTCCGCCCGTGACCAATCTTGCCTGGACGGTTTCCCCGTTGGCCTTGGCGTACGATGTTTATTTGGGAACCAACCAGGCTCAAGTTGCTGCCGCCACAACTTCGTCTAACCAGTACTTGGGCCGGGTCACGAGTCCGAACCAAGAACTTGCCACTGCTCTGATTCCAGGAACTACCTATTTCTGGCGCGTGGATGTGGATGGTTTTGCCGCCACGAACACGGGGATTGTCTGGTCGTTCACCGTTGCCACATTGGCCATCAATCCTTCGCAAATCAACATCAGTTCCATTGCGGGTTACAGTCCCGCGAGCATGACCCTGAACCTCACTAGCGGTTCGCCAGTGGCCTGGTGCGCGGCGGTGACAGGCTCGAACTGGATGACATTGAATCCAACCAATGGCACGACACCGTCTTTGCCCGCGCTGACTTTCAACACCACCAATCTGGCGGCAGGACAGTACAGCAACAATGTTGAGTTCACGATCGGATCTTACAAATTGGAATTGCCGGTCGCCCTCACCGTCCTCCCGCTCAACATCGTGAAAATGGTGGCGGATAATCAGCGCCCATATATCTATGCGTTACAACCTCCTTTGTTGTCCGGCCAAAACGGGTTGTTGCTTTTTATCAACACCGCCACCGGGAATATTGACAAAACTCTGCCCATCGGCATCAACCCGGTGGACTTGAGCATCAACTACGGCGAGGGCAATTTGTACATAGCCAGTTGGGGTGAAACATGGACCTACGTCGTCAATCTGAACACCCAAACCCTTCTCCCTTCGTTGAACCTCGGCACGGATGTTTACAAAATCAGCGCTGGCATGGCGGGTTGGGTGATCACCGAAGGAGAAAACCAGTGGGTGTACGCGAGCTTGATTGATACAGTGAACGGGTCTGTCGCGGCTTCCGCTTTTGTTCGTGCGGGCGATGGCAAGTATGATCCGACCGGAACCGTTTATTACCATTGCGACGATGATATATCCGATGCGTGTGTTCACAAATACATGACCACGAACTCCGCATTTACCGAAGTTGCCGACAGCAACCAGCACCCTTACGGGACGTGCAATCTCGTTCTGTCCGCCGACGGGAGCCGTCTCTTTTGGAACAGTTACGCCTACGACCCCAGTCTGAACGAACTGGGCACTCTTGGCGCCGAAATCTACTCCTGTTCCACCAACGGCCGCATCGCGTTCAGCGCCAGCCAGGCATTCGACAGCACTACCCGGCTGGCCATCTTTAATCTCCCCGTTTCCAGCTCTGTCTCTATAGTTGACGGCCAGAATCAGTGCTTTTGGTATTACAATTCCGCCACCGCCACATTGGGCACCGTGCCGATAAGCCTGGTTGAATCCCCATCCTTCACCGTGCAGCCTCCGCACGCCACCTCCGTCTCGGCGGGGGGTTCGGCTTACTTGACGGCAACCGCCATCGGATTGGCGCCCCTTTCCTATCAATGGACCGCGTTTGGAACGAACCTTCCGGGGGCAACAAACTACTTCCTCTCCTTGACCAACATGCAGCCGGCGCAGCAAGGAGGTTATCAACTTGTTGTCAGCAATGCGGTTGGCGCGGTTACCAGTTCCGTCGCTCAAGTGACGGTGTTTGTTACCCCGACCATATTGAGCCTGACGCCCGGCACAAATGTACTTGCCGGGCAGCCGATCAACCTCACTGTCGGGGTGGCCGGCAGCTCCCCCCTTATCTACCGCTGGATGTTTCAAAACACCGCGATCGCGGGCGCCACCAACTCGACGCTGACGATTACAAATGCCCAGCCGCCCAATGAGGGCATTTACTGCGTTGTCGTTACCAATGTGGCCGGGTCCGCCACCAGCGCTGTCGTGGATGTCCGCGTTTCTCCGTCGGCGCCGATCATTGTCACCGGTCCCGCCTCGATCACCCTGCCGGCCTCGTCCAACGCTCTCTTTGGCGTCACCGCCATTGGCAGTCAGCCCCTCTCCTGTAATTGGCTCTTTGACAATCTGCCCCTGGCTGGGGCCGCCTCTTCGGTCCTCGTCCTGACCAACATTCAATCTTCCAACGGTGGCAGCTATCAAGTAGTTCTCTCCAATTCCGTCGGCTCAATCACCAGCGCGGTGGCAACCCTGACTGTCACCCCGCTCGCTCCCTACTTCACCCTGCAGCCCGTCGGCGCTTCCAACAGCGCGGGGACCAGCCGCACTTTCACCTGCCTGGCCAACGGCTCCCAGCCGATTTACTACCAATGGCAGCAGAACAACACCAACATTCCCGGCGCCACTCAAACGTCCCTCCTTCTTGCCGGCCTGAACCCGGGCAATGCAGGCTCTTACACCGTCATCGCCACCAACTCCGCCGGTTCCTGCACCAGCGCCGTTGCGCAACTGACCATCTTCCAAGCACCCACGATAACCATGCCGCTCACCAACGTCGTCACCGATATGAGCAACACCGTGGTTCTTTCTGTCGCCGCCCTTGGCAGCGCAACCCTCAATTACACCTGGCGCTTCAATGGCGCGCTCCTCGCAGCAACCAGCTCCGTCCTTACCCTCACCAATATCCAAACCTGCCAATCGGGTTTCTACCAAGTCACCGTCACGAACCAGTACGGCAGCGCCGCCTCTCTCGCACGGGTCAGCGTCTACCCGTTCCCTTCCCAGGTCATTGCCTGGGGGGACAACTCCGGCGGCCAATGTTCCGTGCCCGCCAATTTGATTGATGCGGTTGGCGTCGCCGGCGGCGATTATCACACCATCGCCCTCCGGCACAACGGCACCCTTCTTGGCTGGGGCTACAACGGCAATGGCCAGACAAATGTTCCTGCCGGCTCCCTGCCTTATGTGTCCATCGCCTCCGGGGCCGCCCACAACCTTGCCATCAGGGCGGATGGCTCTCTGGTCGCCTGGGGCTTCAATAACGCCGGTCAGACCAATATTCCGGCCAACGCCAAGTCCAATGTTCTTTCCATCGCCGCCGGGAATTCGCACAGTCTGGCCCTTCTTTCCTCAGGCTCCGTTGTCGCCTGGGGCGACAATTCATTCGGACAGACTTCCGTGCCGGCAGGCTTGACAGGTGTGGTCGCCATTGCCGCCGGTCGCAACCACAGCCTTGCTCTCCTGGGCACCGGCCATGTGTCCGCGTGGGGTTTCAACGCTTATGGCCAGGCCACGCCCCCGGCGGGCCTGACCAACGCCATCGCCATCGCGGGCGGCTATCTCCACAGTGCCGCTCTCTGTTCCAATGGCGCCGTAGTCGTTTGGGGCGATGACTCCTATGGCCAGACCAATGTTCCAGCGGGTCTTTCCAATGTCGTCGCCATTGCCGCCGGGGATTTCCACACGCTGGCTCTGCGCGCTGACGGGACAATTCTCGCCTGGGGCGACGACAGTTATGGGCAGCTTGATGTTCCGGCTGCCGCCGCATCAGCATCGGGCATCAGCTCCGGGAACTACCACAGCCTTGCCCTTGTTCCTGCTGTCGTGCTCCAAATTGGCCTCCGTTCATCCCAATTAATTCTCAATTGGGAGGGTCCGGGCGTTTTGCAATGGGCTCCGACCCCGCTTGGGCCTTGGGCTTCGGTCAATTGCCAGGGCAACTGTTACACCAACCTTGATATGTCCTGCCCGGCCAAATTCTTCCGCGTCCAACACTAATAATTCGGGTGGAATTTTGCGAACCGCCCAGTTACGCCGCATGATTTGCTGCGAGATTAGAATGATGGGAATTGAATGGTGATCTCTGACAGAATCGAATGTCTCACGATTGGAGCCAAGCCTTGGAGCCAGCTTTGGAATTATTGCATCAATTTGCATCAATGTTCATGCTGTCCAACGCCGTTTCGTGCGGAATTGCCGGCAAACTTGGTTTCTGTAAAGCTGTAAGTATCAGCGGTTTAACAAGTTACGAAAATTTTTTGCCATGATTCGAATCCCTTCGCTCGCTCCATCTCCATCAACAACTTGCGCTTGCTGGAGAGGGTTGACCGCGAGATAAAAGGCAGATTATCCTTTTGCTCTATTCGGGATTTGCCTTATGCTGCCGGGGATGAAAGTCGTGATTCTTTGCGGAGGCAAGGGAACTCGTTTGCGCGAGGAAACCGAGTATCGCCCCAAACCGATGGTCCCCATCGGGGAGCGGCCCATCCTTTGGCATATCATGAAGATTTATGCCGCCCACGGCTTCAAGGAGTTCATCCTTTGCCTGGGCTACAAGGGCGAGATGATCAAGGACTACTTCCGCAATTACCAGTGGATGACCAGCGATGTCACGCTGTCCCTCGGACAAAAGGCCTCCGCCCGGTTTCATAATCACCACGCCGAGGAGGATTGGCGCGTCACCCTCGCCGATACCGGCCAGGAAACGCTCACCGCCGGGCGGATCGCCCGCATCCGCGATTATCTGGGCCAGGACCCGGAGTTCTTTCTCACCTACGGGGATTGCGTGGGCAACATTGACGTTGCCGGCGCTCTGCAATTTCACCACGAGCATGGAAAGAAACTGACGCTGACGGCGGTGCATCCGCCGGGCCGCTTTGGCGAGCTTTCGGTGGATGAGCGGAGCCGCGTCCGGCAATTCAACGAGAAGCCGCAGACGGAGGGAGGCCGCATTAACGGCGGCTTTTTCGTCGCCTCCACGCGGATTTTCGATTATTTGCGCGACAGCGAGCGGAAGATGTTCGAGCAGGAACCGGTGCGGGCGCTGGCCGGCGAAGGGGAACTGATGGCCTGGCAGCACAACGGTTTCTGGCAGCCGATGGATACCTTCCAGGAGTTCACCCTGCTCAACAAAATGTGGGCCGAGGGCAACGCCCCCTGGAAAAACTGGTAACCCGACATGGACCCGATCTTAATGGACGACGCCCGGCGCGTCATTGCCGGCTTAGGCCCGCTCAACCAGCGGTTTGCCGGCAAGACCATTCTGCTCACCGGCGCGGCCGGCTTTTTGGGCAGCCACTTCATCCATTATTTCCTCGCCCTCAACGATTCCTCCCTGGCGGACAAACCGTGCCGGTTGATCGCCTGGGACAATTTCTCCCGCGGCGCCCCGCCGTGGCTGGAGGCGATGCCGCCGCGCCCCGGCTTCCTCCGCCAAACGTGCGACATCACGCGGAAGCACACACTTCCCCGGGTGGATTTCATCATCCACGCCGCGTCCATCGCCTCGCCCATTTTTTATCGCAAGCACCCCATCGAGACCATGGACGCCAATGTCCTGGGACTGCGCCATTTGCTCGACGCGGCGGCGGCGCGGCCGGTGGAGAGTTTCCTGTTTTTTTCCACCAGCGAGATTTATGGCGACCCCGATCCGGCGAACATCCCCACGCCGGAAACCTATCGCGGCAACGTCAGTTGCACCGGCCCGCGCAGTTGCTACGACGAATCCAAACGCTACGGCGAAACCTTGTGCGCCAATTTCTGGCAGGTCCATCATGTCCCCGTCAAAATCGTCCGTCCCTTCAACAACTATGGGCCGGGCCTGAAAATTTCCGACCGCCGTGTCCTGCCCGATTTCTTCCGCGACGCTCTGGCCGGCCGCGACATTGTGCTCCTGTCCGACGGCCTGGCCACGCGCACCTTCTGCTACATCTCCGACGCCATGAACGGCTATTTGCGCGCGCTGCTCAGTCCGCATCAGGGCGAGCCGTTCAACATCGGGGCCGACGCGCCGGAGATTTCCATGCGCGACCTGGCCGCGATGGTCGTCAAAATCTCCGGGCGCCCGTTGCGCGTGGAATACCGTCAAAGCGACGACCCGAAATACCTGGCGGACAATCCGCGGCGCCGATGTCCGAGCCTGGAAAAAGCGCGCCGGATGCTCGGCTACGAACCGCGCGTCCCCCTTCCCGCCGGCCTGGAGCGGATGCACCAGTACTACCTGGCCAACCCCGTGGCGGAGGATAAATGACCGCCCTGCCCGCGCCATTTCACGCTTGCGAACGAGTCCGGGGGAGCACATGCGCCCTCGCATGTGGTGGCCGGCGCCCTCGCGGGCCACGTCATTGTAGATTATCGTGTTGCTTCGGTCAGCTTGCGTAGCGGCAAAATCCCGCACCCCGGCTGGATTTCGGCGGTGCCGCGTGGCCGGGCGCAGGAAACCGGTTGGGAGCAAGAGCGGGTGAGTCAGCCGCAGCCGGCTGCCGCGATGGCCTGCTCATAATTCCAAGGCAGCCAACTCTGCAGGGCTTTCGGCACGGCGGCGGCGTGGTGCTGGAGGGCCATGAGATAATCAAACGGGTTGACCCGGTTGAGTTCACATGTGTGGATGAGACTCATGTGGACGTCGCCGATTCTAGCCCCGTGCAGAGTTTTAAAACTCAGGGAGTTCTTCCGGTGCAGGATCGCCATCTTGAGAGCACGCTCGGCTACATTATTGTCCAGCGGGGCGCCTGGCACCGACAGGAACCGGGTTAAGGTCTGCCACCGCTTGAGCATGTATTGGATGGCCTCCCCCAGACCGGAGTTGGGTTCGACCTTCTTTTGCTCAATCTGCTCCTGCATCCATTTTTGGAGATCATCCATGACCGGCTGGCTGTGCGCCTGATGAAAAGCCAGGCGGTCCACGTCCGAGAGCTTCTGCTCCTTGGTGAGGGCATCGAACCGATACACCTCGCGCAGGCTCTCTATGACCTTGCGACATTCCTCCGGGAAGTTCTCGACCACGTCCACAAACTGGCGCCGACCGTGCAGCAGGCAGTGACACAACAGCGTGTGGAACTCCTTGGGTTCATTGCGCGAGAGCGCGTCGCACATCTGCATGGGTTGGTCCAGCCCGGCCGCCCGGCGCTGGAGCAATTGGTTGAGATTCTCTCCGGCATGCTTCTGGCCGGTGAAGAATAAAGCGATCTGGCGCTGGTCTACCTTGGAGATGATGCTGGTGGTGAAGATGCCGGTGCGCTCCTGTTCGCTGCCAGCGGCCGCGATTTCCTGGCGCACACTTTGGACGCGCATGTGGGTGTCGTCATTATGCAGAAGCTGACCTTGTGCGGCGAGGCCGATCAGGACCTCGTATATGACCTGCGGTATTTCCGAGGCGGCCTCGATCAGTTCCCACTGCGTTGAAGCCGGCAAAGGAACCCCGAAATGATTTTGCCATTTGCCCGTCCGATACATCGGCAGACCGGCCCCATAGCGCATCAGAGCCAGCATGGTGCCGACGCTCGGATCGTATTTGCCCAGTCCAGCCTCCGGTGGGGCGGGCGCGGTGAAGAGAGCCCCGCACAGAGCGCAACGAAGCCGTTCCAACTCGAAGACCGTCGCCTGGAAAATGGGCTGGGCCACAATGCGGACCAACCGGGCCGGGGTCGTGAACAGGTAGAGTTTGGCCTTGAGGCACTTGGGACAGAGGTCCCCGGCTTTGTGCTGAGAATGAGGCACCTGCACCCGCTGGGCCGCCGGGTAATCCTTGGCTCCGTTGCGCCCGTGTCCTTTGGCTTTGGGCTTGGCTGGCCCGGAGAGGATCGCCGCAATGGTCGTGGGAAGGATATTGCAAGCCTTCTCGGTTTTCTCTCCGAAAATCATCCGCCGGAGCCGGCCCAGGCTGGCCGTCTTCTGTTCCAGCGCCGCCATGACCCATTGCAGGGTTCGCAGCAAACCTTCCACCAGTTGATAGGTCGCCGGCGCCAGTGGCCCGCGCAGTTCGCCCAGGAGTTTTTCCAAATCCGCCGCACTCAGGCTGATAATCTGTGGGGCGGCACTTTTATTCATGGCCTTCCTGGCAAAGCCGTTGGCGAAAGTCCCGCCCCAAGGGTTGGACCCAAAGTTCCTTGAGCGAGCGGTTGGGTTGGTGGGTCAGATCGTCCTTGCCCCGCCCCGTGGTCAAGCCCAGGGGAAGCCAGTTGGCCGCGCGATAGCAAGTGCCGCGAAAGCGGGCCGGCTCGATGAAGGTCTCCAGCAAATAAATCGGGTGCTGGTAAAGCTGCTGCCAATCGTCCGAGATCCGGCGCGCCACCCGGCCCAACAAATGGCTGGCTAAGTGCCGG
>Ga0181530_10006359_pt1 | contig 11665 bp, 8 predicted proteins | sample PEATcosm2014_Bin_42_FD_119769 | JGI IMG/M metagenome (GOLD analysis project Ga0181530, IMG submission 119769) | Peatland microbial communities from MTU Mesocosm Facility, Houghton, MI, USA - PEATcosm2014_Bin10_60_metaG | ecosystem: Environmental > Terrestrial > Soil > Wetlands > Peat | place... | reverse complement strand
TGGCATCGGACCTCCACCGATCAGGACAAATCGTGGATGGTTAGTCCTCTACCATGGCGTAAGCATAGACCACATTTACCGAGCGGGAGCAATGCTTCTCGACCTAGAAGACCCCGCCAGAGTACTGGTCCGCACTAGAGAACCGATTTTGGAACCTCAAATGGAGTTTGAGAGGCAGGGAATCGTGCCGAATGTCGTGTTTCCTGACGGGACAGCGGTGGTCAACGGAACACTATCCGTGTATTACGGCGGAGCTGACACTGTGTGCTGCGTTGCCTACGCGCCACTGAAGCAATTTCTGGACGAACTTGAAAACGCGAACTGAGCACATTATTCCGCGTGGCCGAAACATGTCAGGAATTCTTCTGCAGCTAGGAGGAATGCGATCGTTGATTCTGCACCTTGGTTTTGGTTAAGTCCACGCTCTCCGATCCCATCATAGCTTCCCCCTGATGCTACATCGTAAACGTTAACATTTTTCGTATTCATGCCAAAGAACCATCCCAGCGCCCTCCGAGCCATATCCTCATACGATCTATCATGCGTCAATCGGTAAGCGTTCGCAGCCGCTTCGACTATTGCTCCCGGCTCGATGGGTTGTTGGTCGTACAGAGCCTTCGCTTTACCCTTTGCGTACCAGCCGTTGTTACCAATTGGAGTGCAAACCCCATTCAGCGTTTCCGCGTCATTTAGGAACGTAAGTGTTTCTTCACCCACCTCTAGTAGCACGTCTTCATGAAGGGCCTCGTATGCGACTAACATCGCTTGGCTCAACCGAGCATTATCATATGAAAGAATGCCCTCATACCACTTCCACTCACCGTCTTTGTTCGCCTGATAGGCTTTGAGTAGATCTGCTGAAATTTCCTTGAGGTCAGTTTCTAGATTCTTGTCATCTGGCTCTGAGATCATTCGTTCATGTATGGCAAGACACGCGTAAGCCTTTGTCCGAGGTGAGTCTGAAATCCGGGCCCAAGGAAGGGCTCGATCGAAGATTAGCCTTGCAGATCCCTTCAGTCCTTCTGCCACCTTCGAATTCAATATCGTGCCTGTTGCCCAAAGTGTTCTCCCGAGATGGTCACCTATCGTCGGCTTACCAATGAGATCAAGGGAGAAATCCAGGAAGTTATGCAATTGTCCACCGTCGTCTTGCATTAGCAACAGGAAACTCAGAAGTTTCTTCTGTAGTTCGACTAGGCGGTTGTCAGGCCAATATTGAGGTGCCTTAACACTGAATACAAGGGCCCGTGCATTGTCATCTACCGCATAACCTTCCTTCTTGTAAGGAACTGAGAACCTGGCGTGTTGGATTACAGCGGTAGCGTCGGTGAGGGCGAATAGGTGGTCAAGCTTAACTGACTTGGCGAGTTTCTCGCACAACTCTGGCAGATCTTGCTGCAAGTCTGAAGGTTTCAGCATACTCGTCAGCTACTCTTGTCCATCCCATCTGTCGGCCGTATTTGAATGCATTTGCTTCCAATTGGCGCTTAAGCCCTGGGTCGCCCATTATTCTATCTACGCACTCAGCGAGCGATCGTGGGTCGGCGAATTTGCAGAGTAAGCCCCTGTTACCGGATAAGACTTCCTTTGAGAAGGTTGATGGTGTTGAGACTATAGCTTTTCCGTGGCTAAGCGCCAGGGTCAATGTGCCGCTCGAGACCTGATCCTTGCCGAGATAGGGCGCAACATAAACATCTACTGCTTGGAGATATCTCGACAGTCTGTCTTCGGGTAGAAAGTCGTCAATGAATTTGACGTGAGTCTCGATCCCCAGCCTCTTGGCAATCGCAACAAGTTTGTCGCGGTAGGCCTCTCCTTCGTGCTTACGAACTTCCGGGTGGGTCTCCCCTATTACCAAATAGAGAAGATCAGGTCGTTCTTTGACAAGTCGAGGTATCGCTCTTATTGCGTACTCGATTCCTTTTCCTTCACTGATTAAACCGCTCGTAGCGAGAACGAAATGTTTCTGTAACCCTAGTTCGCGTTTCGCGTACTGGTTCCGCGAGCGTTCCGGTAACGTCGCCCCGTGCCCTATTACCCTAATTCGATTGGGGGACAGTCCGGTCTGCTTCTCTAGCAGCTTTGCAGCAGATTCTATCGTGACTACAACTGCCTCACTCATTTCCGCTAGTTCAATCAAAACCCGACGTGCTTTTTCTGGCGGGTTTGCCAGGACTGTGTGAAACGTCGTTACGATAGGTTTCTCAAGGTTCGCATAAAGGTCCAGGGCATAATCTCCCCACTCGCCCCCGAATATTCCATATTCATGCTGCACGCTTGTAACGGATACGTTCGAATCGTTGAGAAACGACGCTGCAGTTTGGTAGCTGTCTCGAATGTTCTGGTCGATTGTGCTTCTTACGTTCTTGTCGGAGTAGAGATTTCCATCTTCCTCGTTTATCGCTACGATTACATTCTCCCGGGTATGCCCCTGCATCAGTAAAGCTAGTGAGAGGTCCCGCGTGTAGCTTGCGATACCACACTCCCTAGGAGGGTATGTGCTGACAAAACCAACACGCAGTTCAGCATCCAATCGACTTTCCTCCTGAGATTTCAATTGCAAGTTTCGCTCAGTTTCGGGCCTCGACGGAACAAATTCCGCCCAAAACACACACGACAATTATTACTTACGTTATCGGCGGTTAAAAAGCTAGGTGGAAAAACTACCGTTTAATCAACCATCGCTCCATCCAACCTCATCGTGAATCGCCTGCAAGAAAACCACTGGTGCAATCATACGGAAAACTTGCAGCCCACAGCACTTCAGCTAGGCATCCATTCCTGTGTTAGACGGATGGCGCTAATTCATCTAGACTAAATTCTGTTTCAAGGCCTCGCTGCATCGATGCCGTTACTAAAGAATTGTACAACAGCATCGATACTGTTAGGGGACCGACGCCTCCAGGTACTGGAGTAAGGAAAGATGCTACACGAAGTGCATTGTCAAAGTCAACATCGCCCATTGATTTGCCGTCGATACTACTCGTGCCGATGTCCACGACAGCGGCTCCGGGCTTAATCATCTCGGGTCCTACGGTAAACTCGGAACGACGCCCGATCCCTGTGAGAAGAATGTCCGCCTGTCTCGAAATGTTGCAGATTTCCTTTGTTTTCGAGTGGCAAACGGTTACGGTAGCGTCCTCGTTCAACAGCAGTTGGGTCAGGGGTCTTCCAACGAGCTTACTCCGGTTGATTATGACTGCGTGCTTCCCCGCGATTCCGACCTGATAGTACTTCAACAGAACAATTACTCCCTTGGGCGTACACGGGACTAGTTTTGCATCCTTCCCTGCCAATCGCCCAAGGTTGCAAGGGTTCAACCCGTCTACGTCCTTCTCTTTTGCGATCGAAGCGACCGCCGCCGCTTCGTTAAGCGGCTTGGGTAGCGGAAGCTGAAGAAGAATTCCTGTTACCGTACTATCTTGATTCAGACTATGAATGATTTGTTCGAGGCCTGACTGTGGGGTGTCCTCTCGCAATTCGATGTTACGTGATTTAATCCCTACAGCCGTGCACGCTGCATGCTTGTTGTTGAGGTAGGTTTGCGAGGCGGGGTCGCGCCCGACGATTATGGTTACGAGGCTGGGTTCAACGTTCGATTTTCTAAGAGAATTAACCTCATCCTTGATCTTTGATCTGATGGCTAAGGCTACGGGGTTCCCGTCCATTATTCTCGCGGTCAAGTCTTTCTCCGTCTGGAATTGAGTATGAATAACCCCGCCTTATTGAACAGTAGATTCCTTTCGGGAATTGACCGAAATGAAATTAGCTTTGGGGCCAGTTCTCGGACTTGAGCATTTTTGAAACTCGTAGAGTGCGTCCCTAATTTCAGCGAGGGAAGAAGGAAGGAAGTGATTGACGCAATTGCCAACGAGGCCCGAGCTAGGAATGTGAAGGTCCTCGATGTAGAATCGGACGCAAACCACAATCGATCCGTCCTTACGTTTGTCGGCGAACCCAACGCTGTGAAGGAGGCTGGGTTAGCGATCAGCGCGAAAGCCATCGAGCTTATCGACCTGAACAAGCACAGCGGAGAACACCCAAGGATGGGAGCTGTCGACGTCATACCCTTCATCCCAATATCTGACGTCACAATGGAAGAATGCGTCCAGTTGGCGAAAGATTTTGCGAAGGAATTTGCTGCTAGATTCAAAGTCCCAGTGTACTTGTATGAGGCGGCTGCAACGCGGCCTGAGAGGAGAAATCTAGCAGACGTTAGAAAAGGCGAATTCGAGGGGTTGCGAGGACAAATAGGTAAGAATCCCGAAAAAACGCCGGATTTCGGACCTAACGCAATTCATCCGACCGCGGGAGCTACGGCAATTGGCGCGAGACAGATACTCATAGCGTACAACGTGAATCTAGCGACAACAAACCTAAACGTGGCTAAGCAAATCGCAAAACAGGTTAGAGGAAAGGACGGCGGCCTCTCTGCGGTAAAAGCCTTGGGCTTCGAGCTGAAGGACCGAGGCGCCGTCCAAGTATCTATGAATATGGTTGATTACAAAGCCACCCAGCTCTTCAAAGCATTTGAACTGGTCCGAACCCTCGCCGAGGAACATGGCATCCAAGTTGTCGAAAGCGAAATCGTCGGCCTTGTTCCCACAGAAGCATTGATTGAAAGCGCCGAGTTCTATCTCAGGCTCCACGGTTTCAAGAAAGATCAGATCCTAGAACGTAAACTTGCCGAATCGGAATCCGATCGACTCGTGTCAAAGAGTTTGACGGCTTTCAGCTCAGAAGTTGCCTCCGAAAAACCCGTTCCAGGTGGGGGGAGCGCTTCAGCCTACTCAGTTGCCTTAGCGGCAAGCCTTGTAAGCATGGTATCCAGGTTGACCCTAAAGAAGACTGAATACGAAAAATACTGGCCGGCCGTTACGGGGATTCTAGCAGAGAGCGAAAAACTCCGCGTGCAATCGCTCGCATTCGTCGACCGGGACGCGCAAAGCTTCGCAACCCTAATGAAGGCATATCGTTTGCCGAAAGAAACCGACTCAGATAAACAGGCCAGATCCAAGGCGATACAAACTCGACTCAAAGACGCGGCTCAAGTTCCACTTGAAACTGCAGAGCTTGCTGCACGCAGCGTCCACGCTGCCAAGAACCTTGCTGAATATGCTAATCTCAACGCACTCTCAGACATACGAACTGCTATCTTTCTAGCCCAAGCTGGATTCCAAGGCGCGAGTGTTAATGTCGCTACGAATTTGCCCGGAATAAAGGAAAGTGAGTATCGGAAAGTCACGGAACAAAAGCTTAACGAATTGCGGACTCAGATTGAGAAGGACACGTGTGAAGCGCTAGGGATTCTGACCACTAGGGAGAAAGATGACGGTTAGGCGCTGCTGACGAATTCACTTCAATCCCGTCTTCTCATACATTCTCCGGAACGTCCACCTTATTGCGTTCTTTAATTCCAGCAGCCTCCGGTCGTCTCCGTAGTTACGTATATGAATGGATTTGAGGCGTCCTTCCTCTTGCTCAACATCGTACGTGAGCATGTTATCGGGTTGTAGGGATCCAGCCGTCGCGGCCTCTTTGTCTTTGCTCTGCATGGGCTCCAAAACTTTCGCCATGAGAAACGACCGTAGCGGCGGGGAATTCGAATCTAGGTTAATGCCCGGCTCAGGTAGAACGGTGAGGTCGTTGCCCTCAATGGCGATTGCGGCTATCCGCACACCATCAGTAGTCATGATTGGCACATTGTCAGACGGAGCCCTATCTGATACTTGAGGCTTAGTCGGTGGCGCGCTGGTTACGGGTCCGATGTCAACGGGCCGGAAACTTCTTTCCGCAAGAAGAGTGTCAACAACTTCCAAGAACGATCGAAGGTAGTTCACTTCCTCTTCTTGCTGCTTTAATCGACGCTCAAGAAATGTCTTCATCTCAGCTAGTTTCTTTGTCAGTTGCTGATCTGGTGCGGCCAAGGACTTCACAAGGTAATGGGCAGAGCGTGACCGCATTAAATAGTTAATTGATCGCCACGTATCCGGAAAGGAGCCAGGCGACGATGAGACGCCGCTTAGGGCTTCGGTTCCGCGATAACCCTCTTCAGTTCATTTTCGGAGTTGTCGGCGGTTATGAATATGGGCACGTTTTCCATGCCAGTCGCAATGTAGCTGGATAGTAGCCATTGGCCTGGAGCGAACTCGAGGGTTTTCTCAAGAATCCCCTGGTCTATTGTGAACGTGCTGCTCACAAGACTGCGATCGTATGGTCGGGGTAATGGGCCTACAAAGTAGGTGTGTAGTTGTTGCAAGGCGTTTGTGTTTAGGTAAGCGATTCTCTGTGTGGCGACGCAACCGCCAAGACCATACTTCCTTCCCTGCCTTAGCAGGGTCTCGATTCGATTTGTGCAGGTAAGATCTATTCCTCTAGCTTTGTCGTAGGCTGGGATGAATTCTTGGGCTTCGTCGAAGACAAACAGAATTTGTGGTTCAACTTGAAATTCACGTTTCCTTCGCCTAAGCATGTCCGAAGTTAGGTCTATGGCGAGTTTCTTGATAATATTTGGTTCTGCAACAGACAGGCAAAGCAGCCTCGTGTCGCCATCCAAAAGGCCCAATAGCTTTTCTGTGGTGTACGCGCTCTTATCAACGGCCTTTGCTGCTCGACTGAGCGATGACTTGAGCTCAGACCTTGTCTGAGCCCAAGCAGCGAGCGAACCGCTTTTCCAAACCTTGTATTTCTCAACCGCCGTTGTAGCCACTGACTGTAAATAGTCCAGAAATTCTGGAGTCACAACGCTAAAGCGTTCTGCCCGATTATCCCTTAACCAATCGAGGACCTTCTCTTCAATTTCATGGATTGCATCCAAGTTTACCTGTTTGTCACCTTCCCCCTTCTCCAGTAGTCTAACTTGTTCTAGGATGTTCTCGAAGGTGGGCGGGGGCCTTCCTGCCTCTGCATAATGTCCCAGCTTTCCTTGAGAGAACATATTCTCCAGATTTTGGGTTAGGTCATATTTCTCGAAACCCCTTGGAGTAACTATGACTTTCCGGAGGTGATTAGCGTCAGCGACTGGCACCTCGGTGATTATCTTGCTGTTAATTGTCTTATCCACAAATACGTCTTGTAGAAGGAATGGGTACTCCATCGAAATGTCGAAGATTACGGTCTTCGTCTGTTTAGAATGGTAGATTATTCTCCGGAGGATGTTGGACAGCAAGTTACTCTTGCCGCCACCTGTGAAAGAGAAAACGCCGAAGTGGTAGCGCACAAGTCGCTCGAAGCTAACATAGATCGGAACCGCACCCCCTTCTTCTTGAAACATCTTGATCGTACCTACGCGTGGATCCTTTCTAGCCTCATAGGTTGTGGCTATCTTTTCATTCCAAACAAGCCCCAACTCATCCAGGAGTTTTCGGTTGTACATTCGATGGATTGTAGCTTTGTTTAGGATGAAGACTCGTTCGCCTACTACAGGGTAAGTGAAGCCTTTGACATACCGTTGTTCTGACCCGTCTAAAATGAGGTCGTAGTTCAGTGGTATTGCGCTGAGTTGTATTATCATCGTTGCCTTATCGTCTGTGTCCCAGTCTGCAACGCTCTGTTCGATTATTTCAAACTGGTATGGGTAGTAGCTCTGTTCTGAGAGGCCTCGTAGGCCGAAATGTTCTGGTCCAATTCGTGAGACTTCAAGAAGGGTGAATCTTTTTCCGCCATACTTCTTAGCCTTGAAGTTGCGTACTGCTAGGAGCATTCCCTCTTCAAGCAGGCCCATGAGGTCCTTTTGATATTGGGCTTTAACGCGGCATTCATATCTCGCAGAAAAACCGGTGGTCTCAGCCGAGACATCCGTTCGCCTGACGGCGTAGACGGCCGCAAGTCTTCCTTCGAATCGGCCGTCGAGATCGGTGAAGTGTTCGTTAAGTTCTGTTTCTAGCATTTTCTATTTCGCTCCTTCGTGATCGAAATGTGTTCATGTAGAACGAGTATTTTCTCAGCTTTGGATGCGAGATGAGCCAATGCCCCATTCCCTTGATCATTTGAGACGCGTTGCTTCGCTGGGCTTTGGCAATCTTATCCGCGATGTATAGGGGTTCGTTGTGTCCGAATATTTCAGGGATGCTCTCATGAGTCATTGCTTTCAACGTAACCATCATGAGTTCTTGAATCCGATTCTTGGAACTCGCTGTTTGCCATAGAACTGGTTTTACCTCTTCAACTGCTCCTCCATACTCATGTTTCAGCACGAGAGTTGGTGCGTTCTCTGATGGATGGTAGAGCCGATCAATGAACAGAACGTTGCTTCTGAACTGATCATCGGACTTCGCTTTATCCAATTGAATGTATGATTTGACGAAGAGCTGCTCTTGGATTATTCGGTTTTTTACGGCGCCAGAAATGTCTCCCTTCACGTCGTTGAACCGTCCAACAATTGTTTGGAATGATGTGTCGTACTCAACAGTGGCCCATGGAACTTGCACTTGGTCATGGTGGAACATGCTCAATGCCTGCAATAACATACGATCAGTAGTTGCCACTTGCTCCATACTTCCATCCCAAATATGACGTTCGACACACACCGGGATTAGATGCGTAATCATGTCCCTAGCGGTTGTGTCTTTGGTTATTCCTATGAGTAGCACCTTGTTGAGTCGGCAAGTCTCAATAAGCATGTTCAATGTAAACAAACAGAGGAAAGCTAGGTCAAGGGTGGTTAACCATCTTGATTCTCGGCCGTCGGTAATCTGAAGTGGGTTTCCAACGTTGCTCGCGAAAAAGCGTTGGCCGATGTATTCGACCATACCTTGGGTTCGATCCCACGCCGTCAATAGGTTCGGCATGAGCGAAAATTTTCCATCGACTTCAAGAAAGTACTTCCCTTCATTAGCGGCCCTCGTCAAATACCTACCCAATTTTTCAACTCTCATTGGCTCCGACTTAATGTTCAGTCGGTCTGCAAGCTCGTCCACACTGATGGTCGTCTCGAGTTGTTCCATTAGAAACATTGCTGAGTGACGGAGGTAGTCGCCTCGTGGCGGAAGCAGGCCGTCGCTATCTGGGGTACGGTATCTGCTGAATGCTAGATCTTGCTCATCAAGCCTCAAGCCATCGCTAGTAATTCGAAGGGTGGCGCATTCACGTTTCCAGAGAGCTCTCTTGGAGGTGTCATGTAATAGGCTGGACTGAGTCCCAGAGAGTGAGCGGTCCAGCAGGATAATTTGGAACTCTTTGGTTTTTGCCATGGTGAAGGCTAAGTAAAGCTCTGAAAACAGCATAATCCAGTTGGCGATGGTTGAGTTGTCTACCGTAGATTGATCAGTGAAAGGGCTTGAGATCGCCTGATTCCCCGACCCGTTGTAGGCACTTTGGGGTTCAACTTCGGGAATCGAATCAATGTAAATTGGGACACAGCTCGCAAGCCCATGTCCTTTCTCAACAAAATGGGTGTCGTACGTTACCGCAGGGCTCTGGTCTTTCATGTAGGTGATTGATCCCGTCGCTGCGTATGCTCCAGCCCAGAACACAGCTAGGCCACCCAATAGGTTCTGATCCATCGACCCATCGATCGCTGCAAACCTGGCAGAGGGTTTCTTGAATATGTCTTGAGCCGTTTCGTATGATCTGTCATGCCTGAAGTCTGAGATTAGCAAGTTACTGAGCAGGGGCCAGTAAGTGCGGCTTGCGCCTTCGAGTCGCAGTCCGCTTTCACCAACCTGACCTTCCGCACCTTCCTTCAGAATCTGCCCCAGTCTCTTCACGTTCATGCTCAGTATCGACGACATGCGGATCAGAACGCCTGAATAGACAAACCCATCGTACATAAAGGCTGAAGTGTGATTCAGCATCGGGGACGATTGACCCATCAACACGGCATGACGTAATTGAACGGGTGGGCATTCTCAGCGAAGTAAAGTCAAAGATTCCAAGTTGAAGGCCTGAATAGGCTTACGTGAAAGTATTCGCAAACCGATAGCCATCAACGATGAGAGACAGAAGATTCGAACCCTCGAATCCCTAGTCACCCAGGCCCGAACTGAAGCGAAACGGCTACTTCACATCACACTTTACGACTGTCTTTAGAGGAAGTATCTCCTAACAACCTCTCCTGATTGTAAGCCCTTTGTCATTGCCTTTGAATTTCGATTCCTCCAACTTCAGCAGGCGTTTTACCGTTTAAAACCATGCGCGGTCGCACGTAGTTGTGGAGGCCAGATGTCCGAACGTCCTTTTGTTAATGAGCGTGTAATGCGCCCTATCGGATAGAAAAGGCTTTGCTGTATCCAAACGTCTATATATCTAAGTGTCTATATTGAATTATACAGATGTTGTTTTGTATGAGAACTTATTTCAGAATCTTGTTGTTAGTATCCATTCTGGCAGCGATTGCAGTAGGCAATAGTCCTGTTTCAGCTCAAACAGGATGCACTATACGACCCAGTACCTTCGCCTACACATCTCCGAACTACTCCTACGGCTACAATAACTACGTTGCCGCCGGAGTCTTAGTGCCTGTATCAGTGACATGCCCCTTCGTGGGTGGCCAATTATATGCTACGGGATCCGCAATCAATCCTTCAACAAATGCTCGCGTGGATTCAGCGGCTGTCGCATTATCCTCCGCTTATGGAACAGACATCTACACGGGACAACTTGCATTCAGCATTCCAACCCAAGTCACTGGGTATACATTACAGATTTCAATCTCCATCTTTAGTGGTGTCACTTACAATTACGGCGCTTACGGCTCTTACAGTTACGGCACGGGGATCCCGATAGCAACAGGCGTTGAAACTGTTCAAGTTAATACTAACAGCAACTACGTCAACTATGCCGGGTGCTACTACGGATATAACTGCGCTCCGAACGCTTACGCTCAGGTTGTCAATTCTTGTAGTACACCAAGTAGCGACGGCACGGTGCAATGTGTCGGATACTTATACGAGAATCAAAATTCATGTTTTGAACTTGTAATTCCAATACCAATCGTGAGTTCTACAGGAGCCGTATACTCTCAATACTCTCAATACTACACGTTGCAGCAACTGCCGGCATCATATCCTGCCATCGGAACATGGGTGTCCGTCACCGGACAACTACACCAGGGTCCCAATTTTAGCTCAACCGGAGCGGCGTGTCCAGGGAATTACCTCAACGTAAACTCAATAACTTCTTAGGCGACCGAATCGGACGCGCCTTTCTAGAAAACGCCCTTTGTTGTGAAAGGGAACGCCAGCAATCTTACAGAGAATGCTAATGGTGACATCGACAAGAAAACTTCAGGCACACCATCAGGACCGACCGGCAACAAGAACCTAGGCTCTAACGCGCCAGGCGGCAAGAACGAAATCGCGATGTAGGACTAGGCTGCCGCCCGTGCTCTACTATCCTCCTTCACCTCCCAAATCCAACACTTCGTTAACGAATCAGACAAAAGTTGTCGGTTACAATGTGGCGTTGATTGCGGTTGGGGGTCGTACCAATGTCCAAAATCCGTACAAGGGTATGGCTTGATGTCAGTGATCGAAGAAGCATGAATTTGAACAGTACCCTATCACCCGCTAGGGCACGAACCATCTAAAACCGCACGAATCCGTACTTTGGCACCGCCTACCCGACCTGGGGTACAAACAATTTCAACAAGGATAGATGGCTCAACAACAACTGGAGGTGGTGACCGCAGCAACGTAACTCACGCACCTCCCAGCCTACCTATTTT
>Ga0181530_10006358_pt1 | contig 11668 bp, 8 predicted proteins | sample PEATcosm2014_Bin_42_FD_119769 | JGI IMG/M metagenome (GOLD analysis project Ga0181530, IMG submission 119769) | Peatland microbial communities from MTU Mesocosm Facility, Houghton, MI, USA - PEATcosm2014_Bin10_60_metaG | ecosystem: Environmental > Terrestrial > Soil > Wetlands > Peat | place... | reverse complement strand
TGAAGTCGTCGAACGGAGAACAATAGCTGCTTCTATTGCTTCTATTCAGAAAGCGGCGATCAAGGTTCCGTCTTCATCGGTTAGATGGTCTAAAGGACCGGCACCAGCACGGGTCCGTGGCCGAAGTCATTGACTTCCGGGCGTAGCGTTCGGTCTTGGGTCAGTTCAACGGCCAGAGATGGTTCACGATGCGAACAACGTTTTCAGGTGCTTTTCATCGACGCACGTCAACCTTTGCGCCAACCAATGATCGAAAAACTCCTGAGTATGCGGCTGCGGGGTAATGGCGGACGCTTTGAAGGCACAGGAACAAGACCCCGGTGCGCGGGAATTAAGCGACGGGCGCTTTGAACCCGTGGCACCCGCAATCTCCTTTCACTCAAGCCGCCCAGGATTCCTTGAGCTCTGACCTTGAGATGTTATGGCGATTCCAGACTGGCCGGAAAACCAGGAAGAAGTCATAGGAAACAGTAGCAAGCGTTTCCGGGGGTGAAGTTCGGCTATCTTCGGCTATCTTCCAGAGTTGCAGCCCTGAAAATCGGGGCGCAGATTTGCCCCTGGTTCTGCGAACCTAAACGATGCGGATCGGATTACTTGGTTTTCGCCCACCATCACGGAAGCCCTATTCGGGATAAAAAGCGCCGGATCTGGCTGCCCAAAGAACTCATTGTGGAGCGCGTCCGCGGCGGCGTTAAGCGCGTCCGAGGCAACGACAAACGCGAATCGCGAATCCGAACACCAAGCCAGGATCGCCCCTCCTAACGTCTTGCGTAGCTGTTGCGAAGCACGTGCCAGGTTTGAAGGATTCCGTGACGCGTTATGCCCGACCATGGTAACCAGCGCGCGGCCTTCCTGCACTTCGACTTCCGCGAGGGCGTCCAGGCAGTTCCGGAACTCCGGCGTTAGAGAGGCTTCCTCAACCACGAGGGAAATCTCCTTGCTCGTCGTGGCAATGAGATCGAATTGGCCCCCGGCTTTCTGAAACGCGTCCCAGATCTCACTGCCGAAGTCGCCAGTCACGGGAGTGTTTCGGGGAATCACCTGAAGCAAGGCAATGCCGCTCCGGCATGCAATCGACATGACGGCTCCGTCGCAGGGATTCTCCCGTACGATTCTGGTTCCGGCAGCGCCCGGGTTCCGGGAGTTGCGAATCACAATGGGGATTCCCTGGCGGATTGCGGGGAGTACTGTCGCGGGATGAATGACCTTTGCTCCCCCTTTCGCCATCTGCTCAGCTTCCGCATAGGAAATCGAGCGCAGGCAATGAGCGCCCGATACCACTCGCGGATCGCAGGTCAGCATCCCGTCCACGTCGGTCCAGATCTGGATCTCGTCGGCGGCAAGCGCCGCTCCCACTATTGCGGCAGAGTAGTCCGAGCCACCGCGTCCCAGAGTCGTGGGTACGCCGCCTTCGGTCGCGCCGATGAAGCCGCCCATCACCGTGACTTGCTCGCTTGAAACCTTGCGTCGGAGCAACGCGTTGGTTTCGATGAACAGAGGCGACGCTTGGGTATGCCTCCCGTCGGTGACGATTGCCTTCCGGGCGTCCAGATGAACCGCGTCAATTCCCGTCTGGCGGAAACCGGCGGTGACCATGACACTGGAAAGGCGTTCGCCGAAGCTCAACACCGCGTCGGAGAGTCGGGGCGTGAGCGAACCGGACTCCCGAACCTCCTCCAAGACCTGGTCGAGTTCTTCAAAGAGCCCGCAGATCTGATTATCGAGCCAGTCAGCTTGTGCACCCCTCGCGAGACACGACGCTTCTGTGAGGTGGAAGTCCTGAAGTTTAGCCAGTGCCCGGCCTGCGGCCTTCAGGTTGCCGTCAGCAGACAGGTGAGCGATGGCGAGAAGCCGATCGGTAGTTTTTCCCATAGCCGAAACGACGACAGCCGGCGGAGGCCCGGAATGATTGCGGACAATGGATGCGACACGTTGAATTGCTTTAGCGGACTCCACTGAGGAGCCCCCAAATTTCATAACGATCATGGGTTGGTTTCCTTTTGACCGGAAGGAGAGAAGGTGAGAGGCCGGCCTTGACTGAAGAAGAACGAGCGAGGGCGATCCGGTGTATTCGTGTTGGCAACAACTGGGAGGTTCGGTTTCCTGAGCCTCATCAGCCGAAGCGCGATTGCAGCTTGGATTTATCATGCCGGGCGCCATCGCCCGTTAATACCAGTCCCACGGTAGCCATAAGTGATAAGAAATTGGTAAGGTGCGGGTAAGAATTGCGTTACGTTTCCCACGTGAGGTGCCGATCAGGACTACGGTATAGGTTGAGCGAGAGCCTCAATTCATCGCAGCGCGACCGTTTCACAAGTATAATTACCGCTGCGCCGATGGCTGACGGGTCAGACAAGGAGAAATTCGGCTCGTTTTTCCCATTGCGACTATCCGGGAACTTTTCGAAGTCGCACTGGCCCTCAATCACGGCTGTGCAGCTTCAGCCGAACTCATAAGTCCTGCGCCGCGGCGAATGCCGGGGGCGCAACCGTGAGTTTTTCCAGCGCAGACAGGCGAACACGTAAAGAGCGAAGTTCCTCCTCTCCGAGTTTCTCCGCGCAGCCTGCGACGATCCGTTTGCCCCGCTCATAAAGCGCCGTGCGGAACACTGTGTCTGGTGTGGTCATCGCAATATCTCCCAGGGCGCGCAGTAGCCTCAGGCTAACTGCAACGTCGCCTTTCGCGTACATGCGTATCTGCTCGAAGGCTGAATCCAGCAGTTTGTCGAATTCAGTCCAATCGATGCTGACGCGGAGGATACTTGGTGGATCATAGAAGAGATGTGGCGCCGATTCCCGGGATGCGAAACGGATCAGGATACGGCTCAAGTGATCCACACACGTGATCCCCGTGCTCGGATCGTTCACCGCCGGCGAAATCGCTTTCAGAGCAATATCAACGATCTGCAGGATTCCGAATTCAATGTCCTGCTGCAAAGTTCTCGACGGCCCAAGATCGACCGCATTACGAAATTCGGCGCTCGTCTGAGGTGTCAGGCTGCTCCCCCGGGAGATCATGAAAAGCGGCGTTCCGGCTGGAACAAACTGACCGGCCCGTCGAACAACGCGAACCTTCACGTGGGAAGACTTCGCCAGTACAACGAGACGCTGAATGTCCACAAACCGGATGTAGCCGGACTCATCGCTTAAGAGCGGGGTATCCCATGTATTCGCCTCGGACATGCCGGGGGTTTCCAGGCGGATCTCTCTGTGCGGCGAAGGCATCATCTCGTCAATCATGCTCTCGGTTTCAGAAGCAATCCGGTCGACGATGTGACTCACACTGATGGCGTGCGTGATGTGGTGAATGAAAAAGAGCAGCCACCCGACGCAAACCAGCGCCAGCAGCATCGCTCCGCACACCGTCGCGACAGGCGCAAATGGCCGGGGCAAGGAACGCGCGGCCGGAAGCGCAGCCATGCAGTACGAAAAAGTGCCGAGAAATATGCCGAGCGTCCATTGGGTCACGCCATCCCGTACAAAGCTGACGATGATACGTGGGGAAAACTGCATGGAAGCCAATGTGAGCGTCATCAGGAGGATCGCGAAAACGATCGAGACCACCGTCATGATGGACCCGGCGATTCCCGCAAGAATGATTTGCGCAACCTGAGGGTCGGCATGAGATGGAAAGAGCGCGCGTGGCACCCAATCTGCAGCGCCAGGCACGGTTTCCTCGATCCAGGATAGAAGGGCCCCGGTACATCCCAGTGCCACTGCGATGGTAAGTGGTCGAACCAGAAAGCCGCCACGCAGGTTGTATATGACGTGGCGCACCCACAATGGCAACTGTATGGTCATTTCGTATTTGCTTTAGTGTAGTCGCAACCAGCACTGCACGAAAGTACTCGGCTTCGAATCCGGGTTAAATTCCGCAGAAGAGCTGCGCGAAGGCCCGCAAATGATTCCGGTAGTCCCCCCGAAGGCCAACCGGCTATATCCGTGGGGCTACGACCACGCAATTTATAAGAAACGCAACGAGATCGAAAGACTATTCCGCAGACTCAAAGGCTTCCGTCGGATACTCTCACGTTTTGAAAAACTCCACTTCCTGGGGTTCCTCTCATTCGCGCTCATCGTCGAAGCGCTACGTGTAGGGTGAACTCGCCCTAATAAGCCATGAGTAAGAATTGCGTTATGGCGACCCATTGGCGTCGAATCGGGTGAATCGGTGCCGGCGCAAGTCCGCGCCTCGATCAATAAAACCAGATCATATCGCCCGCGATGATGAACTGGTTCTTCTTCGTGCCATCGTCGTATGCCGGGTTGATCCAGGAGCGTTCGAAGCGGATCTCCGGGCGGAAGACGATGCTGGATCCGATCCAGTGATTCCAGGACACCATGTGCTCGGAGTACTTGTCTTTGTAACCCGTGCGCTGGCCCTTGATGTCGTCGAAATATTCGTTGCGGATCGACAAAGTATCGTGCTTGCCGAACTGCCTTTCAACGTAGTTGAGGATGGCCCACTCCGGGGCGTAGCACCTCTGCTCTCCAGGCGCGCACCACGCTCCATTCGCGCCGTTCTCCACCGGTACCGACCCGAAAATGCTGGGCACGTCTCTCTCGTACTGATACCAGGATTCCGTATCGAAGTGCCAGTTCCTGTTGATTTTGTGGTACCAGGTCAAATAATACGCCGCGAGGTTGTTGTATGCGTACTTGCCGCTGTTGATTGAGTTGGCGCAGGTGTAGATCGTATCCTGGCCGAGGCGCCACGTGTAGTTCAGACATACAGTACCGGTGGCTTTGGCATCGGGAGTCCAGATCGCGGAATCGCATCCGGCGGACAGGCCGGTCTGAAGCATCCAGCCTTTGCTCAACTGCGTGGTGACGTTGATGCCTTCCTGCGTGTAGCAGTCGTAAACATACAAGAGCGAATGACTGAACGTGTAGTTGTTGGGTGCCAGCTGGGCTTCAATATCCGGCAGCGACACATAGCGCCCAATGCGGATATTCATGCCGTCCGCGACCTGCGGAAAATACAAATCCACATAAGCCATCACGGGATCGAACCCGTCGGTTTGGTTTTTCCCCAGCAACTGGTTGCTGAACACGCCTTTCGAGGTCGTGTAGCGGTAATCCTCGCCGTAAATACCGGTCAAGCGGAATCCCCAGTCGAAGTGGTCTGTCTGCACCGTGTCCGGCACGCGCTCGATGTAGAGCGCCTCCTGATCGAGTTGAATCGAGTTTGGCACCACGTCGTACGCCGCCGGCGCGTTCGCAAAATGCGATTTGTCGGAACTGCTGACATTGAAGCCCGTGTCGATCCATCCGTAAATCTGGATCTTGCTGGCTTGCCACTTCTCGCCATTCGGGCCATTGTAGAGGGCCGTCATCAGCGGGGGCTGATTGGTATTGGGCTGTCCGATCACGGGCGATCCGCCATAAGGCCACACCGTGAACGGAAACGGCGGGTTCGATTCCGGCGCCGGATAGCCGCGGTGCCTAGGGTCGGGATCGCCGGCGCTCTTATCGTGCCAGTCGTCCCAATAAGCTTGTGCAAACCTCTTCCAGAAGCCACCGCGCGCCACGTTCGTAACTGGGCTGGTACTGGGGGGAAGCAACGTGAAATCCGCGACGGCAGTACGGCCCGCTGTGATCTGCAGCGACGCGACGACGGCTTGCGAGAAACCTTCCTTTTCTGCCATGACCGAATACATGCCGGGCGGAACGCCCCCAAGGTGATACGATCCGTCAACAATGGATACCGTCGTCTGCGTCTTGCTGTCGTCAAGCTCGGTAGCAGTGATTACGACACCTGCGAGTGGGGCTTTTGCCGGATCACGCACGACACCGGTAATAGTCCCGTATCCCGATTCGGCGTGGACTACCGGCACAACGCAGAAGATAACTGCCAACAGCGGGATCGACCGGGGGAACAGCCCAACGCGCATGTGCTCTGGAGCATCCATCGGCATTCGCGTCAGACGCGAATTCGAGCCCGTAGTTCCGTTTACACGTTCGGCTTCGTATCGCGCTTGGCTGAAAACTGCGACCTCAAGCGGTCGTTGTGATTTCATCGGCTTTCACCCAAACGCAGGATAGGGCCCAGACGTTAGAACTTGATAAGAATGACATCAGGAGTTTGCCAGCCTCGAGTACTGCGGGCTTTCACGCAGAAGCGTGAGCGTTACCAACACGGATCAATCGACCGAGCACTCTAACTTGCTGATTCTTTAGGGCGATCAGAATCGGCGACGGAATTGCGAAACACGGTCTCGACCACACGTTCAATGTGAACCAGTTCGGGAAGAGCTTTACCGCCAACGCGCCCGGGAGGCCACGAGTTGCAAGGAAACTAAATCGGACGAAGAAACGGAGAAGGAATGGCGCCGATGCGGAAGCTTAGCAGTGCTGCTCGCGGCCACGTTTGTCATCAGCGCGATGGTCATCACCTAACCGGCTTCCTTGGGGGCGGTTGTCTGCTCTGACCTCAAACAGGTTAAACTCCGAATTCACCTAAATGTCGCCCGCCAGGCACATCATGAATATCACCGGCCCGGCAGGAGTTCGACGCGTGTGGATGGCGTCGGGCAAACTTATTGTCTGCCTCACCACTGTTGGCGCGACCACGTATGTGTCGTTCTTTCTCCTGCATGCGAATGCCCTCGTCAGCGGTTTTGCCTACCTGCTAATCGTGCTCGTAGTTGCGGCCCGATGGGGCTTGCTGGAGTCATGCGTAACGTCGTTAGCGGCAATGCTTCTTCTGAATTTCTTTTTCCTTCCGCCGATCCTCACGCTCACTATTGCGGATCCGCAGAACTGGGTCGCCTTATTCGTTTTCATGGCAACGGCCATCACCGCCAGTCAGCTCTCGGCAAAGGCACGCCAGCGGACTCTGGAAGCCCAAGCCCGTAAGGCGGAGGTTGAGCGACTGTACGAACTCAGTCGCTCTTTGATGATACAAACCGGTAACCGGGATGTTGGCGCGCAGATTGCGGAGGGCGTAAGGGCAAAGTTTGGATTCACCACGGTCGCGCTGTGCAACGACCCCCCAGCAGGGAAAATCGACTTTGCCGGACCCGAAAATCGACAATTGGCAGAGCAGGTCCTCCGAGATATCGCATCGAATGATGATTACAATTTCCTATGGAGGGGCAAGACTGCCGATGGCGAGGAAATTGTGGTGGCTCCGATCAGCTTTGGCGGTAAGATGACCGGCAGCATCGGTGCGATCGGGCCGGCTGTTTCGGAGCCTGCGTGGCAAGCGGTCGCGAACCTGGCGGGCATCACCGTCGAACGGGTGCGGAATCAACTGGCCGCCAGCCGTATCGAAGCGGCACGGCAAAGTGAATTCCTGAAGAGTCTGCTTCTCGATGCACTTGCGCATGAATTTCTGACACCCCTTACTTCGATCAAAGGCGCAATCACAACCGTACGCTCGGAATTCACTCATGACTCCCAGGAAGAAGATCTGCTGGCCGTTGTCGAGGAAGAGGCGGATAGACTCAACGGGATGGTTGATGAGACCATCGACCTGGCGCGAATTGAGGCTGGCGAAATCCACATCCATCTCTCGCGGCTCCCGGTCGCCGATTTAATCGACCGTAGTCTTGACCGCATGGCGAGCCGCCTGGACGCACATCGATCAGCAGTTCACGTGCCAGCCGGCATAGCGGATATCAGCGCGGATGCAAAACTTGCCGGGATTGTACTGAGGCAGTTGATTGACAACGCGATCAAGTACTCGCCCGTTGGATCGAAGATTGGGATTTCGGCAGCAGAGTCCAACGGCGTCATCAATATCACGGTGAGCGATGAAGGCCCGGGAATTGCGCAAAATGAAAACGAAGCTATCTTCGAGCGATATTACCGCGGCTTCGCTGCGCAGGATTCCGTGCCGGGCACCGGCATGGGCCTGAGCATTGCACGCGACATCATTGTGGCTCATGGCGGCCGAATTTGGGCGGAGAACGGGCCGGAGAAGGGGGCGTGGTTCTCATTCACGCTGCCGATGGCTGAAGAGCGATGACAAACGGCAAAATACTGGTTGTCGATGACGAGCCGCAGATACGGCGAGTAATGAAATCAGCTTTGACGAGGCAGGGCTACTTTCTATCGGACGCCCGCAGCGGTGAGGAGGCGCTGGAAAAGCTTCGTCTCGACCGGTACGACCTGATCGTTCTGGATCGTAATATGCCGGGCATGGGCGGGCTCGCCGCCTGCCGTGAGATCCGAAGCATCTCCGATGCCGGTATTATCATGCTCACGGTCCGAAAAGCCGAGGCCGAAAAAATCGAAGCCTTGGATGCCGGCGCTGACGACTACGTGACGAAGCCGTTCAGTATGCCGGAACTCCTCGCGCGCATTCGGGCAAATCTCCGGCGAGTTGCGCCTGCCCAGCCAGGAGACCCCCAGGTGATCGCTTTTGATGGTGTCGAGATCAATCTTGGAAGCCGCCACGCTTTGGTCAACGGGCGCGACGTGCGTCTCACTCCCAAGGAGTTCGACGTACTTCAGTATCTGATCACCAAACCCAACCTCGCGATACCGCACGGCAGGCTTCTTCAGGCGGTATGGGGGCCCGACTACGGCGATGAAGTGGAGTATTTGCACGTAGTGATTAATCACCTGCGCAAGAAGATCGAACCCGACCCCGCAAAGCCGCAGTTCATTCTGACGGAACCCTGGGTCGGCTACCGTTTCCAGTTGCCGGTCCGGAAGCCGTGATCTCGACGCCCGATCCACGCGCCCGTTAGGAAGCGTTTAGAAACCTTCAAGGACTTCATTACGCAATTGCCTCTACTCTCCAAGCTGGATGCACGACTGGAGCTTGAGAAACACTAACATCTGGGCGCAAACTGAAGTTCAGTGCCCGGAATGCGCCGGGCTGATGGCGGAATATGAACGTCTGATTGAGATTCATCGTTCAACGGTAGATCGTCTGTTCGCTATCGGCTACAAGGTATCGGACGTGGAGCACAAAAACTTGAAGCTGGCTACAGAGGTCACCCGGATCAGATCGGAAGCAGCCAGGCTGAGGCTCGAAAAGCACAAGGCGCTGCATCCTTGGGCGGCCGCCTCCGCGCGTGGTTCGTCGAATGGAACCGGGAGCGCTGGGGCCGACTACGGCGATGAAGTGGAGATTTGTACGTCGTGATTAATAACCATCCAGCAGAACGTTGACGCTCGTACCTCGAAGATGATCGGTTTCGGGGAGTTGCTCTGGTCGCCGTTATTGTTCCAGAAACGAGGGTGGAACCGGCGGGCGACTCAGCGGCAGATATTGCCGGCGCTGATCCCAATCCGAGCAGATTCTAATCCGCACCGTCAGCGCGAACGAGCGGCGTTCCCCGATTCGAAGCATTGCGCAATTTCACGGAGGGTAAAACCCATGTTCGGTTTCAGGGCAGCCTGGCATTTAAACAGATTCCTTATGCCTTCTTGCATAAATTACTTAGGTGGGCCCTATAGCGTGGTATGAAGCAGGCTATAGGGTTCAGTTAGTTAGATGTTTCGCTGACTTTACTCAAACTGCATTTGACTCCACGATGAGTCGAACTTCTCTACGACGAGATCAACTATGACAAAACGAACGTCTTTGATATTGGCCGCGCTGTTACTGTCAGCGACGGCATCGAACGCGCAGACAACATTTGGAACGATCGCGGGGATCATCCGGAATACGGACAAAGCGCCAATCGGAGGCGCCACAATCACCGCGACCAAACTGGACGGCAACTCGATCCGCACAACCATTTCCGGAAGCGATGGGATCTACACCTTCTCCGATGTGGTTCCCGGAACTTATTCGATAATTGCCCAAACGGAAGCGTTGGGTGATGTAACCATTGATTCGATTCAGGTCGTTGCCGCCCATGCCACGAGAACGGATATCGCGATCGCTGGTTCGGCGCCCTCTGCAGCGGTAATCTCCTCAGTCAAGCCGCTGGCCCCTGCTTCCGCCAGTTCGGTTCCATCCGCAAACTTCCTGAAGCGGCTGGAGCGGGAGGTCCTTCCGCAACGAACAGGCACGCCACCGGGGGCGCAGACGAGCGACCAGGTAACCACCGCTTCGTTATCCTCACCACCACCATCGGCCTTTGACGTCAGAGCCAGCGATGCGCTGAATCCCGATGCACCGTTCCCTGGCGGCCCGCAGGATGCGGCGGCCGCACCAGCGCCGGGCGCCCCGGCCGCTCCCGCGGCTCCCCCGTCTGTCGACCTCCAGACCCCCTTCGCTTACGCGGACTTCACGTGGATGAACGCCTACCCGCGTAACCACGACTCGGTTCTCGACGGAAAGTACTTTTCCCCCGAGGTCCGCATGGATACCAACTACATCTACGATCTGAATCACCCGATCGATCACACTCTTGGCGGGACCACTGAAGGTACCCGGACGGGTGAAGTCGTGCTCCAGGCTTTGAACGTCGGCGGCGACTTCCATTGGGACCATATGCAGGGCAGAGTCCTGCTTCAAATGGGCGCGGATTCCACCGCCGTGCCGCGCAATGACGCCAGCCCGTCAGTCGGCCAATGGGACATTGCCGACGCTTACCGGTATATCTCGGAAGGTTATGCCGGCTATCACATGGATGTCCAGCACGGTCTCAACATTCAGGCCGGTATCTTCATGTCCTACATTGGCCTGTTCAGCTACTACAGTTTTGACAACTGGGCGTATCAGCCGTCCTATGTATCGTCCAACACCCCGTGGTTCTTCAATGGTGCGCGCGTACAGTGGTATCCGACAAACAAGCTGAAGTTTGAACCGTGGCTGATTAATGGATGGCAGTCGTATGGCAAGTACAACGGCAAACCGGGAGTCGGTGGCCAGATCCTGTGGCGGCCAACCGGAAATCTCGACTTTGTCTGGAATACCTACGGGCTTGGCCAGGACACCGTTGCAACGCACCGCACGCGCATACACGAAGACGACAGCATGGAGTGGAAATACTACGAGAATCCCAACAAGCTCATGCATCGGATGGCGTTTTCGTTCACCTTTGACATCGGTTGCGAAACCGGCGGCGGGACACCGGTGGTCGGCGGAGAAACTCCCGGCGCCAAGGTGAATTGCTTCAGTAATTCAAAAACCGCGGAGGCGCAGAACTTCATCGGCGCCATGGTTTACAACCGGTGGTGGTTCGATCATGACAAATTCGGCGTGACAGTCGGAGGCGGCTTTATGTCCAACCCGGGCCGCTATCTTGTGCTGTTACCCCCGATCAATGGCGCGACTGCCATCACGGGGACGCCGTACTTCACGGAGAGTCCGGGCCAGAAGTTTGCCGGTTACGATTATCAGTTGACCTTTGATTGGATGCCGACGCAATTCGTCACCTGGCGCGCCGAGTTCACCGAGCGCGGAACCAACGTTCCGTACTTCACCGGACCGGGCGGCATCACTCCCCCGGGCGGCAACAATGGCAACGCAGGCCAATACGCCTGTATGAATGGTGCCGCGTCCTTGACATCGAGCGGCTGCGGCTCAAACGGCGGTCTCTGGTCCCCGGATCTCAGGAAACAGGAGATGCGGTTTACTTTAGCCCTGATGGTTCACCTCTAAAAGAAGGAATTTGATCCTGCAAGCCTCAATCGGCTGGCTGGAATGTTAAACGAAAATGGCAGAGCGCCACGTTCGCGCTCTGCCATCACACCCAAACTGTTGATTTATTTATGGCCAGAAAGCTTTGTTTCGCCTCTCTTCTATTGTTGGTATCTTT
>Ga0181530_10006357_pt1 | contig 11669 bp, 10 predicted proteins | sample PEATcosm2014_Bin_42_FD_119769 | JGI IMG/M metagenome (GOLD analysis project Ga0181530, IMG submission 119769) | Peatland microbial communities from MTU Mesocosm Facility, Houghton, MI, USA - PEATcosm2014_Bin10_60_metaG | ecosystem: Environmental > Terrestrial > Soil > Wetlands > Peat | place... | reverse complement strand
CTGCGCTTTTGTCCTTCATGCACTACCATGGATGCCATGCACGTACTTTCTGCTGCCGAGATGCAGGCTTGCGACCGGGCGACGACGGAGCGGTTCGGGGTGGCGTCTGTCGACTTGATGCGGGCGGCGGCGGCGGCTGTGGCCGGGTTTGCGCGGGAGCGGTTCGGGCGGGCGCGACGGGTGACGGTGCTGTGCGGCCGGGGCAACAACGGCGGCGACGGGATGATGGCGGCGCGGCTGCTCGCTGGTGCGGGGCTCGAAGTGACGACGCTGCTGCTGGGCGCGCCGGAAGGGTTTGCGGGCGACGCTGGCACGGCCTGGGGCGAACTGCTGGCGAGCGCGGCGCCGGGAACAGTGCATGTGGTGGAGACAGCGGAGCATCTGGCTGGGCACAACGAGGCTCTGAAGGCCGATTTGATTGTGGATGCGGTGGTGGGCACGGGGTTCAAGCCGCCGCTGAAGGGGTTGGCGCTGGCGGCGCTGAAGTGGTTGAAGGCGAGCCGGGCGCCGGTGCTGGCGGTGGATTTGCCTTCGGGCTGGGCGGCGGACGAGACCGGGACTACAGTGGAGGGCCCGGTGTTTCCGGCAGATGCGGTGATTACCTTTACGGCGCCGAAGCCGGCCCACGTGTTTGGGCAGTTGACCCGGCGGTGGGACCAGCCGGTGGTGGTGGCGCCGATCGGATCGCCGGAGGGTGCGATTGTTTCGGAGTCGAGATTGGATTGGGCGGGATCGGCCATGGAGCTGGCGCAGACGCCGCGGGCGGCGGGGGCCAACAAGGGCAACTTCGGGCATGTGCTGGTGGTGGGCGGATCGGTAGGGAAGTCGGGCGCGCCTTCGATGGCGGCACTGGCGGCGTTGCGGGCCGGGGCGGGACTGGTGACGGCGGCGGTTCCGGCTCCGGTGCTGGCGCTGGTGGCCGCGGTGGCGCCGGAGCTGATGACCTGGCCACTCACGGCAAGCCCCGCGGGGCGCATTGCGGCGGAGAACCTGGCTCCGGAGGAGTTGGCAGGGCTGATGGCTGGCAAGACGGTGCTGGCGATCGGGCCGGGGTTGGGACAGGGGCCGGAGACGGTGAAGTTCACCGCCGGGCTGCTTGCGGCGACCCGGATTCCGGCGGTGATCGATGCGGATGCCTTGAACATTCTGGCGGCGAAACCGGTGCTGCTGGCCAAACTGGCGAAGGGGCGGATGGTGGTGCTGACGCCGCACCCGGGGGAGATGGCGCGGCTGGCTGGGATTTCGGTGGCCGAGGTGCAGGCCAACCGGCTGGGGGTGGCGCGGGGGTTTGCCGAGCGGTTCGGCGTGACGCTGGTGCTGAAGGGGGCGCGGACGCTGATTGCGCATCCGGATGGACGGGTCGCGGTGAATACGACCGGGAATCCGGGGATGGCCAAGGGCGGAAGCGGCGATCTGCTAACGGGGCTGGTGGCGGGGTTGCTAGCGCAGTATCCGGGCGAGGCGGCGCTTGCTGTGGAGGCGGCGGTATACCTGCACGGGCTGGCCGCGGACCTGGCGGTGCGGTACCCAGAGGGTACCCACGACGAGCACACTTTGCTGGCCACGGACAGCCTTCAACAACTTTCTCGGGCTTTTCGCTTTGATTCGCGCGGGCAGAACGGGTATGTTTGGTTGCAGGGGCTGCCGGTGGAGTCAAGACCGGGCACGGGCTCCAACGAGGCTACCCAATGACCAACGTTGCCCCTCCCGCAGCAGGCCGGATTCACGAGTTCACCACCCAGAGCGGCGCGGACACGATCGAGGTGGGCCGCAAGCTGGCGGGATTGCTTGTGCCGCCGCAACTGCTGATTCTGCGCGGGGACCTGGGCACCGGGAAAACGACGCTGGTGAAAGGGATTGCGCAGGCTCTGGATGCGGCCGAGGCCGACGAGGTGACCAGCCCGACGTTCACGCTGGTGCACGAGTACGACGGGGCGCGGGACGGCAAACCGGTGAAGCTGTTTCACCTGGATGTGTATCGCCTGGAAGGTGAGCGGCAACTGGAGACGCTGGGGCTGGACGAGCTGCTGACGCCGGACGCGCTGGTGCTGGTGGAGTGGGGCGAAAAGTTCAAGAGCATCCGCAAGAAGGCGACGGGGGAGATTGCCATCAGCTCGGCAGGCGGGGATGCGCGGAAGATTACGGTGACGCTGAAAGAGTAGTGGCGCGCGTTCATGGAAGTGTTGGTAATTCCCTGAACTCTGCGGCTGGGAATCCGCCGCGCCGGCTCTCAATTCTGTGAGAGTGGTTCTCGAATTCACGTCCATTTGCCTGCACCGCGATGACTCCGCGCCAGGCATTCCTTTCTTATTCCGCTCCAGCTTGGACAGCGGCGATTGGCCTTCCTACGATTCTCAACCTGTACATATAAAGAGATTTGCAAGTTTGCTCCAGGAATAGGAAGAAGCTGTGCTTTTCCCTGGCGAAGATGAGCAATTTTATACAGACCTCTTAATTTCCAGCTTGTTATTTTGGCACAGTTAAATGGTGTCGGCACTCGCGCGTGCCGACAAAATGACGAGCGTTGGACATCGTGCCACCACGGTCGGACGAGAGGTTACAAATGAGCAAATACAGGACTGTTTTCACGTGCTTCCTGGCGACTCTGCTGGTCGCCCTTGTGGCCGGTTGCGGTCAAGAAACGGTAACCATCCCAGGCGTGGTGTCAGTCACCCCCGCTCAAGGCGCTACCGACGTCGTCATCAACACGACCGTCACCGCGACATTCAGCATGGCGATGAACCCATCCACGATCACTACCTCAACCTTTACCCTGACGGGCCCAGGCGGAGCTGTAACTGGAGCGGTCACGTACTCCGGCACCGTTGCGACGTTTACGCCGGCTGCCGTTCTCGCATACGGAACCACCTACACGGCTACGATCACCAATGGGGTTGCGACCCCCGGCGGCGCTGAGCTGATTGGCAACTACGTGTGGACTTTCAGCACGGTTTCCCCGCCGCCTACGGTGATTTCGACGGTTCCTCTGGCTGGGGCTACAGGTGTATCCGTTAGCCAGGTGCTCAGCGCGACTTTCAGCGAGCCGATGGACCCGACAACGATCAGTACAACGACCTTTACGCTGACAGGGCCTGAAGGAGCCGTCGTGGACGGAACCGTCGCGTACTCCGGCGTTGTTGCGACGTTCACGCCCATGGGCAACCTCGCCTACAGCACCCAATACACGGCCACGATCACAACGGGAGCTACGAGCGGAGGCGTTCCGCTGGCTGCCAACTACGTGTGGACATTCACAACGATTACCCCGCCTCCTGTGGTGGTTTCGACGATCCCTGTGAATACAGCTACGGGCGTTCCTCTCAGCCAGGTGATCAGCGCGACCTTCAGTGAGCCGATGAACTGCGTGGGGTTCCCCGCGGCAGCGTTCATAGTCACAGGGCCCGGCGCGACGGCCGTACCCGGCACCATCGGCTGCTCGGGCGCGGTGGCGACCTTCACGCCGGACGACAACCTTGCATTCAACACCGTCTATACCGCTACGATCACCACCGGGGCAACGAGCCTTGGAGGCACTCCGCTGGCTGCCAACTACGTGTGGACCTTCAGAACACTTCCGGCTCCCACGCCGCCAACGGTCATCTCCACCGTGCCGGTCAATGGGGCCACGGCCGTGCCCATCAACCAGGCCCTCAGTGCAACCTTCAGTGTGGCGATGACCCCGGCCACGATCGACGCAACAACCTTCACGCTGGCAGAGACAACGAGCGGGACTGCCGTAACCGGAGTAGTCACCTATGTCGCAGCCGGCTCGGTAGCGACGTTCACTCCAAAAGCCAGCCTCGCGCCCACCACCGAATACACGGCCACAATCACCACCGGGGCTAAGAACCTGGCAGGCACCGGGCTGGCCAGCAACTACGTCTGGACCTTCACCACCGCCGCCCTCCCAAGTGCCATACCGCCAACGGTGGTTTCGACCATCCCTCTCGACTTAGCCACGGACGTGCCTCTCAATCAGATAGTCAGCGCCACGTTCAGCAAGGCGATGGACCCTGCCACGATCAGCTCGGCAACCTTTACGCTGACAGCACCGGGTACGCCTCCCGTCGCCGTGCCCGGCCTGGTTGCTTACGCAGCGGTTGGAAACACGCTGACGTTCACACCCACTGCGAATCTGGCCCCCAGCACCGTGTATACGGCCACCATCACAACCGGGGCTCAGGACCTGACGGGCACTCCACTGGCCAACAACTACGTCTGGACCTTTACAACCGGCACGGCTGTGAGTACCACCCCGCCGGAGATCGTTTCGACGGTCCCGGCGAACCTGGCCACCGACGTGCCCCTGAGTCAGGCAGTCAGCGCAACCTTCACCGAGGCGATGAATCCACTGACCATCACCACGGCAACCTTCCAACTTACGGGGCCGGGCGGAGCTGCGATTGTTGGAACGGTGTCCTATGATGCGGTCGACTTCATTGCCACCTTCACGCCCACTGCCCCGTTGACCGCCAGCACCACTTATACGGCGACGGTGACCATTGGAGCAACGGACGTGGCCGGCAATCCGCTGGGGACCACGGGCGCGCCCAATCCCTGGACCTTCACGACCGGTACGGCAGTGGTTCCACCGCCAGTCGTCCTCGGGCCAACCATAGCGCTGTTTGGCGGCTTTGGCGGCGGCGCCGGGATGACCAACCAGGGAATCCACACAGTGGTCAATGGAGATATCGGGACCACGGGCGCCTCTACCACGATGACCGGGTTCCACGATACCAGCCTTGCGAAAGTGGGTGCCGTATGGCCATGCACGTATACGGAATCCCCACTCAACGTAGGGCAGGTGAATGGAACGATCGACACGGCTCCGCCACCTCCTACCGTTGAATGCGCCACTGAAGGGACCGCCGCTACAATGGCCATCGCCACCGAAGCCGCGTTGGAAGCTCGAACCGCTTATACCGCTCTTCAGGGCCTTCCCTCAGACGGCGCTCTGGCAGCGGAGATAGGCAATACAACCATCTACCCCGGCGTCTATACAAACGCAAGCTCAGTAAAGATAACCCTTGGGCCTCTTACTCTCGACGCCCAGGGCGATCCCAATGCGTCCTGGGTCTTCCAGATCGGATCATCTCTCACCGTAGGCACGCCGACAGCATCTGAAAGCGTGATCCTGATCGGCGGCGCCCAGGCCAAGAACGTCTTCTGGGCAGTCGGGGGCCTCCCCGGCGCGATCATCAATTACGGGGGAGGCGGGACGATGGTAGGAACCATCATCTCTCAACCGGGAATCACGGTTTCAAGTCCCGGAGTTACCGCGATAACGACGATCAACGGCAGAGTGATCGCTTTGACTGCGTCGACCACAATCGTGAACACCGTAATCAATGTGCCTGCTCCTTAAGGCCTTGGCTGAGACCGCCCCAGGGCGGTCTCAGCCATCTTCGGGCCATGTTGTGTCCGGTATGTTCTGTTCGCGTTAAGTTAACCCGCCGCTGAGATTTTTGATGATCGCGACGCGCAGTTCGGGAGGCGACAATGAGATTGAGTGCAAGGATGATTGCCACAGCGGCATTTGCTGTTTTCCTAATGTCTGCGTTCAACCTCTGTGCGGAGGAAGCCACAAAGCCCTCAACCGGTGACCCGAAGGCTGTCGATTCCAGCGTCGCGGCTGTCGCCGATCCGGCTGCACCGCTCCCAGCGGCCCCGATGGCGGCAGCAATGCCGTATTCGGCAGGCCTGAACATTGGAACTCCCAAGGTTGAACTGTTCCTGGGCTACTCGTATCTGCGCGCTGTGCCGCAGCTGGCCGCTGGAAACCGGCTGGTGTGGCTCAATGGCGGCAGCGCGAACATCGCTTACAACTTCAACCGCTATCTGGGCATCGTTGCCGACGTTGGCGCCCTCACTAACTCGGAGGTCAAATTCACGGGCGCATATACGTCTACAGTCGACGTGAACAACGCAAATGTGAATGTTCTCACATATCTCTTCGGTCCGCGCCTTTCCTATCGGAAGTACAACAGGATCACTCCCTTTGCCCAGGTTCTGTTTGGAGGCGCGCACGCCAATGAGGTGGCGCTCACCCCTTGCACATTCAGCTGCACGCTCCTCCCCAGTCAGAACACGTTTGCCATGACCGCCGGGGGCGGCCTGGACATCAAGGTCCACCGCCATATAGCCCTCCGCATCATTCAAGCCGAATACCTGATGACCAGGTTCCAGGATTACGCCACCGGAACAACCTCTGCGCAGAACGACATGCGCATTTCTGCCGGAATTGTCTTCCGCTTCGGGGGAAATCCGCCCTTGCCACCACCCTTGCCGGTAACTTATTCCTGCTCGGTGAACCCAACCTCCGTATTCCCCGGAGATGCGATTGCGGTATCGGGCACGGCTCTGAATCTGAACCCCGCAAAGACGGCCGTCTACACATGGTCTGTGAATGGCGGAACGGTGACTGGGGTTACAAGCACAGCGAAGATCGATACGACGGGTCTGGCTCCCGGCGCCTACACGCTGAAAGGCCATGTCTCAGAGGGCGCCCGACCGGAAGAGAATGCGGATTGCACCACCCCGTATGCGGTGAGGGCGTATGAACCGCCGACCGTCAGTTGCACAGCCAATCCTGCAACTGTGCTTTCCGGCGATCCTTCCACCATCACGGCCATCGGCATCAGTCCACAGAATCGTCCCCTGACTTACAGCTATAGCTCGACTTCCGGTTCCGTGAGCGGGAGCGGCACCACGGCTACCCTGTCTACCGTGGGGGCCCCATTTGGAGCTGTCGGGGTGACCTGCTCTGTGGTCGATGACAAGGGCCAGACTGCCTCGGGCACAACTTCGGTGACGGTCACAGCTCCTGTGGTTGCGGCAAAGCCCGTGACCAGCGACCTGTGCTCCGTTCGCTTCGATCGGGACCCGCGCCGCCCGGCTCGCGTGAACAACGAAGGGAAGGCCTGCCTGGATGAAATCGCGCTCAATCTGCAGCGTAACTCCGATGCGCAGCTTGCCGTCGTAGGCAATGCCGCCAGCGGGGAGAAGAACGGCAAGAAACTCGCCACGGAGCGTGCGGTCAACACCAAGGCCTACCTGGTCACCGGGAAGGGTATCGATTCATCCCGGATCACTGTCTACACCGGTTCTCAGGATGGAAAGGTCGCCTCTACCACCCTGATTCCGGCGGGTGCAACGTTCGATAGCACCGGCGATACGCCTGTGCAGTAGAGCGCGGTCGAGGGGCTCCGGCTTCCCCGGCGCGGCGCCGTCCGCAGCGATTCTTCTGGACGCGCTGACTTATCAAAGGCTGACTGGAGGGTACCCTTCAGTCAGCCTTTGTGTTTAACAATGGGGAGTTGTCGAGAGGGTACCTACCTTGGGCGAGATAAAGCTGCGACGAAGATGGGGCGAGAAGTTCAAGAGGATCCGGAAGAAGGCTTTTGGAGGATTGCCATCAGCTCGACGGGCGGGGATGCGCGGAAGATTACGGTGACGGTGAAAGAAGAGCGGGGCTAAATTTGCTGGAGCTTGGACCGCAAGGGATTGGCCAATTTCTGAACGATGGATTCTGACTAGGTATAAGTAAATTCTCTTTACTGATTCCCGTGCGCTCGGTATACTGCGGTGCGGGAGGCACAAGTGTATGCGTTCATTTCACACCAACTCGATTCCAGCGTTACTCTTGGTGTCAAGCATGCTCTTCGCTCAGCAGCCGCCTAGTGGGACCCAGCAGAGCGCTAACCAACAGAAAACGGCAGAGAAGCATTCTGCTTTTCCACCTAGCCATTCAGAGAAGGCTCCAAAGTATTCTGCCGCAGCGCCTAAGGAAGCGCCTAAGGCGGTGCATCAGGCGGCGCCTAATGCAGAGCCCAAGACAGCAGCGCCTAAGGCAGAGCCCAAGGCAGCAGCGCCTAAGGCAGAGCCCAAGGCAGCAGCGCTTAAGGCAGCGCCTCGGCCTAAGGTACAAGCGCGGGAAGGCAACCCGGATTATGGAGCCGGGAACCAACATCCTGGTACGATTGGAACGCCGCCCCCGCCTAAGCCGGTTACCGGATCCAAAACCACCAAGCCGCAATAAGTGCTTCCAAAGGGGCTCAAATCGAATGAGACGGCCAGAAGATAAAGAACATCGTTCTTTAATTGAAATTGTTAAGGTGTGGGTCGAGATCATTCAAGGGATTACAACCGTCGTGGCAATTGTTGCTGGCGGGTACTGGTTTTTTCTGCAACGGTCTACGAAGCCACAGCTGAAGCTTGATCAGACAGTTACACAGCGGGCGGTTGAGGGTGAGCCCCAGAAAACGCTCATAAGTGTGGACGTTCGGGCCACGAATATTGGCAAAGTAAAGGTGGACCTGGATCCGGGGGAATTGGACTTGACGCAGGTCAACCCAGAGCCGGCGGCTCCGGGGGGAGCTTTGGCGTCGTACAAGCTAAAACGGCTGACGCTGGAGCCAGGCGAAAGTGATCAGGCCGCGTTTGTTGCGGTCGATGTGTGGGACACCATAAAGACGATTCAGGTTCACTCCGATTACAAGGTCCCGAATGAGAAGAGTCTCTATTGGAATCTGCTGAGTTTTGCAGACATTGGTGTTAACGCCAATCAAAAGGAATCTGCAAGCTCGGTGCGTTGAACCGTTTGTTGATGGCCTACGCATTCGCCCCGCCTCTTGGGATGTTGGGGCTCGTGAGGTGTAGCTCCCATTCAAAGCGGGTGGCAAACTACACGAATGTCTACCAACGAATTCCATCGAAGAGCGAGATTGCCGGGCGGCTTGCAGACTTTAAGCTCTCTCCAGGTTCAATCCGCGAATCGTGGGTCGGAGGCGCAGAGCCTCAGAAGCCCATGATGTTATAGCCGCAGTCGACGTAGATGGTTTCGCCGGTGATGGCGCTGGATAAGTCGGAGGCTAGGAATAAGGCGGCGCCGCCTACTTCGAGCTGGTCCACGTTGCGGTGCAGCGGGGCGCGGTCGGAGTGGGTCTTCATCATCTCGGTGAGAGAGCCGATGCCGCGGGCGGCGAGGGTCTTTATGGGGCCGGCGGAGATGGCGTTGACGCGGATATTTCTGGGGCCGAGGTTCCAGGCCAGGTAGCGGACGGTGGATTCCAGGGCGGCCTTGGCGACGGCCATCACGTTGTAATTGGGGACGACCTTTTCGGCGGCGTAGTAGGTCATGGTCATGATGCTGCCGCCGTCGGTCATCAGCGGCGCGGCGCCGCGGCTGACGGCGATGAGGGAGTAAACGCTGATGTCGTGGGCGATGCGGAAGCCTTCGCGGGTGGTGTTGATGAACTCGCCGCGAAGCTCTTCAGCGGGGGCGTAGGCGATGGCGTGGACAAGGATGTCGAGCTTGCCGAACTTTTCCTTGAAGGAGGCAAAGACGGATTCGATCTCGGCGTCGCTGGATACGTCGCACTGGAAGCCGTGCGCGCCGGGGAGCTCGTCGATGAGGCCCTGGGCCTCCATTTTCATGCGCTCGTTGAGGTAACCGATGGCCAGGGTGGCGCCGGCCTCGTGCAGTTTTTGGGCGATGCCCCAGGCGATGGAACGCTTATTGGCCAGCCCGAAGACCACGGCCGTCTTACCCGCCAGATTGATCATGCTTGCTTTCTTCCTCCATGGTCCGGGCTCAGGGGTACGGGACCAACCATTTAGCAGAATATCAGAGCGATTCTCCCCTCTGTCTGGCCTTTCCGGCACTGTGCAACGCGGCAATTTCTTCCACCTCAGCGGCGAAGACCTGTCCCTTTTCCCCGGCGAGCAAAAATCGCTCGCTGGGGACCCCGAGTCGCTGGGGACCCCGGATTTCTTACGGAAATTGCCACTTATTGTTCCGGCCTCTTTGGAATGCGACAGTGAGATCCCACCCTAGCCGCAAAAATCCGCCGCGGCGGACAGCGAGGATGGGGCGCCCCGTTTCGTTTGAATCGTTAAAGGCCGGATCAATAATAGCAATGGCTTCGGAGCAGGGCAATTGGAGGACCGCTCAGCCGCCCAGGTCGACGAGTTCGACCTTGCCAGTGGGGCGGCCTAAAAAGCGGGAGCCGAGGCGCTCGAATTTGTCGACGGAATCGGTGGCGAAGCAGCGCAGGATGGGTTCAAGGGCTGAGGTTGCGCCGGCAGGCGGGGCGATGCGGGCGCCGAATTGGCGCAAGGCGGCCTCGGCGGCGGCTTCGGCGGAGTCGATGACCTTCATGCCGGCGGGGACGGCGCGGGCAATGAGCGGACGGAGCAGGGGGTAGTGGGTGCAGCCGAGGACGAGCACGTCGGGGTTAAGGCCCTGGGCGGCGGCTTCGGCGTTCAGCTCGTCGAGATAGATGCGGATCACTTCGGCGGTGACGGGATGGTCGATCCAGCCTTCCTCGACCAGGGGGACGAGGAGCGGGCATGCTTTTTCGAGGGCGCGCAGGCCCTGTGTGCGGCAGGCAGCGGCGTAGGCGTGGCTTTGCACGGTCGCGTCGGTGGCGATGACCAGCACGTCGCCGGTGCGCGAGGCGGCGCGGGCGGCGGAGGCGCCGGGCTCGATGACGCCGAGGACGGGGACGGATACGGCGTCCTGAATGGCGTCGAGAGCCAGGGCGCTGGCTGTGTTGCAGGCGATGACGAGGAACTCCGCGCCCTGATCGCGGACCAGAAATCGGGCGCTCTCAGCGGCGTAGCGGGCGATGGTGCGGCGGGACTTGGAGCCGTAGGGCAGGCGGGCGGTGTCGCCGAGAAAGGCGAACCGGGTCTGCGGGAGGCGGTGGATGAGCGCGCGGAGGACGGTGAGGCCGCCGAAGCCGGAATCGAAGACGCCGATGGTGGGGGTCATATTCCGGGGGCATCCATGTTGCTGCGAGCTGCGTTCAGGGCCACAAAGCACATATCTTTGAAGACGCTTGCGGAATACAGGTTTTGTGTACCGGCAGCCGAGAGAATTCTTTCGAGATTGCTCTCCACGAGGCGATAGGCCGCCAGCATGTTTTCGACCGGCGGAGCGTCTCTGAAGACGAAAGCATTACGGAGTTCGCTGAGAACGCCTTCTACGGTACCTGAGTGAATATAGGGATCTGTGCCGTTAAGGTCGCTCATCGATTTTTGCAGCCGGTGAGGCGTGGACTCCCATAAGAACCAGGTATGGCGCTTGGGGTGCAACTTGGCCCAGGTAATTGTGAGCCCCAGTTCCAGCGGCATGTTGAAACGTGGCGTCGCAGGCAAAGCAACGCTCATTTCAACGCGCGAGAGATCGTGGAAGGAGTAGCGGCAGCTTTGGATCAATGCCAGAACTCTGTCGAGCCGGCGTTCTCCGCCAGGTATTCCAGAGGTGATGAGTGGAACCAGGCGAAGCTGGTAGATTCCTACGATATAGGCTAGATAGAGCCTTTGAAACTCTTCGTCATAGGGGATATTGAGAAAAACTGCGTTCGGGTCAATCGGCGGCAGAGGCATTCTGGAGCTTCTCTTCCTGCTTGACCGTATCGCTCGCGGCGGCTTGCTTCTCTGCAGCCAGACGCGCCCGCGCCTCATCCATAATGGCCTGCAACTCTTTTTGACGGGCTTTGGGGATGCGAAGTCGCTTGATCAATGACTCGATCGATGGCCGGGGGGTCGGTAGCTGTACAGCGCGTGGCATGGCTACTCCATCATACTGCGGATGGCGAGGGAATTGAAACGGAAACGCCTGGGGTGGTCACGGGTGGGCACCCTCGGTGGGGACGGCATCGGCG
>Ga0181530_10006356_pt1 | contig 11671 bp, 9 predicted proteins | sample PEATcosm2014_Bin_42_FD_119769 | JGI IMG/M metagenome (GOLD analysis project Ga0181530, IMG submission 119769) | Peatland microbial communities from MTU Mesocosm Facility, Houghton, MI, USA - PEATcosm2014_Bin10_60_metaG | ecosystem: Environmental > Terrestrial > Soil > Wetlands > Peat | place... | reverse complement strand
CGGCAAGGGAACGCAGGCGGAGTTGTTGTCCGAGCGGCTGGGCGCCTGCCAGTTGTCCACCGGCGATGTTTTCCGCGTGGCCAAGTGTCTGGCGGAAGGCGACCGTTCCCCCGCCCTGGAGGCTGCGTTGCATTACATGGTTCGCGGTGACTTGGTGCCGGATGAAATTGTGCTGGGGATTGTGCAAGAACGCTTGCGCTGCCTGCGTTGCTGCGGTGGTTTCCTGCTGGACGGTTTCCCCCGCACCGTTGCCCAGGCCAAGGCGCTGGAAAACCTGTTGAAAAAGGAAGACCTGCCGTTGACCGCCGTGCTCAATTACGAACTCCCCCTCGATCGGGTGGTCGCCCGGCTTTCAGGCCGCCGCACGTGTTCCAAGTGCAAGGCGGTTTTCCACTTGACCAACATGCCGCCGCGCGTGAAAGGCCTTTGCGACCATTGCGGCGGGGAACTGCTTCAGCGCGAAGATGACCGGCCCGAATCCGTCCGCGTGCGGATGGAAGCCTACGAAAAGAGCACCCGGCCGCTGATTGATTTCTACCAAAATCGCGGATTGCTGGTTTCGATCAAGGCAGAAGGTTCGCCCGAAGAGATTTACCAGCGGACGCGCTCGCTTGCCCTGGCGCAATAGCGCATTCAACAAATCCTTGGCAACTGCTCGCCGCTGGGCATGTCGAGTATCCGATTTGCGCCAATTGCACTTTTCAACGTGACAAGCGGCGTGGAACTTTCCGCAACCTTGCCGATGATCGCCGCCCCCCCACCAACGGCGTGGCGGCTCATGATTTGCAGCGCACGTTCCGCATCCTTGCCCGCGACAAATGCAATAAACCGGCCTTCGCACGCAACGTGCAGCGGGTCGAGTCCGAGCATTTCGCAGGCGGCGTGAACGTCTTCACGCACCGGCACGGATTTTTCCACAATTTCGATGCGCGCCCCGGCCCCCTCGGCGATTTCGTTGAGCGCGCTGGCCAGCCCGCCGCGCGTGAGGTCGCGCAGACAATGAATTTCGATTCCGGCATTGAGTAATTCCAAAACAATTTCGTGAACGGGCGCGGAATCGCTTTCGATGGCGCTCTCGAATTGCAGTCCCTCGCGCACGGCCATGATGGCCATGCCGTGCCGGCCCAAATCGCCGCTCACCAGCACGGCGTCGCCTGGCCGGACGCTCCTGGGCGCGATGATGGGCGGGTGTTCAATGACGCCAATGCCGGCGGTGCTGATGAACAGACCGTCGCCCTTGCCTTTGTCCACGACCTTGGTGTCGCCGGTGATGATTTGCGCGCCGCACCGTTGCGCCGCATCGCGCATTGAGCAGACGATCCGCCAGAGCGCGTCCATCGGCAGACCCTCCTCGATGATGAACGCAGCGCTGAGATAAAGCGGTCGCGCGCCGCTCATGGCGAGATCGTTCACCGTGCCGTGAATGGCCATCGAACCGATGTCGCCGCCGGGAAAAAACAACGGACGCACGACGTAGGAATCGGTCGTGAACGCGAGCTTTTTGCCGGTCCATTCGACCACCGCCGAATCGTGGCGAGTTTCGAGCGGCGGATTGCCAAACGCCGTCAGGAACATTTTGCCGATGAGCTGGTGCATCAGCATCCCGCCGCCACCATGCGCCATCAAGACGTGCGGATATTGCGAGATGGGAATCGGACAGGATGGGTTGAAGTCTGGTTTTTGTCGCATGCGCTGGTGATAGGGATGTCAAACGCCCGCCCTCACCCCGGCCCTCTCCCCCAGGAGAGGGAGAATTGTCGCCAGTCGGTCGGCGAATGGAGTCTTGTCGAAATTGCAACGATAACCGGGGGAAAAACATCGAACGCCCAACGCCGAACATCGAGCTTCGAATGTTTATTCGGTGTTGGAAGTTCAATGTTCGATGTTCGATGTTTCTGCATAAATAATTCATTTCCCGGCGACAGCCGGTTGGCGTCGGTACCGATAGTATGCCGCACACGCGCCTTCGCTCGACACCATCGTCGCGCCCAGCGGATGTTCCGGCGTGCAGCGCGTGCCGAACGCCGGACATTCGTGCGGTTTGATTTGTCCCTGCAAGACCAGCCCGCTGAGGCATTCGGTCGGTTCTTCGACCCGATGCTCCGCCACGCCAAATTTCCTCTCGGCATCAAATGCGGCGTAGGCGTCGTTCAACCCAAGACCGCTCTGCGGAATTTCGCCTACCCCACGCCACTTGCGCGGGACGACCTTGAAAACTCTGCGAATCAATTCCTGCGCCGGTTGGTTGCCTTCGCGGCGCACCGAACGGGTGTATTGGTTTTCGACCTCGGCACGGCCGGATTCGAGCTGTTGCACAACCATCAGCACACCCTGCAAAATGTCCAGTGGCTCAAAGCCGGTGACAACAATCGGCACGTGGTATTTCGCCGCGATGGGTGGATATTCCTTATATCCCATCACCGTGCAAACATGCCCGGCGGCGAGAAAACCCTGCACCTTGCAGTTCGGTGACGACAGCAACGCCTCCATCGCCGGCGGCACGAGAACGTGCGAAGCGAGGATTGAAAAACTCTTCAGTTTTTTTTGCGCCGCCTGATACACCGCCATCGCCGTCGCCGGCGCGGTGGTTTCAAACCCGACTCCAAAGAAGACAACTTCCCTGGCCGGATTTTGTTCCGCGAGTTTCACGGCGTCGAGCGGCGAATAAACGATGCGCACGTCGCCGCCCCGGGCTTTGACCGAAAGCAGATCGGTCGTGCTGCCTGGCACGCGCAGCATGTCGCCAAACGAAGTGAAAATGACGTCGGGCCGCGCGGCGATTTCGAGCGCCTTGTCTATCATTTCGAGCGGCGTCACGCACACCGGACAGCCCGGCCCGTGAATGAGCGTGATGGGTTTGGGCAACAGTTCGTCAATGCCGAACTTCACGATGGCGTGCGTCTGGCCGCCGCAAACCTCCATGATGTTCCACGGCCGGGTCGTGAGGCGGTGGATTTTCCGCGCCAACTGTTGCGCGTGTTCAGCGTCGCGATATTCGTCGAGGTATTTCATGTTTTGCCCCGACTGGGCGATGCGCCGCCCCCTTTGTCCTCCAACTCGCCGAGTTCCTCCATTTGTTTCAGATAATCGAAGACCTTGTGCGCCTCTTCTTCGTCGAGCCGGCTCAGGGCAAAACCGACGTGGACGATGACGTAATCACCGATCTTGGCCTCCGGCACGCAGGCAAGGCAGGCTTCCTTGAGGATGCCGCCGAAATTGATTTTGCCCATGCGCGACATCGGATCGTCGCCGCTGATGCTTTCAATCTTTCCTGGAATGGCCAAACACATGTTCCTTCAATCTAACCGCTTGTACGTAGCGCGGCAATGACTTGTCCCAAGGCGATTCCGCCATCGTTGGGCGGCACGCGTTGATGCCAGTAAGGCCGGAAACCCTCTGCCTGCAAACGTCGCACTGCGCGCTCCGTCAGATAACGATTTTGAAAACAGCCGCCGGAAAGCACCACGCGGTGTTGGCCAACACGTTTGGCGACCGCGACGATGGCCTCGGCCAAAGTGTTGTGAAACCTGGCGGAAATGACGCCAGCAACAACTTTGCTTTTCACGTCAGCCAGAATGGCTTTAATCATCGGCGACCAGTCCAAAATGATTTCGGAGTTCAGAGTTCGGAGTTCGGATTTACCGTTGGTGTGGTGGAGCCCATCACTCCGCACTCCGCACTGCGCGCTCCGCACTGGATAGGTTTCGTCGGTTTCAACCCCCTCCAGCGCAAATTCCAGTTCCATGGCCGCTTGACCCTCGAAGTGGATTTGCTGGCGGAGATTGATGAGCGAGGCGACGGCGTCAAACAATCGGCCAATGCTGGAAGTCAGCGGCGAATTCAATTTTTTGGCCAGCATGGTTTTCAATGCGGCCATTTCTGCCGCCGAAAAAGCCGCAATCGTTGCCGGTTTCTTTTGCTTGAAAATCTTGTCGCCGGAAATTTCATAAAGTAATCCGAGCGCGGTGCGGCGCGGTTCCTTGACCGCCTTGTCGCCGCCGGGGAGCCGAAACGGACGCAAATGCGCAACCCGTTCGATAGTTTCGTTTGTGACGAGAAAAAATTCACCACCCCAAACCGTGCCATCCAATCCATAGCCCGTGCCATCCCACGAAACGCCGAGCACCGGTGGCGACAATTCGTTTTCTGCCAGGCAGGACAGGACATGGGCGATGTGGTGTTGGACGCCGACGTGGCACAGACCTCCGGTCTGTGATTCTTCGTTTGGAGTTCCGCCTTTAGGCGGACCGAACCGGCTGAAGCCGGAACTCTGAACCTGTTCCAATGCAAACTTCGTCGAAAGATAATCCGGATGCAGGTCGGCGGCGATGATTTGTGGTTTGGCGTCGTAAAGTTTGTGAAAATCGGCGATGACGCGGCGGAAGGCGGCGTGCGCCTGTTCCGTCTCCAAATCGCCGATGTGCTGGCTGATGAAAACCTGATTGCCGACCAAGAGCGCAATCGTGTTCTTGAGTTGCGCTCCCACCGCCAGAATCGCTTTCGGAGGGCGGAGTTCTACGACGGCCTGATTTTTGGGGCTCGCAGAGCTCGCCCCTCCGATGGTGATGGGCAATGGCGCGTAACCGCGGGCGCGTCGCAGAACCAGCTCGCGATCCAGCATGACGCGCACAATCGAATCGTCCACGTGCCGGACAATGGGACGATTGTGAACCAGGAAAACGTCGGCGATGCCGCCGAGTCGTTCCAGCGCTTCACGTTCATCCGTGCAAATCGGTTCGTCGCTCTGGTTGCCACTCGTGGCCACAACGGGAAATCCGAGTTCGGCCAGGAGCAGATGATGCAGGGGTGTGTAAGGCAACAGGACGCCGAGGTATGGATTGTTGGGAGCAATTGAAGATGAGAGTTGAGAGTTGAGAGTTGAGAGTCGCCGCAGCAAAACAATCGGTGCTTCGGGTGAGCATAGGAGCCGCTCTTCCAAAGGCGAAACTTCACAAACGGCTTTCACGCTTTCCAGCGACGGGAACATGAGCGCGAATGGTTTCTCTTCGCGATGCTTACGTTCGCGCAAGCGGCAAATCGCGCTTTCATTTCGCGCATCCGCCATCAGGTGAAATCCGCCGAGTCCCTTGACGGCGACAATTTGTCCGTCACGAATCGTTCTGGCGGCGACAAGCAGAGCATCGTGGTTGGTAGGACTGGCGTCTCGCCTGTCTCTCAATTTTGAGTTAGAGACAGGCTGGAAGCCTGTCCTACGTTTCCACAATTCGAGCCGCGGCCCGCAGATCGGGCAGGCATTGGGTTGCGCGTGAAAGCGGCGGTCGCGCGGGTCGTCGTACTCGGCCCGGCATTGCGGGCACATCGTGAACGATTTCATCGACGTGTTCGCGCGGTCGTAAGGCAGGGATTCGATGATGCTGAAGCGCGGCCCGCAATTCGTGCAGTTGGTGAACGGATAGCGATAACGCCGGTTCTTCGGATCTAAGATCTCGCGCAGGCAATCTGGACAAGTGGCGATGTCGGGTAAAACGAGCGCGGTTTTGGCGCCGCCGGTTTCACTCTCGCGAATTTCAAAACCGGCATAGCCGACGGGGTCGAGCCACGAGGCTTCGAGGCTTTGAATGAAACTGCGCGACGGTTTTTCCACTTCGAGGCGGAGCAGGAATTTTTCGAGCGTAACGCTCGGGCCTTCAACCTCAATAAAGACGCCCTGCGCTGAATTGTTGACCCAGCCGGCGAGTTGCAGTCCGGTGGCGAGACGGAAGACGAACGGACGGAAGCCGACGCCCTGCACCGCGCCACGAACGACCAGTTTCAGCCGCAGTCGGTCGGGCGCGGCGGGCTTCATATCACTTCTCGATCTCGAAGCCTTCGAGGACCATGTCGGTGGAGTTCACTGCCTTGAGGTCCAGCGAATCGCATTTGGGGCAAACATCCGGCAGGTGGTCCGTCTCGAACTGGTGCGCGCATTTCGCACATTGCACGAGCGGCGCAACCTGCGTGAGCGCGAGCGTGGCGCCTTTGACAAGGGCGCTCTCTTTTTTCACAACCTCAAAACTGAACTGCACATGTTCGGCGCTGTGGCTGGTAAGCGGATTGAAACGGATTTTGATAAGGTTGACGCGCCTGGCCCCCTGCGCGGCAGCCTGTTTTTCAACCGTGTCAACGATGGCCCGGACGAGATGGACTTCGTGCATAAATTGTCTTTCAAAAGTCTGCCACCGGGTCATCTGCCGGTCAATGCGCGAAGGCGGAACCGCCCGGTCAAGTCCCTCCCTTTCCTGTCCGCGCAGATTTCAATGACCGTCGGCGAGCGTTCGAATCTTGTCCAGCGCGGTTTGGAAACCACGGCGGGCCAGTGGAGAAAGTTCCTCGCCAAAATCGAGGTTTTCGACTGGAATGGTCAACCACCACGCCGGCGGGCAACGCCCGAAAAGCTGCCGCGCGAACGCCAGCAACGAGCGCGGGTCCGCCGCGTGCGCCATGAGTTGCGCGCCTTCGGCGGGTTCGAGTTGGCGCACCTGGACTTCAGTGGCGGCGTCCACGGCGGCGTCCACAAAAACCACCGCGCGTGCGGAGGAAATCGGTTCCGCGAGTTCGGGTGTGAGTTGGTGGCGCACGAGGGAAACAACCCCGGGTAGGGCCAGTTCGGCGACCGCGGCGGCCACCTTCGCCCCCACACCGTCATCGCTGCGCAAAGTGTTGCCGTAGCCGATGACCAGAAAGTCGGTGCCGGCGGTTTCCGGAGGATTGTCACTCACGTTGAAAGACTAAACCATTCGTGCTGAAAAAGCAGCGGGGAAACGGAACGAGTTGGATTGTTGGATAAATGGATTTGTGGATGATTGGAAAAACGAAATCAATCCATTCATCCATCAATCCGCCAATCCAGCGCCTTTCATCCGCGAGTCAATTCGTCCAGCACGCTGCCGTCCGGCGCGACGAGCTGCACGTGCAACGGCATCTGGCCGACGGCGTGTGTCGAGCAGCTCAGGCACGGGTCGTAGCAGCGGATGGCGGCTTCGACGCGGTTGAGCATGCCTTCCTGCAACTGATTTCCCTTCACGTATTTCTGCGCGACAGACAGGACAGCGCGGTTCATTGCCAGGTTGTTGTGCCCGGTGGCGACGATGAGGTTGACCTTTTCGATGCGCCCGTTTCCGTCCACCCAGTAGTGATGAAACAGCGTGCCGCGCGGCGCTTCAATCACGCCAACGCCCTGCGCATTGGCCGGCCTCGCGGTGACCATGATATCCGTGCTGCAAATGTCCGGGTCGTCGAGCAACTGTTGCGTGCGTTCGAGCGCGTAGAGAAGTTCAATCAACCGCGCCCAGTGATAGTAAAACGAACTGCGGCGGGCGCCGTGGCGATCCTTTTTCCACTCGCGCAACTCGGCGTTGGCCTGCGGGGTGGAAATCTTGTTCACAAGGTTCAACCGCGCCAGCGGGCCGACGCGGTAGATGCCGGCGGGATAGCCCAGCCGTTTGATGAACGGGAATTTGAGGTATGACCACGGCTCGGTCGCCTCGGCGATGACTTCCAGGTAATTGGCCGGCTGAACCTGGTCTTCGACGATTTTGCCGTTCGCGTCGGAAAACCGCAGGTTGCCGTCGTAATGTTCCAACGCGCCGTCGGGCTGGACGAGGCCCATGTAATTCGAGTCGAAGCTGGCGAACGTTTCCACTTCGTCGTGATGCGCCTTCTGATATTTCTTGAGCAGGTCGAGCGCGAACTTTGCCTGGGCAAACGCTTCGGGCAGGCCCTTGCGCATTTCATCGCGTTCGGCGACGGTGAGCGCCTTGTTGACTCCGCCCGGCACGGGGAAATCCGGATGAATTTTGCGTCCGCCGACGTGCTTGATGATTTCCTGCCCGTACTTGCGCAGCCGCACGCCTTTGATGGCGATGTCGGGATGCTGCTGGATGAGGCCGACAATGTTGCGGATGGCCGGGTCGGCGTCGTAGCCCAGCAACAGGTCGGGCGCGCTCAGGTGGAAGAAGCTCAGCGCATGCGATTGCGTGAGCTGGCCCATGTGCAATAACTCGCGCAGCAGCTTCGCCGGCCGCGGAATCGCCACGCCCAGCACCGCGTCGCAGGCCTTGGCGCTGGCCAGCAGATGGCTCACCGGGCAAATACCGCAGATGCGCGCGGTGATTTGCGGCATCTCGGCAAAGAAACGGCCCTCGCAGAATTTCTCGAACCCCCGGAACTCGACCACGTGGAACTGCGTGTCCGCCACGTTGCCCGCGGCGTCGAGCTGGATCGTGATCCTGGCGTGACCCTCGATGCGGGTGACGGGGTTGATCGTAATGGTCCTGGTGTTGGTCTCAGTCATAGCACAAATTTTTCTCGTTCCACTGTGGCATGCGGCCCGCGAGCAGTTCGGTCAGCGCGTACCAGATGGTGTCGGCGTCGGGCGGGCAGCCGGGAATATGCGCGTCCACCTTTACGAATTCCTGGATGGGACGCACCTTTTTCAAAAGCCTGGGCACGGGTGGAGGCCCGGGGATGTCACCAACCTGCGTGCTCTCGGTTTCGACAAAGCCGCGTGCCAGGACGTCGTCGAGCTTGAATTGGTTGCGCAGGGCAGGGATGTTCCCCGTGATGGCGCAATCGCCCAGCGCGACCAGCACCTTGCAGCGGCTGCGCAGCGTGCGCAACACGTGCTCCTGTTCCTCGTTGCAGACCGCGCCCTCGACAATGCCCACGTCCACGTTGGGAATCTCCTTCACGTCGGTAATCGGGCTGGCGGTGATGTCCACCAGTTTGACAAGTTCCACCAGCCGCTCGTCCAGATCCAGAAACGACATGTGGCAGCCCGAACAACCGCCCAGCCACACCGTCGCCACTTTGATTTTGGGTTTGTCGCTCATAATCGCCCTCATTTCAAAACCGCTTCCAGAATTTCCTGGTCCTGGCGCGCCTCGCCGCGTGGCGGCAACACGGCCTGCAGCGGCAGTTCGCGTCCTTCAAAATTGGTGATGGTGCCCTTTTTCTCGCACCAGATGGCCGCCGGCAGCACGACTTTCGCGAGGCCGGTCAGCCGCGACTGGTAGGCCGCCTGCACGACGACGCAATCAATTTCCTCCAGCAGCGCCCGCACGTATTTCTCGTCCAGCAACCGCGCGCCGCCGTCCGGCTCGTCGCTGGCGACGATATGCAGGAACTTCAGCGGTTTCGCGTCGAGCCACGGGCCGACTTCTTCGACCGGTTCGATGCCCCCGGCGGCCAGCGTCAGGCTGTTCGGGCTGGTTGGCAGCGCGATCAACGCGGGCGCCGGGCCGGCCGTTTTCGCTTCAAAGATTTTGACAAGCCGTTCGAGCACAGACACGCCGATGGGGGTCATCGCCTCCGGGCCGTAAACCAGCACGGGCCGCTTTGCGTCCCGCAGCACGTCCGCCACGCGGCCCCAGAATTTGCGTTCGAGGCTGACGACATTGGCGCAGATGGTGGCGTACCGATCGAGGTCGCTCTTGCGAGTGTGGAAGATCAGCAGTTTCGCGCCGCGCTGACGCACGGTGGTGCGGATTTTGGCCGCGACCACGCCCTGCGCGTGGCTGGGCTGCGCACCCAGCACGATGACGGCGTCAGCATCGTGCAGCTTTGCGATGCTGTCCGGGCTGCGGTCACCATTGGCGCACAGGGCGCCTTCGTTTTGGGCGACGAACATCCCGATGCGCTCGAATTTCTTCAGTGTGGCAATGGTTTCGTTGTTCAAGCGCGGCGAGACCAGCACGGCCTTCCGGTCGGACTTCGCCTTTCTGGCGGCCTGCCGCACGGCCTCGAGGGCCTCGTCCCAAGTGGCTGGCTCCAGTTTTCCATGGCGGCGAACCATCGGTTGCAGGATTCGCTGGCGCGGTTCGGCCCAGGTTTCGTAACGGCCGCGCACGCACAGGTGTCCATGGCTGACCGGCGAATCGAAATCACCGAAGACCTCGACGATGCGATTTTCCTTCGTATAAACCAGCAAGCCGCAGCCGACGGGGCACTCGGTGCACGTGGTGCGAATGGTCTGGCTGGTGTTGAGCTTGCCTCGGAACGCGGCGGCCTTGTCGAACAGCGCCCCGGTGGGACACGCCGCGACACATGCGCCGCAGCTCGTGCAGGATTCCGACGTGCCGAACGTGGCGCCGAGGTCCACGACCACGCGGTTGTTCGCGCCGCGGTTGGCAATATCGAGCGTGTGGGTGCCTTCCATTTCCTCGCAGGCGCGCACGCAACGGGTGCACAGGATGCAACGGTTGTGGTCGAGGGCGAGGTATTTGCCCGACACGTCCACCGGGCACGCGGGATAAAGGTAGGGGATGCTGATGGCGTCAATCCCGTGCCGATAGCCCTGAAGCTGGAGTTCGCAATCGCCCTTGTTCATCACGCAGAATGGGCAGATGTGGTTGCGTTCGCTGAACAACAGTTCCAGCGTGCTGCGGCGCAGTTTCTGGAGCGATTCGCTCTGGGTGTTCACCTGCTCACCGTCCTTCGCCGGAGTAGAGCACGCCGGCACCACTTTGGGGCTGCCGACAATCTCGACGATGCACATGCGGCAGCCGCCCCACGGCGACAGATGTTTCAAGAAACAGAGCGTGGGGATGTTGAGGCCGTTGGCCTGGGCGATTTGCAGAATCGTCTGCCCTTCCTGGCCCTCGCAGCGACGGCCATCAATCGTCAACTTGATTTTTTTCAGTGCAATCATTTTTCCATCACAGGTTTCGTGGCCCGGGTTGAGGACGTCTCGGATGCCGCCGGCGTGACCGGCCGCCCGTTCACGCCGTTGGAGGTCTTAAGCACCGCGTCGAATCTGCAGGCGTCAAGGCACGCGCCGCATTGAATGCAGGCGTCTTCCACGATGTAATATTTCTTCTGCCCGTCCCGCTTGAAGATGGTGTGGACCGGACAACCGCGCGCGCACAGCGAACAGCCGACGCACTTTTCCTCGTTAATGCGGAACTCCAGCAACTCGCGGCAAACGCGGGCGGGACAGCGTTTCTCCACAACGTGCGCCAGGTATTCATCGCGAAAATAGCGCAAAGTGGTGAGCACCGGGTTCGGCGCCGTCTGGCCCAGCCCGCACAGGCTGGCATCGCGGACAACCGTCGCCAGCGATTCGAGTTTTTCGATGTCTTCGAGTCCGGCCTCGCCGGTGCAAATCCGGTCCAGAAGGTTGAGCATCTGGCGCGTGCCGACGCGGCAGGGCGGGCATTTCCCGCACGACTCATCGCAGCAGAATTCCATGAAAAACCGCGCCACATCCACCATGCACGAATCCTCGTCCATCACCACCATGCCGCCCGAGCCCATGATCGAGCCGAGCTTTTGCAGCGACTCGTATTCCAACGGCTCGTCCAGGTGTTGTTCGGGGATGACGCCACCGGATGGCCCGCCGGTTTGTACGGCCTTGAATTTCCTGCCTTGGGGAATGCCGCCGCCGATGCCGAAGATGATTTCGCGCAGCGTGGTGCCGTAAGGCACTTCCGCCAGACCGGTGTTGCGGATTTTGCCTGCGAGCGCGAAGACCTTGGTGCCTTTCGTCTTCTCGGTCCCGAACGAAGCGTACCATTTCGCGCCCCGCAAAATGATCGGCTTGATGGTGGCCCAGGTCTCGACGTTGTTGATATTGGTCGGCTTGCCCCACAGACCGCGTTGTGCGGGGAACGGCGGACGCGGCATCGGCTGGCCGCGCCGGCCTTCAATGCTGCGCATCAGCGCGGTTTCCTCG
>Ga0181530_10006355_pt1 | contig 11673 bp, 9 predicted proteins | sample PEATcosm2014_Bin_42_FD_119769 | JGI IMG/M metagenome (GOLD analysis project Ga0181530, IMG submission 119769) | Peatland microbial communities from MTU Mesocosm Facility, Houghton, MI, USA - PEATcosm2014_Bin10_60_metaG | ecosystem: Environmental > Terrestrial > Soil > Wetlands > Peat | place... | reverse complement strand
TTTGTTCCAAGGCAAATTGGGAAAGCGTCCACGCCTCCGAGATACTTGTATAGAATTGACTTCCCTTCCATGACGGGAAGTCCGGCCTTAGGCCCAATATCCCCCAGGCCAAGGACTCTGGTTCCGTCAGTTACGATTGCAACCATGTTCCACTTGTTTGTGTAATCGTAGACGAGGCGCTCGTCTTTGGCGATGGCCTTGCATGGTTCGGCAACCCCTGGGGTGTACCATATTGCGAAGTCGTTGAAGTCACGTATCACGCACTTGGGCACGACCTCCATTTTTCCACGGTAGAATGGGTGGAGCTTCATCGCGTCCAGGGCGGGTTTCTTCGCTTTCTCAAGGAGCTGTTCTTTTGTAAGGGTCTGCAAATCTCATACCTGAAGTAAACGGTGAAAATAGATGTTCTTCTTTTAATTATCGCGCACGTTTAGCATATACCTCTACATATACTACGATTTGCCAAACCTATCCCCCTACGACTCCCCTATTCATGAACGGTAGCTATTCCAAGTCAGTTTGGAGTCTAGACATTCTCAGGCATTCGTGCTGAGACGAGATTCAGGTAGACTCTGATGGGCAAGCTACCGTTTCTTGAATCCTCTTCCGTTATTCGTAAGATTCACTTGGACTTAACGGGGCCGATGGGCAGCACGACATGATTATGGGCTTCGTTTAGAATCTCTGCAATAGAGAGGTAGAATGCGCTGAAGCCACAGAAGACTCCTTCGATTCCGGCGACTAGTTGAAGTTGTGGGATGAAATGTGAGGCAGTGAGAAGGAAGAAGAGTATTGCCAGCGATAGGAATATCGTTTGAAGGGCTCTGTTCATTTTTAGTGTGCCGAAGAACATCATTAACGTGAACAGTCCCCAAATGAATAGGTATGCTGCCCACGCGGCGTTGTCGGGGCTAACTGCGGGGCGTTCGACGGATGATATGATGATGAAGACGAGCGTTAACCAGAAGAGTCCATAGGAGGTGAAGGCGAGTGTTCCGAACGTGTTGCCTTTTCGGAACTCCATTGCGCCGGCTATTATCTGTGCTAGACCACCATAGAAGATTCCCATCGCGACGATTATGCTGCTGATTCCGAATAGACCCATGTTCGCTAGGTTGAGTAGGATTGTTGTCATGCCGAACCCCATTAAGCCGAGTGGGGCAGGGTTTGCTAGGAAAGATTCTTTTTGGCTCATCTTAGCTCACTTGCTTATGGACAATCAGCTCTTTATCTCGGCTTGAAGACCGCTGTACGCATTCTTCATTTCATCTACACTAGTTTCATCTTCGATCGTGGTCACGTCGCCGAGTGACTTATTCTCAACAACTGCTTTCATTACTCGCCGCATTATTTTGGCGCTACGTGTTTTGGGTAGTTTGCTGACGAAGTAGATTGTCTCGGGGACTGCGATTGGGCCGATTGTGTTTCTCACCTGGTTTGAGAGTTCCTTCTTGAGCTCCGGGGTAGGAGCGAAGCCCGGTTTGAGGACGACGAAAGCCACTGGTACCTCCATCTTCACGGGGTCGGATTTTCCGATTACGGCGGACTCAGCTACGGCGGGGTGTTGAATCAAACTATCCTCAAGTTCGATTGTTCCTATTCGATGGCCTGCAACCTTCAGCACTTCATCAGCTCGCCCTAGAAGCCAGAAGTAACCGTCATCGTCTTTCATGGCGTAGTCTCCGGCGTAGTATATTCCCGGGAACCGGGTGAAGTAGACCTGTTTGAACTTCTCAGGATCATGCCAAAGTGTCATGAATTGACCCGGCCAAGGCCGTTTAATGACCATGTAACCTTTCTCGCCGGCTTTAGTCGGCGCACCGTTCTCACTGTATACGTCAGCATCGACACCAGCAATAGGCATCGTAGCTGATCCGGGTTTCAGGGGAATTGGCGTGATTCCGGGTTGAGGACTGATTAGGATCCCGCCCGTCTCAGTCTGCCACCATGTGTCAACAATGGGCGTCTTTTCACGCCCTATGTTCTTGAAGTACCATTTCCAGGCTTCGGGGTTGATTGGTTCGCCGACCGAGCCGAGTAGCCTGAGAGAAGTTAGGTTGTGTTTCTGGGCCCATTGCTCGCCGAATTTCATATGCATTCTAATCGCGGTCGGGCTCGTGTAGATGATCGTGACCTTGTACTTCTCGACGAGATCCCACCATCTATCAGGTTGCGGATAGTCTGGGGTGCCCTCGTACATTAGTGAGGTAATGCCGCATATCAAGGGCCCGTAAACGATGTACGTGTGTCCGGTTATCCAACCGATATCAGCAGTGCACCAATAGATGTCATCATCATTGACGTCGAAAACTGCCTTCTGCGTGTAGTACGCCCACGTCATATACCCGGCGTTGCTGTGGGTTGTTCCCTTCGGCTTTCCAGTTGTTCCGGAAGTGTACAGGATGAAACTTGGATGGATTCCGTCCACCTGTTCCGGTTCGACGTACACTTCACCTGAGCCTATGAGGTCATGATACCAGAGGTCACGTCCCGTCTCCATTTTGACTTGGTTCTTTGCTCTTCTTACGACGATGACTTTCTCGACGCCGCTCGTTTGCTTGATTGCAGCATCAATGATTGATTTGAGGTCCAGCGTCTTTCCTTTCCTGAAGGACCCATCTGCGGTTATGACAACCTTTGATTTCGAGTCATCTATTCTGTTTGCGATTGATTGAGCGGTGAAACCTGCGAAGATTACGGAGTGAATCGCTCCAATCCTAGTCGCTGCCAGCATGCTGATTGGAAGTTCAGGGATCATGGGGAGGTATATTGTGATCCTGTCGCCTTCCTTGACGCCCAGCTTCTTGAGAGCCGAAGCAAACTTGTTCACCTCTTGGTAAAGCTCGTTGTAGGTGAGTGTTCGCTTCTCTCCATTTTCTCCTTCCCAGTAGTACGCGACCTTATTCTTCTTCGGCCCAGAAACGTGGCGATCTAGGGCATTATACGAAATATTGCTCTTCCATTGCGGGAACCAACGACCATAAGGTGGTTGTGCCATCTCTTCAAATGCAGGCCCATTCTTCTCATACCAGAAGAGTTCACCTGCAACTTTTCGCCAGAAGGCGTCTGGTTTCTCTAGGCTTTCTCGATGAATCTCAGCAAGCGTCTTTAGGTTTGGACGGTTTTCAGGGAATATCATCGTCGTGGTTGGAAGTATTTCGCGAAGGGCCATTATCGAACACTCTGATTGAAACTGTAAGGACTCGAAGTTGGCGTCTTCTTAACTGTTTAGTTCAAATTCCAGACGATGTGCGTCAGAAACTACTGGACCCTTAAGTATTGATGGAAAGCCGAAAGACTTCAAGTGCTTGGCTACGTTGTTCTGTTTCTGAGTTCTCTTCTAAGGATCTTGCCGATTGAACTCTTAGGCAATGCCTCTCGAAACACAACTACCTTCGGAGCCTTGTAGTTAGCAATTCTTTCCTTGCAGAACTCAATGATCTCCGTGTGCGTAACTTCTTTGTACCCGTCTTTTAGAACTACAAATGCCTTAACAGCTTCTCCGCTTGTCGGGTCGGGGATTGAGACTGCAGCCGCTTCCCTTACGGCTGGGTGTTCGTACAGCACCTCTTCCACCTCTCTCGGCCAGACCTTCATTCCGGAAACATTGATCATATCCTTCTTGCGGTCTACTATGCGGAAGTATCCGTCTGAATCCATGAGCGCAATATCGCCGGTGTGAAGCCAACCATCCCGTAGTGCCATCTTCGTCTCCTGAGCATTATGCCAGTAACCGATCATAACTTGTGGTCCACGGATCGCTAATTCTCCGGCGATGCCCGGTGGTTGAACATGCTTCCCTGTTTCTGTATCCACGATCTTCGCTTCCGTATCTGAAATGGGAATCCCGATTGAACCCGAGCGATTCTTTTCTAGGCTGTCAAGGGGGTTGACGTGTGTAACTGGACTCGCCTCGGTCAAACCATACCCTTCAACAAGTCTCCCGCAGGTTAACTCTTCGAATTTTTGTTGAACTTGAAGCGGTAGAGGCGATGCACCTGATACGCAAACGCGGATTGAGCGCAACTTATCCCTGTGCACATCGGATCGGTTGATTATTGCAAGGTACGTGGCTGGGACACCGCAGAAAACGGCTGGCTGCAAATTGTCGATCACCTGAAGAATTGCGTCAGTGTCACGCGGGTCAGGAATGAGGACGATCGACCCAGACGTGAGGATCGGCGCATTCATCGCCACCGTCATTCCGTAGATGTGAAATAATGGCAACGCGGCAAGGTGAACTTCTCCAGCTTTCATCCCGAGCCAAGTTGAGAATTGAGTGGCGTTGGCCACAAGGTTATAGTGGGTTAACATGGCACCCTTGGGCACACCGGTCGTACCCCCCGTATACTGTAGGAGCGCTACATCCTTCGTCGGCTGAATGTCAGCGAGCGATGTTATTCTATCATTTTCGGCGATAAGCGTATTCATATTCTCAGTTTCTTGTGTAGATTCCTGAGTTATGTTAGAGGCGCACAATGATACATCACGGCCGGTGACCGTGATAATGTGATGCAGTTTCCACTTGTTTCCGGTCACTTCTACGAACTGTAGCAGTTTGTCCCAGCAAACAATGACCCCTGCTTCCGAGTCCGTCAAGATCCGGAGAAGTTCTCTCTCTTTGTAAAGTGGACTAATTGCAACTCCGATCGCGCCTATCCTCAGAACGGCATAATATGCAACAACAAACTCAGGAATGTTCGGTAGATAAAGAGCAACTCGTTCGCCTTTCTTAACTCCGCGTTCCTGCAGAGCCTTTCCAAACTTTCCTGCAAGCGTTTCGAGTTCAGAGAACGTAATTTTTTGGTTCGAATAGTACAAAGCCGGGGTTTCAGGAAGTTTCGCTGCAGTTTTGTGAAGCATCTGACCTAGGGAGATCTTTGGATAATCAATCGACATTAGCACATTCTTCGGCCAACTGCCGATCCACGGCCTTTCTGGAAGCCCGACGCTCATCGATGATTCGTCCAGATCATTCCTTCCGAACCGACTTAAATTAGATAAACCAAAGCGCTCGTTGGTGATCAAAAAATGCAGACAAAATATGTACCCCCAATCTTGCTCGGAGTCGTCTTACTAAGCCTCTCACTAACAACCGTCTTCGCAGACCCGCTATATACTGGAAACACGGTAGCCGTCGGCGACCAATACTCATTCAATCAACGGCTCTGCACGCGCTTGGATCGATGGACAATGGGTCACAGGTCCAGCCAACCTTGAACTCCAAGTTCAAGTGACATTCGTTGGTCCACACAACGTGGTCTTCAAAGTACTGTCAGGAACCTTTCAGATAATCTCCAAAGACTATGTGATCGATGTTGGTCTTTGGAGGGGTGACTACAACCTTGACACGCATACTTCCGTTTATCAGGGTCCGGCCACCGCTCCAAACGGAGGCTTAGGTTACTTCATAGTCTACGGACAAGATATCGGCTTGGGCTCAGGCGGAGTACTAGTGCATGCCTCCAGCGATTTCCTAGGCGAATACGGGGCACAGTGGGACGTACAACTTTCTGCTATCCGCTACCAAATCAGTTGAAAACCATGTAACCATCTAAACTCCCATTATTTCTTCCTTTTCCGGGCGATTCCAGAATTTTCGTCCTACACTAACTCGGTAATCGTTTCTTGAGGCCAAGAAACCCTAGTCCTTACTTCCCGCAAGCTTGTGGGGACCGCTTAATAGAAGCGGTACTGTGTCGAGTGTGACGTGGATGAACATGTCTGATAGAGTGAAGTATTCTTCCGGATCGAAATGGGAACCGATAGTCGGTTATTCGCGAGCAATTAGAGTCGGCAAAATTGTGCATGTCTCCGGTACGACCGGGACAGACTCTGAAGGAAAAGTGGTGGGTGCTGGAGATCCGGGGAAGCAGGCTGTTCAAGCTCTGGATAATATTCGCCGAGCACTAGAATCCGTCGGCTCGAAGCTTGAGGATGTGGTTCGGACGAGGATTTACGTGACCGACATAAGTCGATGGGAAGAGGTCGGGAAGGCCCATGGCGCAGTCTTCAAGGATATCAGACCGACGACTAGCATGTTAGAAGTAAAGAAACTGATCAGCCCGGAAATTCTCGTGGAAATAGAGGCTGAAGCGATACTCGATTGAGGTCTTAGGCATGGTAAGTCAACACGAGGCGAAGCTTGCAAAGGTTTTCGAGCCCATTTACGAATTGTCTGATACCGGATTGTTAGAGTTCAAAATGTTTCTTGAAGGCTCATGGGTTTCGCTTAAAGAACGAATTGAGGTTCGAAGCCCTATTGACGGTGGCTTAGTTGCAACAGTGCCAAGTTCATCTGAGCGAGAAGCTGACCGCGCAGTAGAGGCGGCGTACACTAACCGCAGCTTGATCCGGGTTATTCCAGCCGTAAAGAAGATTGAAATCTTCCAACGCGCGCGAGAACTGCTATTGCAAAACACGGAATCATTCGTTTCAATCCTAACTCTAGAAGCGGGCAAGCCCACGTCCAATGCTGAAGGCGAAGTCAAGGCGACCGCGGAACGGTTGAAACTTACTCCGGAGGAGTATGGAAAGATTCGAGGGGAACACATACCTGGGGACTGGTCCGATGAGACAGTTGGAACCGCCGCGGACGTGCTTAGGGAACCGTTGGGAGTCGTTCTGGCAATCTCGCCCTTCAATTACCCACTTTACATAACCGCCACCAAGGTCATTCCCGCACTGTTGGCTGGAAACTCGGTCGTGGTAAAAACTTCAAGCAAAGACCCACTTTGCTTTCTCATGTTCGCAAGACTACTGGAACTGGCAGGGATCCCCGCGGGCTCTCTGAATGTGATAACGGGCAGAGGTCCAATCGGTGAATATCTTGCAGCCCACGACAAAATTAGAATGTTGACATTCACTGGCAGTACTGACGTTGGAAAGACTCTCGCTAGGGTCGCAGGTCTCAAGGGGCTGCATATGGAACTCGGAGGAAAAGGATGCGCCATCATACTGAAAGACGCCAGTCTGGATCTTGCCGCGAATGAAACTGTCAAAGGCTCGCTGAGCTACAGTGGTCAAAGATGCGACGCAATTTCACGAGTATTTGTCGAGCAAGAGGTCGCGGACATATTCGTGAAGAAGCTGATGAAAGAAGTCGGCTCCTACAAGATGGGAGATCCGCGTGATTCATCTGTCAAGTTAGGCCCGCTAATAGATCACACTGCAGTTGAGCGGGTTCATGGATTGGTCACAGACGCAGTGAACAGGGGGGCGAAGCTGCTTACCGGTGGAAAGTATCAGGGGAATTACTACCAACCTACCGTTCTAGATGAAGTTCCTATCGATGCTAGGGTCATGTGGGAGGAGACTTTCGGGCCCGTTATTCCAATTGGACACGTGAAGGATGTTGACGAGGCCATTCAGCTTGCGAACAAATCCAGATTTGGGTTAGATTCATGCGTTTTCACAAACGACATCAATCTCGCGAGGAAAGTGGCCAAGCGTTTGGAAGACGGCGAAGTGACAATAAACGCTGCCCCCCGTCATGGTGTCGGCTACTATCCCTTCGGAGGCAACAAGGATTCTGGAATAGGCAGGGAAGGAATCGGATACAGCATAGAGGAGATGACTAGACTCAAAACAATCGTGTACAACTGGAAGCCGGCTAAAGTCTGGGGCGACCTAATCAAAGAATCAGGTTGACCGTTCAGTTACCCCTTTCGTTGGTCGTTACTTTCATTCGGCCATGAGGTACAGTTCCTCACATTCAGCTCGGACATCCACGCTTCGGTAATCCGCACTCCGTAGACTCTGAGTTTAAGCTGCTTCGCCAGGCTCGTCCTGTGGTTAGGGTATAAGACACCCCCCTGCCAACTGTCTTACAGCGTACCCATTTTCAGTCACCCAACTCATAGTGATTCGCCTGACTAGTTCAGACACCGTTGTGAATCACCAAACATAGAAATGACGCGGCCTAGTTGAGTGTGCGACTAAAGAAAAGAGGGGAGTTAGGCGGCCAACGCAGGCCGGATTTCCTCTTCATTTTGTGGTTTGCGCGTCAAGTTGACCACACGGGTTAAGCCCGCACTCACCACGAGTGTGGGTTTTCCTAATGAGCTTTGTTACATTTATCGAAAGAGGCCTGGCTACCGGCTAGCTTCAGATCGTTATTCCAACTAGGTACCTGATGACGGTTCCGATTAAGTAAAGTGCAACCGTTGCGCCGAACATTATGCTCGTAATTTCGATGAAGTCTTTCGTAAATGCGCCGCCGGAGATTATTGAGCCGTAGAAGCTTATGAAAGCTATCAAAGCAACCGCGAGTAGCAATGACACGGTCAGTGCGTCAACCATTATCTTTGTCAGAAAGTATGGCGTAGCCAGGATGACCGCGGTAAAGAAGTAGGATATGCCGGTGTAAATTGCTGAAAGAGTAGCTGAGCCTTTGAAACCGGTTTTCGCTTGGGCATAGGCTGCTGATGCCATGGCTATCGAGGCCGCTGCGCCCGCTATGATCCCTGCTAAGCCTGCCAGTTCAGTTGAGTTGTAGATTCCCAGCGAGCCTGCATGAATTCCCGCGATCTCCACTAAGGCGTCCGCCAGACCGAGAACAATGAATGAAATGTACTTGATCTGAGGTTCATCAAACTGTCCGGCGAATATATTCTCATGCTCCACTTCATCAGCTACCATCTTTCTGAACTGTGCTCGGTCTCTTTGCGGGATTAGGCGCGCGACTTCCTTGTACTTCTTTATTGTGCTCATTTCGTTTCTTTCGAGAAACTTGACGGCAAATGTGACTCCTAGTATTAGCCGTATGAGAATTATGAAGTAGACTTTGAGATTGCTTACCCCGACCTTTCTTTCGGGGCAATATCTGCTCCAAAAACGGTAGTGTCCGTATTCCATTCCCGACAATCGTTTCAACGTGGCACTGAATTTGTGCCGTTTCTCAAACCCTAGGCCTGATAGTTTCTTGTAGACCACATAGTCAGTGTACTCGTCAACCGCACTCAGAAACGCGAAATCAGAAAGGGTCGTGCCACTCACATTTCTTCCACTCAGTACTAGGTTAAGCAATAGGCGAGCAACCCAGATAAAAAATGGACCAACTAGGTTTCTCGAAGATGGAGGTTTAGGATGTCGAATCTACTGTCGACTTAGTACCATTCGGGCAAAAGGGGCAGTCAATAAATTGTGGTGAGGTACACTGCAAGTAGAATAGGCTTGTCATATTCAGCTGCAGAAATTGAATACCTCAAACCCCAGCGACTCGCTAGAATCGCGACTGTATCGAAAAAGGGTCAACCCGAGGTTGTTCCAGTGGCTTTCGAGTTTGATGGCAGATATTTCTACGTCGGAAGCCACAGTCAGGAGATCTTTCTCAGGACGCGCAAATACAAGAGCGTCAAAGACGGCAACACCCAGGTCGGGCTAGTGATTGACGATCTAGAATCTGTTGACCCCTGGAAGCCTCGAGGCGTAAAGCTATTCGGAACAGCAGAGGTTGTGGAGCGTAATGGTATGTTCGGCCCTGGAAAGTATCTTCGAATAACCCCGCAGACGTCCTGGAGCTGGGGTATTCCCGGACTTGAATTGAAGAAAGGCGAATGGAGTCACAAAACTGTTCACAAAGTTTGATACGTTAGTTACCACTAAACCCGTTAGAATGAGGTTTCTTAGCTATGCCAGAAGCGTCGGAGCAGGAATTGCATAGAAAAATTGCAAAACAATGCTTCAACAAGACTTGGGACTATTTAGAGAAGAAGAATCGGACGCCGGACGACGACAGGCAGATGTTGATTCTAGCGCATACCTCAAGGTATCATTGGGGGTTAGTCGGAAACGCCCGAAACCTTGCCGTGGGCGAATGGCAGATATCACGAGTCTATGCCGATCTCAAACAGGCAGAACCTTCCCTACTCTTTGCCAAATCATCCCTAGACTTGACGATAAAGAATAACCTGTCCGAGATTATGCCATCCGCCTACGAAGGAATGGCCCGAGCATACGCCGTTGCACAACAGCCTCAATTGGCTAGGGATTACATTGTGAAGGCGCGCAAGGAATTGGAATCTATTGAAGGCAAAGAGGACAAGAAGATTTACGCTGATCAGATCAACGAAACCGAATCTCTATTTCAACAGGAGTAGACCCAAGCTTAGTTCCCGTTACGTGTTACCAACGGGTGACAAGCTTGGTGAGCTTATCTCCTTTTCAAAGAAGGCCTTAACGTAGTCTGGTTAGACAGTAAATTACTGCCAGGTAGATTGTCATTCGATATGCCTAAGTTTAGGCTGCGTATTGCCTCGAAGAGTGCTAGGATCAAAGATTAGCGGCCAAAGCAAACCCGTCTTTTTTCAGTTACCCTTGCTGGTAATTCCTTGCTGAACTCTATAATGGTTGCAAAGCTCCATATACTACTTCAGGACAAAGAAATACGTTTGAGGGGAAAGGTTACTCTCGTCAGCTCGACGAAGGGGTAACTGGGAGTGTTATGAAAATGTGGACAAAGTGTCCGGATGGGATTTACCGACTTGACTGCGTTCTTGAGAATGGAGTACCGAAAAGCAAAGCTCAGATTAAAGTTCACAATGGGGAATATAGGCTATCCATCGAAGGATTCGGCTCTTTCCGGGAACCTAAGACTCTGAAAGAAATCAATGTAAGCTTAGCTCGTCATGGGCTGTGGCCATTTCGAGAAACAAACGAACAGTGTTCTGAATATTTGACGTGTTTACGGAAAAGTACGCCCCAACAGAGGGCAACAATCAACCCGATCACTAATTAGGCTCCCCGATAGCGATGCGCAGACCCATAAGGCAATTCGTGGTTGTCGTCTGTATCTTTCAGCGCCTATCGAGGAAGAAGCGAAGCGCAGTCGGCCGAAACGGCGCTACTCCGATGATCGCGAAGATATAACCTCTGAGTAGACCCTCTTAGTGCCAGGCTAACTAGACAATATCCCGCACCGTAGATCCCTGCACTTGGATTGTAACGGTGGTTGTTTGGGTGAGTGGGCCGCTGGTTGCGGTGATTTCTATCTGATAACTTCCTGCCTGCGCGGACGCGCCGATATTGACCACAACATCCCACGAGGCAGTGGGGGTGTTGAATGAGTATGTGGAGGGCAGGTATGATAGGGTTACTCCGGGGGGTAGTTGTGAAGTGGTGAACTGTACGTTGCCTCCCCAACCGTTGATGCTTGTGAGGTTTAATGTGAAGTCGGTTGAGCCGGAGAAAACGTCTTGGGGTAGGAGGATCGTCGAGGGTGTAGCGTTCAGGGCGAAGTTGGGGGTCGGTTGTTGCTGGTAGTTAGCGGCCACGATCTCCGGCAGGGACGGGACCGTGTAGATGAAAGAACTGGAGTTAACTAAGCCGCTGCTCTGAGCTGACCAGTTCTGGAAAACGAATTGACATGAGTTGTTCACGCTTCCGTCAGAATTGAGGCATGGGGAGGTCGGCGGAGCGTATAGGGTGTGGGTTGTTCCGTTTGCCCAGGTGAATGTTTGTGGGGCGGTTATCGGGGTTCCGTCTACGGATATTATCCGTTGGCTTGTTGGGTTTGATGTGATCGTTATCCGCTCCATAATGGATTGGGTTGTGTTGGTTGGGGTTTGCAGGGTGGTGCTCGCGGTGACTGTTTCAGTGGTTAGGGGGGTGAAGGTGGCGTTTTCGGTGATGGGGCCGTTCATGGTAACTGATGCCGAGGCTGAGGTGCCATTA
>Ga0181530_10006346_pt1 | contig 11682 bp, 7 predicted proteins | sample PEATcosm2014_Bin_42_FD_119769 | JGI IMG/M metagenome (GOLD analysis project Ga0181530, IMG submission 119769) | Peatland microbial communities from MTU Mesocosm Facility, Houghton, MI, USA - PEATcosm2014_Bin10_60_metaG | ecosystem: Environmental > Terrestrial > Soil > Wetlands > Peat | place... | reverse complement strand
GCTGCGGTCGAAGTGCATCAGCCCGAAAATGAAGGTCCGGCGGATCAGCCTCATTCGGAAACCCAGGAAACGCAACCCTCCGAAACACCGGTGGTCGCAGTGGATACTGCCCTCCTGGCACAGGCGCCCGCGCCCGTGGACAGGGAAGATGAGCCGATGTTCGCTGCGGCGGCGAGCGTGGTTGAGCAGGTGGCGGAAGACAGGGCCGACGACAAGGCCGACGAGAAGGTCGAAGAGAGGACAGCGGAAGCTGTCGCAATGAGTGAAGCGGGCGAGGCGGCCGAGGCGAGTACGCCGGCGGAAGCAGTGGCTGCGAAGGACCTGGAATCCAAGCCCGAGGAATCGAAGGCTGAAGAATCGCCGGCCGAAGAGTTGAAGGCGGAGATGATTGCGCCGCCGGGTGCGGTTGCAGTGAGCGGGCCAGAGACGGAAGAGGCAGAAGAGCCGGCGCCGAGCGAGGCAGAGCTGGCCGAAGCGTTACGCCTGCTGACACCCGCTACCGGGCACGCGGATCCCTCGACGGTTCCGTCGCACGGGGTCCTGGTGGCGGCCGGGCAGTTGCTGGCCGAGGAAGCGGCATGTAATGCGGCAGCCGGTCCACGGTGGGTTGCAGAGCCGATGGCGCTGAGTGCGGAGGAAGCGGCGATTTCGCTGGAAGCGGAAATGTTCCGCAGGTTCGCGAGCGCGCCCGAGGCGGCGCCTGGCGGCGCAAGTGAAGCGGTGCAGGTGACCGGAGTTGCAGCGATTGCGGCCGCAGTTGAAAACCGGCTGGCAGAGATGGCGGCGGGCACGAACGCTTTGACCGAGCAGGGAGCCGAGCCTAGTTCCGCCGAGCTTGACTCCGCCGAGCCTGGGTCAGGCGAGCCTGGTTCCGCTAAGACTGGTTCTTCTGAGCACGATTCGGAGACGACAGGTCCAGAAGAATCGGCTGCGGAGGCGCCTGCGGAAGTGATGGAACCGGCTCCGATCCCAGCGAGTCCGGTGGCGGATGAGAGCGAAGTGGAAAAGCTCGAACCAGAGAAGTTCGAACCGGGGAAGATCGAAGCCGAGCAGAAAGATTCCCCCGCGGAAGAGTTTGCGACAGCGACTTTCGCGGATGCGGTGGGCAAGGACGAGGTCGAAGCGACGGAAGAGAACGAGGAGTCCGTCAGTGGAACGACGGCCGCGGTGGCGGAAGAGAATCAGGATTCGAGTTCAGATGCTGGGGGTGAGGAATCCATGGGCAAAGACGTGAAATCGAAATCGGGGAAAGCGAACTGGCATCAGATTCACACACCGGCGGCGGCCGCGGCCGCGGGCAGTGACGTTGTCGAAGCGGCGAAACAGGCTGAACACGCAGCCGAGGAGTCTCCCAAAGCGATGGCAGCAGCCGCGGCTGAGGGGACTGCGGCGCCCGCGTCCGCGACCGACGCCAGCACGATTGCCAGCATAGTGGACAGCGTAATGGCCGATCTTCGCCCGAGGATCGTGGAAGAAATCGCGCGGAAGCTGGCGGGGAAGTAAGGCAGCTTTCAGCCGTCAGTTCATGCCGCCTAGATCCGGCCGCAGGAAGTCCTAGGTCTCGAAAACCGCGAGAAGTGGAGCCCACGATGGGAGTCCGCGGTGGGGACGGGAAGTCAAAATCCCCGCCCAGTCGCAGAAAACGCGACAAGGACGGGGCACCTGTGATCTTTCAAGAGGTTGTCCATTCGATCTGAACCGGAGAAGCTGATTGTGACGAGCAATCCAGTTTCCGAGGACAGACCGAATGGACAACCTCTTGAAAGATCACAGGTGGCCCACGTGTGGGTGCTGATCTAAATTGACGTTCCGAGGAAAAAGGTCAGCTTACCCAGACCCATTTGATGAAAAGGATTACGCCCATGACTCCGGTAGCCGCTCCGATTAGTCCAGCAGGCACGGCTACTAGCAATGCAAAGCAGCCAGTGCCGCTCTTGTTGCCATCGAAGGATACGGAGCAAATGCCACCAAAAATTGCCGCTACTACCCAAGCTCCGAGGGAACAGAGGAGCCATCCCCACCACGGAAGATCGGATGGACTGAAAGGCATGGCGGAAATTGTAGCACCCCAATACAGGGAATCCTGTAGGACAAGAGCTAAAGTGACCAGACTGGCAACCACCGAGAAGGATACCTACCCCGCCCTGCGTTTGACCCTTCTTTTCTTGCGCCTGTAAGATCAAAGATTCCCTCCTTCTGCCGGAGATCTGCCGAGCCTTCGCTCGGCTGGGACGGACGAATGCGGCCGTCCCTACGTGGGCGCTGGAGTTATACACACAACATGCCGCACGAATTGCCAAAAGCTTACGAACCGGGCGCGATTGAAGCGCGCTGGGCCGAGTATTGGGTCCGGGAAAAACTGTTTCATGTGGAGACGCCTCCGCCCAGTTCGTCCAAAGAAGATTCGCGTCCGGTGTTTACCCTGCTGTTGCCGCCGCCGAATGTTACGGGACGGTTGCACATGGGGCACATGATGGAACAGACGCAGATGGACGTCATCGTGCGCTGGCACCGCATGCGCGGCCATGTGGCGCTCTGGCTGCCGGGCACAGACCACGCCGGCATCGCGACCCAGATGCTGGTGGAGCGGCAACTGGCGAAAGAAGGCAAAAAGCGGCGCGAGATGGGGCGCGAGAAATTCATGGAGCGAGCCTGGGAATGGCGGCGCGAGTATGGCGGCGCGATCCTCGATCAAATGAAGCGCCTGGGCGCGTCGGTCGATTGGGGCCGCGAATACTTCACCATGGACGATAAGCTGTCGCGCGCGGTGAAAGAAGTGTTCGTCCGACTCTACGAAGAAGGGCTGATTTATCGGGGAAAGTACATCGTGAACTGGTGCTCCGACTGCGGCACAGCGATATCCGATCTCGAAGTGAAGCACGAAGATGTGGCGGGCAAGCTGTATGAGATCCGTTATCCAGTAATCGGTTCGAACGAATTCATCACGGTCGCGACCACCAGGCCCGAGACGATGCTGGGCGACACGGCGGTGGCGGTGAATCCTAAAGACGAGCGCTACACGCATCTGCACGGCAAGCATGTGATTTTGCCGCTGATGAATCGGGAGATTCCGATCATCACCGACGAACTGGCGCAGCCGGAATTTGGCACGGGCGCAGTGAAGGTGACGCCGGCGCACGATCCGAACGACTTCGAGGCCGGCCTGCGGCACAACCTGCCGCAGATCGAAGTGATTGATGAGCACGCCAGGATGAATACCAATGCCGGCCGCTACGCGGGGCTGGACCGCTTTGCCGCGCGCGCGCATGTGGTCGAGGACCTCTCCGAGCAAGGGTACCTGGTGGGCACGAAGGATTACACGATTGCGCTTGGCAAGTGCGACCGGTCGGGGACGATTGTCGAGCCGCGGCTCTCGACGCAGTGGTTCGTAAAGATTGCGCCGCTGGCCAAGCGCGCCATCGAGGTCGTCGAGAAGGGATACATCCGGTTTACGCCGGAGAATTACGGGCAGATTTATTTGAACTGGATGCGTAACATCCACGACTGGTGCATCTCGCGGCAGTTGTGGTGGGGACACCGGATTCCGGCGTGGTATTGCACGAACAACGGCTGCAAAGAAGTGGTGGTGGCGCGCGAGGCTCCAACGGCGTGCCCATGCGGAGGCACGAACTTCGAGCAGGACACGGACGTGCTCGACACCTGGTTTTCGTCGGGGCTGTTGCCGTTCACGACGCTGGGCTGGCCGGCGGCGACGCGCGACGAAGAAGTGTTCTATCCCAATTCGCTGATGATTACCGGGTTCGACATCCTGTTTTTCTGGGTGGCGCGCATGATTATGCTGGGGTGCTGGTTCATGATGCCACCGCACAAGCCCACCCTAAACGCCTCAAAAAGCGAGGCGTTTCGGATGGGGCACCCGGCCTCGCCGGACGACGAAGCGCTGCGCGAGAGCGTTCCCTTTCGCGAGGTGTACATTCACGCGCTGGTGCGCGATGCGGATCGGCAGAAGATGTCGAAGACCAAAGGGAACGTGCTTGATCCGATCGAGGTAATCGGGAAGTACGGGACAGACGCTACGCGTTTCACCTTGGCGGCCATGGCGGCTCCGGGGACAGATATCGCGTTCAGCGAGAGCCGCACGGCGGGGTATCGGAATTTTGCCAACAAGATTTGGAATGCGGCGCGATTCATGTTCATGAACGTGGATCGGGTCGAGCCGGGCCTGCGGCCAGGGGCGGACGAATGCGTCCGCCTCTACGCGGGCGTTGGCGGATTTCAGACGCAGACGCTCGAAGACCGGTGGATTCTCTCGCGCTTTAATCGCGCCGCTAAGGACGTGAACGAGTCTCTCCAGACGTATCGCTTCGATGAGGCGGCGAACCGCATCTATGATTTTTTCTGGGGCGAGTTCTGCGACTGGTATATCGAGCTGATCAAGCCGCGATTGAACTTCGAGGAAGGCGCGGACACGGGCCGGGCGCGAGTTGCCTGTGCAAACCTGGTCAATCTGTTCGAAGCCTCGCTGCGGCTGCTGCATCCGGTGATGCCGTTCATCACGGAGGAAGTCTGGCACGCGATCTACGACGGCGCGCCTCCGCTTAAGTCGATTGCGCTGGCGGCGTATCCGGCAGCGGACGAGAAGCAGATTGATCTGGGCGCGGAGACGGAGATGGCGATTCTCCAGGACCTTATCGTCAGCGTGCGCAATCTGCGGGCGGAATTGAAGGTCGAGCCTAAGGTCAAGGTGCCGATTGAGGTGTTTGCGCACGAACCGGAGATTCGCGCGATGCTTGAAAAGAATCTCGGCGCGGTTCTGATGGATCGTCCGGCGAATGTGGAGAAGATCAGGTTTGTGGAAAGCTCGCTCGAGAAATTGCCGGGCGCGCGCAGCACGTCGCGCTTCGATGTGCACGTCGTGTATGAGAGGAAGATTGACGTTGCGGCGGAGTGCGAGCGCCTGAAGAAGGAATTGGAGAAGATTGAGAAGCAATTGGCGAGTGCGCAAGCCAGGCTTGGCGATGAACAGTTCCTGAGCAAGGCTCCGGCGCAGGTGGTGGAAGGATTGCGCAAGCAGGTTGAAGAATTGACGATGCTGCGAGAGAAGATCCTCGCGAAATTGAAAGAGTTGGGATAGGCAAGAACCACGTAGGCCCGGACGCCCTCGTCCGGGCAGTCGAGCGAAGCGCGACGCATCATCGCGACTGCGGCTCTGCGAGCCGCTGGGCGGGTGAGGGCGCCCGCCCCTACGCAAACATCGATTCACGCGATCATGGATTGGAATTCACGACGCATTACCGCGATTATCGAGAACGCGCTGAACGAAGACCGGGCGACGCGCGATGCCACCAGCTACGCCTGCATCGATCCCAGCCAACGCGCTTCCGCGACCGTCATCGCCAAGCAGGAGTGCATTCTGGCTGGCCTCGGATGCGTGCCGCGGATTCTCGATGTCTATGCGGCGCTGGACGGGGCGGTCACTTCGCATTACGAGGTGACCAGCCATCCTTCGATTTTTGACGGCATACGCGTGCACGCGGGACAGCAGATCGCGGTGATCCAGCATAACGCGCGGGTGATTCTGTCTTGTGAGCGGGTGATCCTGAATTTTCTGCAGCGCATGGCTGGGATCGCAACCACCACTCGCAAATTTGTGGATGCGGTCGAGGGCACGCGCGTGCGGATTCTCGACACGCGCAAGACGGCGCCGGGGCTGCGCGTGATCGACAAGTACGCAGTGCGGTGCGGCGGCGGGCAGAATCACCGGCTGGATCTTTCCGACGGTGTGCTGATCAAGAACAATCACATTACGCTGGCCGGGGGCGCGATTCCGGCGCTGGAGCGCGCGATCCACAATCGGCGCGGCCGGCAGCCGATTGAGATTGAAGTGCGGTCACTCGAAGAACTCCAGCAGGCGCTGGGACACGGGGCAGAGGCGATCCTGCTCGACCATGTGAGCGTTGAGGATGTGCGCAAGGGAGTCGAAATCTGTTCGCTTCAGCCGCGGCGGATTCCGCTGGAGTGCGCGGGCGGGATCAATCTCGAGAACGTGCGGTCGTATGCCGAGACGGGCGTGGATTTCATTTCTGTCGGGGCGCTGACACATTCCTCGACAGCGGTGGATATGAGTTTGAGAGTCTTTCCGGCGTAAAACCCGGTCGTTGGTCGCTGGTCGTTTGCGGACCACGGCACACCATCGCCGCTTCTTCATTTCCTTCGGATCGATTTGCCAACGACTAACGACTAACGACTATCGACCAGCGACTGTTTATAATTCCCTCCATCTCCACTTCCACGAAAACTCGTAGCTTGCCGGCAGTGCATAAGGCCACGGACGTTCGCCTTGGGCGCATTGTGCGCCTGCTCATGAGCCACGCCATCGTTGTCGTCAGCGGCACGAAGATTGCCGAAGAGATTGGGACGAGCCGGTCGGAAGTTTGGCGGCTGATTCAACAACTGCGCGGCTTGGGCGTGGATGTTGCTGGACATCCGGCTACGGGATATCAACTGCGCGCGGTCCCAGACCTGCTTCTGCCGGAGATGCTGGCGCCGTCGTTGAAGGGCACGATTTTCGGCGGAGTTGGAAGGCGTGGCCCTCAGGGGCTAAAGCCCGCGTTTCTTGAGACCACGGACGGCACCCTTCGGCTTCGCTCAGGGCAGGCTCTTGAAGCCGTGCCCTACCCAAAACCGAGCCGTGAAGCCAGCGTCAGGTATATCCATCACTATTACAAGATCGGCTCGACCAATTCGGAGGCGATGCGATCGGCGGCGGAGGACGCGCCGGAGGGCAGCGTATTTCTCGCGGAAGAGCAACTGGCGGGGCGGGGACGCGGCGCGCATACGTGGCATTCGGCGCGGTCGGCGGGGATCTACTGTTCGGTGATCCTGCGTCCGGCCATGCCGCCTTCGGACGCGTTGATTTTTTCATTGGCCGCCGGGCTCGCGGTGCGCGCGGCGGTGGCGGAGATTGCGCCTCAGCTTCTGGTTGACCTGAAATGGCCGAATGACGCGCTGCTGGGCGGCAAGAAATTCTGCGGCATTCTCACGGAGATGAATTCCGAGGCCACCCGGGTGCGCCATTTGGTGGTGGGGGTGGGGATCAACGTGAATCAGGTGAAGTTTCCGGCTGAACTGCGCGATATTGCAACTTCGTTGCGGATCGAAACCGGCACGGAGTGGTCGCGCGTAGAGCTCTGCGCCGCTTTGCTGAAGGCGCTCGACCGGGAGTATCGGAGCCTGGTTAAAGATGCGGGAACGCGGGATGCCATCCTGCGCCGGTTCGAGGAGAATTCTTCGTCGGTGCGCGGGAGAAAGGTGAACATCGGGGAAAACGGCGATCTGGCGGGCGTTACTGAGGGATTGGATGAGCGCGGATTTTTGCGGGTAAGAACGGCGGACGGGCTGCGGACGGTAGTGAGTGGAACGGTGAAGTTGCTTTGAGGCTGAGTGCAATACGGCTCTTCGAGTCGTTGGACGGACGAATGCGTCCGTCACTACGTAATTCTTTATGTTGCTAGTCATTGACGTCGGAAATACGAATACGGTGCTGGGCGTTTTTGCGCGAGTGGCGCACCGTCCGGGTGAGGACGCGACCACGGAAGCGGCGCGTTACGAAAGGCTGGTGGCGAACTGGCGCGTCGGCTCGCATCTGAACCGCACGGTCGACGAGTACGGAGTGATCTTCCGCAACCTTTTCTCCATGGAGAACCTGGAAGTTTCGGACGTGCATGGGATCGTAATTTCATCTGTGGTGCCTCCGCTGGATTCGGTGCTGCGGCAGGTGTGCGAGCGCTACTTCAACACCAAGCCGTTGTTCATCGAGCCGGGCGTGAAGACGGGCATGCCGGTGCTGTATGACAATCCCGCGGAAGTGGGCGCGGACCGCATCGTAAACGCGGTGGCGGCATTTGAGAAATATGGCGGGCCCTGCGTGATTGTGGACTTCGGCACGGCGACGACTTTCGACTGCGTGTCGAAAAAGGGCGAGTACATGGGCGGCGTTATTTGCCCGGGGATTGGGATTTCGGCGGACGCGCTGTTTCAGCGGACAGCGCGCTTGCCGCGAGTGGAGATTCGCAAGCCCGCGCGCATGATCGGATCGAATACTGTCGGCAGTTTGCAGTCTGGACTTTATTACGGCTATCTCGGACTGGTTGATGGCATTCTGGAGCGGCTGGTGGATGAACTGGGCGCGGAAACGCGCGTGGTTGCTACGGGCGGACTAGGCTCGCTGATCGGTACAGCATCACACTTCATTAAAGACGTGGACGAGTTTCTCACTCTCGATGGGCTGCGCATTATCTGGGATCGGAACCAGTCGTCCTTTGTCCGTCGCGAAGCTGCGTCGAAGGCGCATAAGACGAGGTGAGAGGTCAGAGGGCAGATTGCAGAGGTTAGAACCTGGGGTTTCACTTCTGCAATCTGACCTCTGACCTTTGACCTCTTCTGAAATCGTCGTGGAAAATTATTTCAATTACTTCACCGAAATCGAAGAGCACTATCTGCGGCGGCGGGGGACTCATCTGCTGCTTTCGACTCTCGATTGGGCTTTGATTGAGACTTGGAAAGGCGCGGGCGTGCCGCTGGAGGCCGTGCTCCGCGGAATCGATGACGCCTTTGACAAGTATGATCAGCGTCCGTCGAAATCGAAGAAGGTGAATAGCCTGGCGTATTGCTCGCAGGCCGTGCTGACTGCGGCGGAAGATATGAAGGAAGCGGCGGTGGGTGCGAGTGGCGAAGAAAAAACTCAGCGGGAGCCCGGATTTGAAGCGGCGCAAATTGCGGCGTTCTTGCGCGCGAACGCCGGGAAACTCGAAAGCGCGAAGCTTCCGGAACGCGCAGGCTTCGCGACTGGAACGCTGGCACTTGAAGAAGCGGCTTCGCTGCGTGAGATGGCGGAGGACATCGAGCGCAGCGGGAAGCTTCCGCGGCTGGAGGATTTGGAGCGGCGGCTGACGGTGCTGGAAGAGAAATTATTCGCGGTGCTGATGGCGGCGACTCCGGATGAAGATCTGGTGAACGTTCGCGCGGAAGCGGATCGGGATCTCGCTCCCTACCGGCGGAACATGACGGCGGCACAGATTGAGCAGCTCCACAGGCAGTATGTGCGTAAGCGCCTGCTGGAGCGCTGCGGCGTGCCGCGGCTGAGCTTGTTCTATATGCACTAAGATCAGTTCTCAGTTCCCGGTTCTCGGTTCTCAGTGGAGAGCCGACTCATGGCAAAGCGATCACCATGCTTCTATCCATCGAAAAACTAATCTACGGCGGTGACGGACTGGCGCGGACTGCGGCTGGCGCGGACGGGCGTTCCAGGGCCGTGTTTGTGCCGTTTGTGTTGCCGGGGGAGAGAGTCGAGGCCGAGATACGGCAAGAGAAGCCTGGGTTCGCGCGCGGCTCGGTGACACAACTGATCGAAGCATCGCCCGAGCGCGTCGAAGCTCGCTGCCCGTACTTCCGGCAATGCGGCGGATGCCATTACCAGCACATTCCGTACGACCGGCAGCTGGAGTTTAAGGCTGCAATTCTGCGCGAGACGCTGCAGCGGATTGCGAAAGTAGAGCTGCAATCCGAAATTCGTCTGCATGCTTCTCCGCCATGGAACTATCGCAACCGGACACGGCTGCAGGTGCGAGCTGCGCCGGAGTTTCCACCCCAGCCCGCGAAAGGCGCGCGGTCTGGGGGCCCCGGATTTGCGCTGGGATACTTCCGGTTTGGCTCGCGTGAGTTTCTTCCGGTCGGCGAATGTCCGATCAACTCGCCGCTGCTCAATCGGGTGCTGGCACGGTTACTTGAACTCGGCGGATTGAACTGCCCGGCGGCAGTGGAAGAAATTGAGTTGTTGGCGGACGCTGCGGATGAGCGTTTGCTGGCCTGGGCATTCTGCGGACGCGAGGCTGACAAGAAAGATCTCTTGCGCTGGGCGGGGGCGATCGAGCGCGAGTTGCCGGAAATCGGCGGCATGACATTTTTCCCTTCGCGGCGGCGATCTTCGCAGCGACGACCTTCGCAGGAACGAATCGAAGACGATGACGCGCCAATGGACCTGAGAGCGCTGGCGCAATCGGGCGCGGAGGCAATTCGCTATCGAACGAAGAATGCGGAGTATCGGGTCAGCGCCGGAGCCTTCTTCCAGGTGAACCGCTATCTGGTGGACGAACTGGTTTCGGTCGTGACCGGCAATGCGCTCGGAGACCTCGCACTCGACCTGTATGCCGGAGTCGGGTTGTTTTCGGTGGCTTTGGCGCGAAACTTTCATCACATATTTGGTGTAGAGGCGTCACTGACATCGCATGCCGACTTTGTACAGAATGTTCCTGCGAACGCGAAAGCGGTCGGCGCGCGAACCGAGGATTACCTGAAGAACGGCTACCCGAGAAGCCGGCCGGTGCGAAACAGACCTGACTTGGTCGTGCTCGATCCTCCGCGCGCCGGCGCTGGCTCATCGGTGATCCGTTCTCTGGTGGAACTCGGAGCGCCCCGTGTCCGATATGTTTCGTGCGATCCGGCGACGCTGGCCAGGGATATCGCCCCCCTCCTGGCGGCCGGATACCACATCGAGGAAGCACACTTATTCGATCTGTTTCCTGAGACGTTCCACATCGAATCGGTGATGCTGCTGGCGCGCTGACCGCTTTCACGTCGCCCAGTTCCTCCTGGAAGACGGGTGGGTTGGCCGAGGTCCCTGGTGCAGGTGACACGCGCGCCAGGGCCCCACTCGTTCTTCCGGGAAGGCCACGACTTCCAGTCGTGCCGCAAGCGACGCAAAACCGCTGCGGCTTCAGCCGCCGAGGTGAGCTTCTGAAACCGACGCGAGCAATCTCACCGCCGGGGACTTATTTCGTGACCTCGATCACCTGGCAACGAAGGAGCCTGTTCGCAGCCGAGCCGATGGCACGCCTCTTCCTGCAAGTTCTCTACTCGTGTCGGAGGCAAGGGAAATTTCAGAGGGGACGGTGATGAAAACAATCACCGTTTAATGAGCAATCATCCCGGCCCCAAGCCGGAAAGTCTCCGGTTACAGAATTACATTAAACGGGAGCGAGTCCAAGTCTCGCAGAAGAGAGTCGTTATGAAAAGCGCCATCGTCGTTGCAATCCTAACAATCTCAGCCGCAGCACAAACCACGCTCTTCATCGACACCCGACTTCCCAACGAGAACCACATAGTGCAAGAGTTCACCAAGAAACTGGAGAAGGCCAACGTTGCGACCGTCGTTCCCCTTGCCGAGAAGGCGGAGGTCGTCCTCCTGCTCGACCAAACCGGTCGCAACCTCGGCAACTGCTACTCCATCTGGCTTCAAGGCTCATGCGGCCACCGCGGGCGCGCCGTCCTCCGAGTCAAAGCCACCGGAGAAGAGCTCTGGAACGATGAGCGCGGCGGCGGATGGGAGATGGCCGGTTGGAGCGACGGCAAGGTCGGCAAGAAACTCGGCGACGAACTGGTCACCTTCTTCAAGCAGTGGAAGTACACCTACGGACTCCCACTACCGAACAGACCCAAGGAGAAACAGTGACAAGGCAAGTTCAAGACAACCGACGAAAGATTCCTGGTGAAGCAATGACGCACGACCGGAAGCCGCCACGGCAGCCGTTGTTCTGGGCAGCAGTGGCGTTTTCGCTTGGTCTGTGGACCGGCGTGCATGCCTGGCGTCCACCGTCGTGGTGGGTGATTGCTTTAGTCGTCTTCACTTTTGCGGCGTCGTGGTTTCTTTCCAAACGAGCCGGG
>Ga0181530_10006343_pt1 | contig 11685 bp, 7 predicted proteins | sample PEATcosm2014_Bin_42_FD_119769 | JGI IMG/M metagenome (GOLD analysis project Ga0181530, IMG submission 119769) | Peatland microbial communities from MTU Mesocosm Facility, Houghton, MI, USA - PEATcosm2014_Bin10_60_metaG | ecosystem: Environmental > Terrestrial > Soil > Wetlands > Peat | place... | reverse complement strand
GGTGTCTACGCCAACGGCGAGGGCTGGCGTAGGGAGTGGCGTGGGTAACGGCGTGGGGGTTGGCGTGTCAGGTGGCGTCCAGGGCGGCGTGTCAAACGGCGTCCAGGGTGGCGTAATCGGCGGCCCTATCACGGCATCAACCGTCAGCGGCGGCATCTTCCGCTCCGGCTCGCTGAGTGGCTCGATCCCGCCGCCATCGCCGGGCCAGGCGGAGGTTCCGTTGCGTATCCAGGCCATCAACGTGGACGGGCTCCCCCAGCAGGCTCGCGACGAACTGCTCTCCCGGCTGCCGGTGCATGAAGGCGATATCTTCTCCAACGAGAGTGTCCAGAGGGTCAGCCAGGCGGCCAAAGACTTCGATGAACATTTGAGCGTTCGCTTCAGTGCCGGCAGCAATGGCATGTCCATCCAGATCCTCGCGCCGGGCGCTGAACCGCCCGCGCCGCAGAGAATCAAGGTCGGCGGCAACGTGCAAGCCGTCATGGTACTGACCAAAGTGACGCCCGTGTACCCGCAACTGGCCAAGTCCGCCCGCGTCGAGGGTGTCGTTCATCTCGCCGTCATCATCGCCAAGGACGGCACCGTGCAGGAGATTCGCTCGCTCGATGGCCCGGCCCTGCTGATTCAGTCGGCCATGGACGCTGTCAAACAGTGGGTGTACCGGCCTACGCTGCTGAACGGCCAGCCGGTGCAGGTGGAAACCACCGTGGACATCAACTTCACGCTAAGCCAGTAGCCACGCGTCATTCGTACCGCAGCACTTCCGCCGGCGCAATGCGCGTGGCGTTCTTGGCCGGATAGAGCGTCGCCACAAAACTGATCGCGATGGCCACCGCCGCGATCCAGATGCCGTGTACCCAGTGCGCTTCAAACGGCACGTAGGAGAAAGCGTACACCGATTCGTCGATTCGGATCCAGCGGTACTTATCGGCGAAGTAACAGAGCGGGTAGCCCACTGCCAGCCCGATGGCGCTGCCCACCACCCCGATCAGCACGCCCTGCAGCATGAAAATCTTGCGGATCTGCTGGCGCCGCGCTCCCATCGACATCAGCACCGCGATGTCGCGGTACTTTTCCATCACCATCATCACCAGCACGATCAGAATGTTCAGCGCCGCCACCAGCTCGATCAGCCCGATTACGATCATGGTCACGATCCGCTCGCCGGTCAAGGCATTAAACAACTTGGAATTCTGCTCCTGCCAGGCGGTCGCCGTGTAGTGCGTGCCCAGCAGTTTCTCCAGATCTCTGGCGATCTCCGGCGCGCGGTTCAGGTCGTCCACCATCAGCGCGATGTCGTTCACCTGGTCTTCAATGCCGAGCATTCTCTGCACCGCGGCGATGGAAGCGAAGGCGTAGTGTTCGTCGAAATCGTAGAAGCCGCTTTCGAAGATGCCGGCCACGCGAAACTCGCGGCTGGTCGGCGTATTGCCAAATGGCGTGAGCTCGCCGCCCTCCGGCGACAGCACGCGGACGCGGTTATTCACCCGGATCGCACCTTCCTCCGCCATGCGCCGGCCCAGCACGATGCCCGGCGGCCTGGCCGCGGGGTCGCGCAGCAGATCGAGCGATCCGGCATAGAGGTGTCGCAGCGTTTCGCTGACCGCCAGTTCCGCGCCGACGTCGATGCCCTTCACCACGCCCAGGCCCGATTGCACGCCCGTCACCATGATCGGGCTATAAAGCTCCGGCGCGGCCGCCGTCACGTGCGGCGCCTGGCGCAGCCTGGCCATCAGGCCCCGCCAATCCTCGATGCCTTCACCCGGCACTTTGGGAATTACGTTGATGTGCGCCATGGCGCCCAGCAGGCTGCGTTGCAGCGAATTGCGCATGCCGGTGGTCACCGCCATGGCGATCACCAGCGCCATCACGCCCGCCGCCACGCCGATCACCGAAATCACCGTGATGGCCGACACCACCGTGTGCTTGCGGCGGGCCCGCAGGTAGCGGCTGGCGATGAATAGCTCGAAGGTGGAAGTCACAGCTTGTCGAATTCGCGCATCAGGCTTACCAGTTCGATGGGGCCTTCCGGCCGCAGCAGCGGGAACAGGATCACGTCGCGGATGGACCGGCAGCCCGTCAGGATCATGGTCAGGCGGTCGATGCCGATGCCTTCCCCGCCGGTGGGCGGCATGCCGTAAGCCAGCGCGCGCACGTAGTCCTCGTCCATCTGGTGCGCTTCTTCGTCGCCGCGCTCCCGCATGGCGATCTGCATTTCGAAGCGGCGCCGCTGTTCCTGCGGATCGTTCAGCTCGGTGAAGGCGTTGCCGATCTCCATCCCCGCGGCGAAGATTTCGAAACGCTCCACCATCGTCGGATCGTCCGGTTTCTGTTTGGAGAGCGGCGAGGTTTCCACCGGGTAGTCGTAAACGAACGTCGGCTGGATCAGCTTGTGTTCCGCGTAGCGCTCGAACAGTTCCGTCAGCGCTTCGCCGGGCGTGGCTTTGCCGGAGTGGCCGCTCAGCCATTGCGGATCGCCAGCCTCTTCCACGGTGGGCCGGCCGCCGCCTTCCCAGAATTCCACCACGGCCTCGCGCATGGTGTAGCGCTGGAAGCGGCTGAAATCGAGCTGGTGGCCGTCGAATTCCACCTGGTGGCCGCCGGTCGCTTCCAGCGCCACCTGCCCCAGCAGTTCCGCCGAGAGGTCCATCAAGCCGCGGAAATCCGTGTAGGCCTGGTAAAACTCCAGCATGGTGAACTCGGGATTGTGATTCTTGGAAAGGCCTTCGTTGCGGAAGTTGCGGTTGATTTCATACACCCGGTCCATGCCGCCCACAATCAGGCGCTTCAAATACAATTCCGGCGCGATGCGCAGGTAGAGATCGATATCCAGGGTGTTGTGATGCGTCACAAAAGGACGCGCCGCCGCGCCGCCATAGAGCGGCTGCATCATGGGCGTTTCCACTTCGATGAAGCCTTTGGCCTCCAGTTGGCGCCGCAGCGAAGACACGATGCGCGCGCGCGTGACGAAGACTTTCCGCACTTCCGGATTGGCAATCAGATCCAGATACCGCTGGCGATAGCGGATCTCCACGTCTTCCAGGCCGTGCCACTTTTCCGGCATGGAGAGCAGCGTCTTGGAAAGAAACTCGAGCCTGTCCGCGTGAATGCTCAACTCGCCCGTGCGCGTGCGGAAGAGATAGCCTTCCACCCCGATGATGTCGCCGATGTCCAGCATCTTGAAGAGCTGGAAGTCGCGCTCGCCCACGGCGTCTTTTTTCACGTAGATCTGCAAGCGCTCGCCGTTTTGCTGCAAATGCGCGAAGCCGGCCTTGCCCATGTGGCGAACGGCCATCAGGCGGCCGGCCACGCGGACGCGCACCTCCGGCGCCAGCTCTTCGGCGGTCTTCAAGCCGTAGTCCGCCAGGATGTCCGGAATGGTGTGGGTGAACTCGAACCGCTGTCCGTAAGCGCGGTAGCCCAGGGCCTCGATCTCGCGAATGCGCGACAGGCGTTGTTTGAGTAGCTCGTCTTCTAGCGACAAATGGATGTCTCCCTTGGCATGGGTAGCGGTGACTTCAACGCGGAGGCGCGGAGACGCGGAGAAAAACAGCATTTGCCGAAAGCGTATGATCTGTGTTCATCCACACTGCCGACTATTGGTTACTTTTTCTCCCGCGGCTAAGTTCATAACCCTTCGAACGTTCTACTTTTCTCCGCGCCTCCGCGCTGAATTCTTCAGCTTCAAACCAGCTATTATAAGTCTTCGCTTGCGAAGATCCATTTCCATTATCATTCCTGCGTTCAACGAAGAGAAGCGGCTGCCGGCTACCTTGCGGACAGTCCGGGCCTGGCTGGATGCCACTTCGTGGGAATTCGCCGAGATCGTCGTGGTGGATGACGGTTCGCGCGACTCGACCGCGGAGCTGGCCCGCAACGCCGGCGCGCGCGTGCTGCTCAACCCCGGCAACCGCGGCAAGGGCTATACCGTGCGCCACGGCATGCTGGATGCCCGAGGCGAGTGGGCGCTTTTCACGGACGCCGATCTTTCCTCGCCCATCGGGGAACTGGACAAGCTGACCGCCGCGGTGGACCGCGAACAGGCGCGCGCGGCCATCGGTTCGCGGGCGCTCGACCGGTCGCTCATCGGCGTGCGCCAGCCCCTCTTCCGGGAATACATTGGACGCTTTTTCAACCTGGTGATCCGCGCCGTCACCGGCCTGCCGTTTCACGACACCCAGTGCGGCTTCAAACTTTTCGAAACGGCCGCGGCCCGCGAGATTTTCAAACGCCAGCGGCTGGACGGTTTCGGGTTCGACGTGGAGGTGCTGTTCATCGCCCGGCGGCTGGGATACCGCGCCGTGGAAGTACCGGTGCGGTGGAACGACGCGGCCGGCACCACGGTCGGCATGTGGCGCGGCATGGCGGCTTTTTTCGACCCGCTGAAAGTCCGCTGGAATTCGATTCTGGGACGCTACCGATAGCGGCGGCGGACGCGTCTAATCTGGGGAGACCGGACTCGATCGAGTCCGGTTCTGAGGCCTCAGCCCTTTGTTTGCGTTAGAAAGTGGACTCGATCGGGTCCACTTTAGTGAGACACCCATGTGGAAAGACATTGTTTTCTCCTTCCGCACGTTGCGGCGCAGCCCCCTGTTCACGGCCGTCGCGGTGGTTTCGCTGGCCCTCGGCATCGGCGCCAATACCGCCATCTTTTCCCTGCTCGACCAGGTGACGCTCCGCTCGCTTCCGGTGGCCGATCCGGAACGCCTGCTGGTGCTCCACTCCACTTACAATGCGCCGGGAACCAGCACCAGCGACAGCCCCGGGACTTCGGTCTATTCCTACCCGATGTACCGCGACTTGCGCAACCGCGACGCGGCCTTCAGCGGCATGGTCGCGCGCATGAGCGCCGGCGTCACCCTCACGCGCCAGGGCAGCTCCGAGCAGGCCGACGCCGAAATGGTCTCCGGCAATTTCTTCCGCACGCTGGGGGTGGGAGCCGCGCTGGGGCGCGTGCTCGCTCCGGATGACGATGGCGCGCCGGGCGCCAACCCGGTTGCGGTGCTGGGTTACAACTACTGGGCGAACCGGCTGGCATCGTCGCCCGCCGCTTTGAACCAGACCATCGCCATCAACGGCCATCCGCTGGTGGTGGTGGGGGTGGTGGAGGCGCGTTTCCACGGCCTGCTCTCGGGGCGAACGCCCGATCTGTATGTGCCCATCGCCATGCAGAAGGCCGCGCGGCCCACGTGGGACGTGCTGGAAGACCGCAAGTTCCGCTGGTTGAACGTGTTCGCGCGACTCAAGCCCGCGACCACCATGCAACGGGCGCAGGCGGCCACCGACGCGGTCTACCGCTCCATCCTCACCGAGGAACTGGCCCGCATGGGGAACATGCGCACCGATAAGGCCCGCGACGAATTTCTCAATCACCGGGCGCAGCTCAAACCAGCGGCCCATGGCATCAACGCGCTGGGCGACCAGTTCGGAGAACCGCTGCGCGTGATGATGGCGATGGTGGGGCTGGTGCTGCTGATCGCCTGCGCCAACGTGGCCAACCTGATGTTGGCGCGCGCCGCCGGACGGCAGCGCGAGATTGCCATCCGCCTGGCCGTCGGCGCCAGCCGCGCCTCGCTGCTCAAGCAATTGCTGGTGGAGGGTCTCATGGTGTCGGTGGCGGGCGGCGCGCTCGGCCTGCTGGTGGCACGCGGCAGCCTGGCGGGCTTGCTGCGGCTGTTGCCGGAGGATGTCGCCGGACCTTGGATCAGCGCACAATTGAGCGTGCCGCTGCTTGGTTTCACGGTGGCGCTCTCGGTGGCGAGCGGCCTCTTGTTCGCGCTGATCCCCGCGCTCCAGGCCACCCGGCCGAACCTGGCCGCGACTCTGAAAAACCAGGCCACCAACGTGGCCGGCGGCCCGGCGCGCTTCCGCCAGGCGCTGGTGGTGGCGCAGGTGGCGCTATCCCTGCTGCTGGTGGTGGGCGCGGGCCTGTTCACCGGCAGCTTGAGGAACCTCACGCGCGTGAACCTGGGCTTCCGCACCCAGCGGCTGCTCATGTTCGGCGTGAACGCCTCCACCAGCCGGCCGCAGGCCGCCGTGGCGACGGCTTTCTACCGCGATTTTCAGGCGAGGCTGGCCGCCATTCCGGGCGTGACCGGCGTGGGCGCGGCGGACAACGGACCATTCTCCGGCAGCAACAGCGGCGGCAATCTCACCGTGGAAGGCTACCAGCCGGGGCCGGACGAGTACGTGGGAGGTTCGATTGTCGGGGCCAGCGCAGGCTTCTTCCGCGCCCTGGGAATTCCGTTGCGCGGCGGCAGGGAATTCACGGACCGCGACGAAGCCGGCGCGCCCAAAGTCGCGCTGGTCAACGAGGCCTTCGCGAAAAAGTATTTTGCCGGGCGCGACCCGGTGGGCCGCCACATGATGAGCGGCGGCAGCAGCCATCCCGTGCTGGACATCGAGATTGTGGGCGTGGCGGCGGACAGCCGCGTGGATGTTCGTAATCCGGCCACAGAGACGTGGTATTACCCCTACGCGCAGTGGGCCAAACCGGACCGGCTGCAGTTCTATGTCCGCACCGCCGGGGACGAGAGCCGCGTCGGCTCCGAGATCCGCCAGGTGTTGCGCGCCGCCGACCCCAACGTGCCCATGGGCGGACTGAAGCCGATGGACGTGTGGATCGGCGAATCCATTTATACCGAGCGGCTCATCGCGCTGCTCTCGGGCGCCTTCGGCCTGTTGGCGACGCTGCTGGCGGCCATCGGCTTGTACGGCGTGGTGGCCTACGCGGTGGCGCGCCGCACCTCGGAGATCGGCGTGCGGATGGCGCTGGGAGCGCGGCCGGCGGCCGTGCTGCGCCTGATCCTGTGGGAAGCCAGCCGCATGGCGCTCCTGGGGATCGCGATCGGCCTGGCCGCCGCGCTGGCGCTGAGCCGCATGGTGGAATCGCAGTTGTTCGGCGTCAAAGGGGCCGAACCGGCCGTCCTGGCGCTGGCCGCGGCGGTGCTGGCGCTGGTGGCGCTGCTGGCGGCGCTGGCCCCGGGCTGGCGCGCCTCGCGCATCTCGCCGGTGGCGGCGCTGAAATACGAGTAGGCCTCCCGGCCGGTCCTACACCTTGACGATGACTTCGCGCAGACGGTCGCGAGTCAGGAAGAACTTCACCGACTCGGCCCGGCCGAAGAGTCTCTCCAGGCTGCGGTTGTTGAACAATTGCGCCGGCTTGCGCGTGCTGGTCTGGGCCACCTGCAGGCTGTTCATGTCCTGTATGCGGAAGGTGTAGAACGGCACCGACTCCAGCTTGTCGTCGGAGTGGAAGAACGCCAGCATGTAGCCCTTGGGGCGGGCGATTTTCATGAGCCGCTCCACCACCGCGGCCAGCAGCGCGGGCGCCAGGTATTCCAGCACGTCCCAGATGAGCACGCCGTCGAAATGGCCTTCTGGGTAGTCCAGCGCCTGGCGCAGGAAGTAGTCGATGCTGCCGGAGTTGGATTGGGCCGCCAGGTCGTCCGGGCCGAAGCTCTCATTGAGAAGGCGCAGGAAGTCTTCCGCATAGAGGCGGTGCCCCAGGTTGGTGATGAAACTCACGTTCTGCTGGCTGGCGCTGCCGAGATCGAGGATGGTGAGCCCGCTCTGGTCGCGGATGGAGTTGAAGAACTCCTCGATACCCCGGCTGGGCCGCGTGGTGGTGGTGAATTTCTGAGCGCCGCCGGGCTGCTGCGAAACCGGCCGGCCGGCTGCATTCGCGGACTTCTCACCGGCGGGTTGGCCGCCGCGCGAGCCGCGCATGAAGTTCTTCAGCGGTCCGGGAAACGGCATGAGCGCCTTCGTGGCTTATCGTTTTATGTCCGGAGCAGCGGCCACAACCGGCACGGCGGCAGCCGGAGCCGGCGCGGGCGCCGGCGGCTTGGGGGCCACCTTGGCCGGTTCGGGCCGGATGATATCGATGCTGCCCTTGAAGTAGGCGCCGTCTTCGATGACGATGCGGGCCGTGCGGATATCGCCCATCAGTTTGGCGTCCTTGCGGATCTCGATGCGCTCGGTGGCTTCCACGTTGCCTTGAATGGAGCCGAGCGCCAGGACCTCGCGCGCCTTGATGCCGGCATGCACGGTGCCGTGCGGTCCGATGGTGAGCTTATGTTCCAGGGCTTCCACCGTGCCTTCCACGGCGCCATCCACGTAGAGATCTTCCTTGGCGAATATCTGGCCGACCACTTTGACCGATTTCCCAATGGTCGCCGCGCCGCGGCTCTCGGGCTCGAACGTTCGCACGGGCATGCTGGACATAGGTGTAGCCTCCTTTTTCACTTCGACGGCATTTGGCGCCGGCGGCGCCGGAGCCGGCACGATTCCCTGGGAAATGGGCTTGGGTGGTTCTTCCTCGCGGCGTTTATTCCACATGCGGCCGCCCTCCCGAATTGCATATCAGTTCGTTCATGGTGACTGCTTTCTAGTCTAAGGGGCCTCGCCGGAAATGGCAATCCTGATCTGTCAGCGTTTAGCCGCCTTGGTCTTGGCGCGGGTCTGGAGCAGGATGGGCGTGCCGCGGAACCCGAACCGTTTGCGGATCTGATTGACGATCTGGCGCTCGTGCGAGAAGTGCAGCGGGCCGCCGCGGTCGGTGAAGATGGCGAACGCCGGCGGGCGAATGGAATGCTGGGTGATGTAGAAGATCTTGCGTTCCTCGAAGCGGAGGTTCTCCACAAAGCGGTTCAATTCGCCGGTGGTGATGCGCCGCGAGGCCGATTCGTACACTTCCTTGATGAGCGGGAACAGGGTGCGCACCCCCGAGCCGGTTTTGGCCGAGAGGAAAACGATGGGGGCGTAGTCCAGGAACTTGAAGTTGTCGTGCACCTCGTGCTCGAAATCCAGTTTCTTCTTGCCCTGGACGCCGTGGGCCTCGTCCCACTTGTTGACCACCACGATCACCGCGCGGCCGCCTTCGTGCGCGTAGCCGGCGATGGTAGCGTCGAGCGCCACCACGCCTTCGGTCGCATCCAGCATCAGCAGCACCACGTGGGCCATGCGGATGTTGCGGCGCGCCATCACCACGCTCAGCTTTTCGGCCATGTCCCTGGTCTTGCCTTTGCGTCGGATACCGGCGGTATCGACGAAGACGTACTCCACGCCATCGCGGATCACCTTTTCATCCACCGCGTCGCGGGTGGTTCCGGCGACGGGAGAAACGATGGCGCGCTCCTGGCCAGTGAGGCTGTTGAGCAGCGTCGATTTGCCGACGTTGGGGCGGCCGATGATGGCGACTTTGATGCCGGTTTCCGGGGGCGCCTCTTCGGGCGGCAAGGTGGAGAATCCTTCCGTGACGCGGTCCAGCAGGGCGTCGATGCCGGTGCCGTGCTCGGACGAAACGGGGCAGACGCCGGGGATTCCGAGCTCGTGAAATTCGTGGGCCAACACATCGCGCCCGGCGGAATCGATCTTGTTGACCGCCAGCGTCACGGGTTTGCCGAGCCTGCGGAGCATGGCGGCGAGATCGCGGTCGGGGGCGGTGATTTCGGCCGTGCCATCCACCAGGAAAATGATGTGGGCAGCGCTCTGCAGGACCATTTCCGCCTGGCGGAGGATCTGCGCGGGAATGTACTCCTGGTCGTGGATCACGATGCCGCCGGTATCGATCACCTCGAAGCGGCGGCCCTGGTGTTCGGCAAGCCCGTGGATGCGGTCGCGCGTGATGCCGGGCTCATCGCCGACGATGGCGCGCCGCTGCCCTGTAATGCGATTGAAGAGGGTGGACTTTCCAACGTTGGGCCTGCCCACAATGACGACCGTGGGAATGGCATGGGACATGAAACTTCATGATAGCAGGGCGGGTGGTTCAGGAAGAAAGAGCGATTTCAACGCGGAGGCGCGGAGACGCGGAGACGCGGAAAAAACTGAGGAATTGGAGAGTCGCAAATAATGATTACCGGTATTGCGAAAGGAGAGGTAGTCTCAATCGAGAACCTCATTTCTCTCGTTTTCTCCGCGTCTCCGCTCCTCCGCGTTTGATCCGAAGCTTGTCATCGTAAGGGAACCCGCTTGCTAGAATCAAAACATCCGATGCCCACCCAGGCCCGCACATCCTCCGCGCGTTCTTTCTTCTCGCGGCATGGGACCCTCTCCAAGTGGCACCCCAAATACGAATTCCGGAAGGGACAGGTGGAGATGGCGGAGGCCGTGGAATCGGCGCTGGCGGAACGGCGGCACCTGATTGTGGAGGCCGGCACGGGCACCGGGAAGACGCTGGCATACCTGGTGCCGGCGCTGCTTTCGGGCAAGCGCATCGTGGTCTCCACCGGCACCAAGAATCTGCAGGAACAGCTTTATTTTAAGGACGTTCCTTTTCTGCAGCAGCACTTTCCGCGGCCGCTGAAGGTCTGCTACATGAAGGGGCGCAATAATTACGCCTGCCGGCAGAAGATCTACGATGCGGAGAAAGCGCCGGTGCTCACGGGGCTGGAGGAAGTGGCGGATTTCGAAATCATCCGGCAGTGGGAGAAGACCACCGAATTCGGAGACCGCTCCGAGATCAAGCGGCTGCCGGAAGCGTCGACGGCCTGGGCCAAGGTGGACGCGCGCGGCGACCTGTGCAGCGGCCAGAAGTGCCAGAACTTCGAGCGCTGCTTCATCACGGCCATGCACCAGCGGGCGGCGGAGAGCGATATCATCATCGTCAACCACCACCTGTTTTTCGCCGACCTCGCCTTGAAGGACGAGAGTTACGAGGGCGGAATTCTACCGGAATATCACGCGGTAGTGTTCGACGAAGCCCACGAAATCGAGGACGTGGTGGGCCAGTACTTCGGCGTCGCGGTGAGCAACTACCGCTTGCAGGACCTGGGGCGCGACATCGGCGTGGTCAGCCGCATGAAGAAATTCGGCACGCCGGAGCTGGACCGCACCCTGCAACGGCTGGATGAGCTGACGGCGCGATTCTTCGGCCTGTTCGGAGAGACCGAGCGGCGGGTGGCCTTTCACGGACGCGACGCCTTTCGCGAGGACAACGAAGAGACCTATACGGACCTGCTGGCGGCGCTCGAATTGACCGGCTCGCACCTGAAACTGCTGGCGACCCCGCCGGAGGAGGTCATCCCGTTGTTCCGGCGCACGCAGGAACTATCCGCGGCGCTGCGCTTCGTGATGGAAGAGGACGACGAACGGTTCGTCTACTGGGTGGAGAAGCGCGGGCGCGGCTGCTTTCTGCAGGCCACGCCGATCGAAGTGGCGGAGATTGTCTCCGAGCGGCTGTTCAGCAAAGTGGATACGGTGGTGCTGACCTCGGCGACGCTGGCGGTGGCCGGCGGATTCGATTACGTGCAGAAGCGGCTGGGGCTCGCGAACCCGCGCACGCTGATTGTGGGCGGCCACTTCGACTACCAGAAGCAGGCGCTGTTTTACGTGCCGCAGCACCTGGCGGAGCCGCGCAGCCCGGCCTATACGCGGGCGGCCGGCGAGGAAGTGATCCGCATTCTGAACCACAGCCGGGGCCGCGCGTTCGTGCTCTTCACCAGCTACCAGCAGATGCGGCTGATCTACGACGCGGTCTCTTTCGAAGTGGAATACCCGACGTTGCTGCAGGGCACCGGGCCGCGCAGCGCGCTGCTGGACGAGTTTCGCGCGACGCCTAACTGCGTGCTGTTCGCGACGTCCTCCTTCTGGCAGGGCGTGGACGTGCCGGGCGAGCAACTGAGCTGCGTTATCATTGATAAGCTGCCTTTTGCGGTTCCCAACGACCCGGTGGTGAGCGCC
>Ga0181530_10006340_pt1 | contig 11686 bp, 11 predicted proteins | sample PEATcosm2014_Bin_42_FD_119769 | JGI IMG/M metagenome (GOLD analysis project Ga0181530, IMG submission 119769) | Peatland microbial communities from MTU Mesocosm Facility, Houghton, MI, USA - PEATcosm2014_Bin10_60_metaG | ecosystem: Environmental > Terrestrial > Soil > Wetlands > Peat | place... | reverse complement strand
TGTTGACGCCGCCCAGATCAGCATGAGCGCCATTGCCCTCAGCCACGATGTGCAACCGATATCGCAAGACGCCGCGGATGAGGCGGTCGAGGAAGGCAGAAAGCCGCTGATCTTCCGCGGCAACCAGGTCATGATCGCCGGCTCCGATGTCTTACCGAGGACCGGCAATGCCGAAGCCTACTTCGAGATCTACGAACCGCTCGCAGCCGGCAACGAGCCGGTGCAGTTGACCATGCAGCCTGCGCCTGCTCGACGCACAGAGCAACCAACAGAAATGGGACTCCGGCGATATCAACTTGAGCACCCTGGCGAAGTCCGGCAACGGCGTGATTCCGGTCGCGCTCAAATTGCCGGTTGCGACCTTCCCGCCTGGAAGGTATCGCGCCGAGCTGACCGTGAGAGATTCCGGCGGTGGCGAAACCGCCCGCAGCGTGCAATTCCGGACGGAATGAAGCGCTGCGCGCCAGGACGGCCAAGACCGTGCCCTGGCCATCGGGTTTTGTTGAGGCCGTTAACGCGCCATATCGGTAGCCTTTCCGCGGCTGCCACGGCGGGCCGGCACCGGCGTCGCAGGAACAGCGGGTGCGAAACCCGGATCGGAGTGATCTCCCAGAAGCCGACTTGGGATTCCTGACGGTCGACTTCTGCGGGCCGCGCGTTACCCGATCGAGTGGCGAGCGTCGGAATTGGGTACTTTGGCGATGGGTCGGCAACCTTGGCATGGTGACCCACGGGATGCGGCCCATTACAGTCAGTAAGGGAGACGGATATGAGTTTCGGGAATTTGCAGTGGCTTTTCCCGATTGTGGTTACTTTGCACAATGCGGAAGAAGCCATATGGTTTCCGGATTGGACGAAACGAGCTGGTCGTTGGCATGCCCCCGTTGCACCGGGTGTATTCCGTTTTGCCGTTGCGGTCTTCACAGTCCTGGCTTTCGGTGTCACCTGGCTGAGCGCCATGTCGGGCAAGCAGACGGTCTGGACCTACCTGACTTTTGGGTATATGGTCGGCGTGTTGGCCAATGTGCTGATTCCGCACGTCGCAGTCTCAGTGGTGACGCGCAGATACATGCCGGGTGTTGCGACGGGCGTGGCGCTGACCTACCGACGCTATCACTGCTGGTTGTCTTAGCCCTCAGAGAGGGGTACGTTTCTGGCTGGGAGGCCGTAGCGTACTCCGTTAAGCGTGACCAGTATCGGGCTGCTGTCAATCCCGGCGCTGTTCAAATTGGGGAGGATACTGAACCTGTGACCATGGTCCGCCGGGTGGTGTCCCTTCGCAGGTGGCGCCATTTCGCAAAGTGGATCGTTTGGCGAGGGCCGAAGGCCGCCTCGCACAAGTGCCGTCGGCCTGAAACTCTCTGGATACGGAGTTCGGGGAAGCGCACGCCGGCGGGAATTGCTCGAATCGGCCCGTTAAGACCTGATATCGGTAGGCGCCTTCATTCGGGCCGCGAAGCTGCGGGTGGAGAACCGATTGATGGTGGCGATGGGTTGAGTGTGCCGCCCAAGCGGTCCAACAAATCCCTGACGCGCCGGCGGCTCACTTCCAGTATCGCGCCATTGTTCAACACGACGTCGGCGGTGCCGCCTATCAGCGGGCGGACTTCAGCCACCGATTCCAGCTTCACGACCACCGACCGGGAGAGGCGAAAGAAAACCGCCGCATCCAGCCGCTCCTCGAGGTCGCTGAGAGTCGGCTCCAGTGCGTATGCCCGATCTCGAGTGTGCAGCTTGGTGAGTCCCTCTTCGGAGGAAAAATACAGGACGTCGCGCTGCGGGATGACCTTGTAGCGGCCGCCGCAGCGCGCCAGTAGCCGCGCGCTGGCTCCGGGAACCGCCCGCGTCAGGCGATCCACGTCATTGTCGGAGTCGCGCAGCGCTCTCTGGCGGGTCCGCTCGATGGCCTGCGCCAGCCTGTGGAGGCTCACCGGTTTCAGTAAGTAGTCTATCGCGCACAGCTCGAAAGCCTTCACGGCATAGGTGTCAAACGCCGTACAGAAGACGATCTTGGGCCGCGGCCGCGGCAGGCACGCCGCCACCTCAAGGCCGCTGGCGCCTGGCATTTGGATGTCGAGCAGCAGCAAGTCGGGCTGCAACTCGAGGGTCTTCTGAATGGCCTCTTCGCCGTCGGCGGCTTCGCCGACGACTTCCACATCCGGGATTGAGCCGAGCATCTGGCGCAGGCGCTCGCGTGCGATGTCTTCGTCGTCCACCAACAGCGCCCGGATCACGTCGCCACCTCGACCGCCCGTGTCGTCCGCGGCATCTCGATAGTGACCACAGTCATAGCGGTCGTCCCATCACGACTGACGCACAGGTGCGCAGCGTCGCCGAAGTAGCCGCGCAGACGCTCCCGTATGTTGCGGAGACCGTGGCCCTCTCCAGGTTGGTGAAAGACTCCTGCCGCGGAGTCTTCGAAGCCCGGCCCGTTGTCACGGACCTCGATCCGGAGACGGCCTTCGGTAACATCCACATTGACCTCGATCCTGCCGGGGACGCGAATGGCGCCCACCCCGTGCTTGACTGCGTTTTCCACCAGGGTCTGGACAAGCATGGCGGGAATCCGCACCTCGTCAGCTTCGTCGCCGGCCCGAATCGTAAACTCGAGCCGGTCCCCGAACCGCGTCCGCTCGATATCGAGGTAGGCGCGGACCGCCTCCAGTTCTTCGTCCAAAGGGACCCACTCCCGTTCGGAGCGGCGCAGGGTATAGCGAAACACCTCCGCCAACTGCTCGATGGTCCGCTCGGCGCGATCCGGACGGCGCGGAATCAGCCCTGCAATTGTATTCAGCGCATTGAACATGAAGTGCGGATTGACTTGAGCGCGAAGGGCTCTGAGCTGCGACCGCTCGGCTTCGAGCAGCAGGTCCTGCTCTCGCCGCTTCCGCTGGTCGCGCTCCTCGCGCAATCGCAGGTTATCGAGCAGGAAGGAATACGTCTCCGCCAACGACGATAGCAGTGTAACGTCTTCGCTCAGGAAGCGGGGACCATGCACCCGCGTCTGGATCGAGATGAGACCGGTCGGTTCACCATCGCTCCGAAGCGCCGCTTCCATGCACCCGCGAGCGTTCCCGGCCGGTGGAAAGGGTCCCGGACCAAGCTGGACTCTGGCCTCGGACTGGAATATCTCGCCCAGAAGCCGCTCTCCGCGTTCGGCGAGCTCGCTCTCGCCGATTGCGCTCTGCAGCCCTGTCAGGAAGTACTTGCCAGCCTGAGACGGGAGGAAGCGGCGGCCCAGGAAGAGCCGGTCGAGCCAGAGCGACAATTTCTGCTGACCCCAAGGCGCCAAGAGCACGATCGGTAAGACGAGAAGCGCCCAAGCCAGGACGGCCGTGCGTGTGCCCCACCAGAGCCGCAGCAGGAAGGGCGCAATCACAAAGAAATACGCCGCCAGTAGGAGCAGGAAGCAGAACGTGAACGCTCCCTTCTTGATGAGAACGTCGAAGAAGGTGGGCCGCTCGGCATAGTACGTGATGACGAATCCGAAGCCCAGCGGCAGTGTCTGCGCCAGTACGGAGCCCCAGCCTCCTTTGGGTGCGAACAGGTAGATACACGCCCAGACGCCACAAAGAAGCAGTAACCAGCGCCGCTGATTCCTCGAGAGTCGATCGGTATCGGGGCGTTGGGAAACACACAAGATCAAGCCGCAGCCGGTCGCCGCGGCAACCATGAGTGCCCGGTATGCCAGCAGCGTTGGTTTGTCGCTCAGGTAATCTTGGAATGGGCGGCCCAGCGCGCCGAGCGCCAACACCGCGAACAAGAGCCCCAGCGCGTAAACGGCAAAGAGACCAGCCTGCCATACTCCGCGGCCGGACAGACCCTCCTTCTCATTTCTGTAGAAGAAATGGAACAGCAAGGGGGGAAGCAGAGTCTGGGCGGCGATCTGAGGGTACACCAGGAACGGTTGTCCGTAGTAAACCATCCCCCACGAGAGGTAATTGACGAGGTTGGAGACAAATAGGATTGCGCAAGCGGCCGTGATATACAGATAGAGGTAGCCGCCCCAGTGGCTCCCGCGTTTCCGGTGTTCCTGAAGCCAAAGGAAAGACAGCAGGATAAACGTAATCGCGCTAAAACTGCTCAGCAGGACATCCAGCCAGGGATAATACCGGCTCACTAATTCCTCCGGTCCTCTTGGGAAAATCTGTTACGCACAGCGGTTACTGCCTCACCACTTGCCAGCGCGCGCGGCACCGATTTCAGGGGGCCTCTACGACGCCCAGCCAGGGCGCCGTTTCATTGGCGTCCTTCATTATATGACTCCGCTCGGAAGCCCGAAGCCGCTTACGGATGGAGCGTCACGAAAGTTACCCCGTAGCCGCCGAGCGATACCGTCATTCTCGCCGCCGGCGTGATAGCCACCTCGGCCGGCCCGTTCACGGTATCCGTATTGGCATCAATCGCGAGCTGGGTGGCCGTCGAAAACGCTCCCAGCGCCGTGACGTCCAGAATTACCGTACGCGGATCGCCGGGCCCGTTGTCGTCATTCGGAGCATGTACGGCGTGGTTCGCCATCATAACCACCACGGAACCGTCGCTGTTTCGGGTGGCCAGGGTCTCGACCGCGGAGGTCTCCGTCGCGTTGAGATCGAGAATGTCCGGCCCGGGCGTCACGCCGTCCCGGGAAAACTTCCGCAGCAGCGCGTTTTCCACCCAATAGCTCAAATACTTGAAGTTGTTGGTTTCGCTGATCAGGCCGAATTGCATATCATCGCTGAAGGACCAGTGCAGCAGCCTCTGGCACCCGCCTTTGCCGATCTGCGAGAACAAGTACGGCTGCCAGGCCGCATCGAAGGCACCCGAGCCGCGCAGGTCCAGGACGAACGGGAGGCCGGTCGTGACGCTGATACCACTCACCTGGTAGTCCGCTTGGACACCGCTTTCCGTGACCCACACCGGCACATTGGCCAGGTCCGGCCGCGACCCCAGTTGCTGGTAGAAGTAGCCGATGTCCTCCGTGTATCTGGGTATGGTGGCAAAGACCGTGGCATCGCTGTCGGTCTGGTGCGTGCTCGAATACAGGTGCAGCGTGGCCGCATCCACTGGAGCGTTTACGCCGCCGTTTGCCGGCGAGGCGACAAACCATGGAAGATTGTTCCGGGGATCGGTCGTCAGATAGTCAAAGTCCGCGAGGGCGAGCGCGGTGACTTTGATGGCGGGATCCACCGCCTTCATGGCCGGCACAATCGTGTTGTAGAGCTGGATGTACTGGGTCGGCAACAGGCCGTTGACATTGTACTCATTGAAAATCGCCCACCAGGTGATGTGAGAGCCGGCCGGCGCCTGAAAGTGCTGGCCGCCCCAGTCGAATCCTCCGGTATTGTAATAGCGCACGAGGTTCGCGCAGTACTGCGCGAAGATTTGCAAGTTCGCGTCATTGAAGATGAATTGCACGCCGCTGGCATCCTTGCTGGGAGCGTTGAGGAAGGGCGGCGCCTCGACGATCACGAACTGCGGGCTGTGGTTACCCACCGCAAACGCCGGTAACAGGTTCGCGTCGAGGTTGGTGAAATCCCAGTCGCTCGCCTGTCCCGTATTGGCTTTCATCGGGATGTAGTCGACTGTGTGGACGCTCATTACCTCCGTGCCCATCGCTTCGAGGGCGTCCCAATCGAGCGGCAGAAAGTAGTTCCTCCAGCTATCGGGCTCGAATACCACACCCAACGCCTCCTGAAGTTTGCCGCCGACGCCCTGCTCCAGGTCCACCGTGCTGCCGACAGTGGCGACGATCCCGACCACCACCGTGAGCGACCGGCTCGTTGTAGGTCCCCCGTCACCGGCTTGAATATTCACCGCGTACGTACCAGCGGGCGTAGCCCCGCTCGCCACGAAGGTGACGGTTCCCGCCGAGCCGCTTCCCGGCTGGGTGAACCGTGCCTGCAAGCCGCTCGGTAGCCCCGTGGTGGCTAACGTGACGCTGTTCGTATTCCCCGCAGATCTTGCAATGGCCGCGCCCACTGGAGCGGGCGTCCCGTCTTGCAGCGCGAGCACCGTGGAGGATGAAAGCGTCAGCGTAAAGTCGAGTGTCTGACTGCCACCGCCTTCGACCGGGCCGCTTCCGCTGGGACACCCAATCAGCCAGATGGCCAGCACGGTCACGCCGGCGGCCCACTTCGCCTGTACCAACGGCTCTCTCATCTTCATGCCCTTCTTCTTGCTCACCGTTGCCCCGACGTTCGCGCCGCTCGCGTCACACATCTCTAAAAGCGAAACACGAGCCCCGCGGAGAGCCGGATGTTGTCCTGGTGGCTGCCGGCGAAGGTGGTCCTCAGCCAATCGGCCTGTCCGAGCCGAATGGCAAATTCCTGACCAGCACCCTCCAGGTGGCGCCGTCTGTTGTATACCGTGAGATCGAAGCCCATACCTGCGGCCATCGCGAACTTAGTCTCCACGAAGCCGATCGGTTCGAGCACCTCGGGATACCCGACCGACACAAAAGCGTGCGACTCGCCGAACAACACATGAGCGAATACCGTCCATCGCCCGTAGCGGTCCAAATAACGCGGCCCGCACAAATAACTGTGCTCACGCGTGGCGATGGTAAACGGCGCCCCCCCGGACGTCCTGGTTATATCGGCGTCGAGGCCGCCGATATCGGCGACCACGCCTAACCAATGGGTGGCGTTGACAGTCACGGAGCCGGTCCAGCCGTTCGATCCGAAGCTCGGGAAGGTAAAGGCTCCCGTCATGCCTGGCGCCAGCAAGCTCTCATCGGCGACGTAGCCGTGTATCAGCCCGTACGAATAACCGGCGAAGACCTCCACCCTGGGTACGTCCTGCGCGGATGCAACCGCCGAAACGACCAGTGCCAGGCCGATGATCCAAAGAGTCTTTCGCACGCCTCTCTCCTTTTTGGTTCGCATGCCTACAGCTCCGAATTTACTGCGCTGGGACAGGTTCCCAAAGCGAAAAGCGCGCGAGCGGCGGATCGGCTTCGATGAGTGGCTGGTCTTGGTGCACAAGCGGCGGAGACATAATGTCATTCTGGCAGCGTCGCTTTCGTGAGCCTGCGCCGGGGCCGCTCTTCGAAGGCTATGCAGGAATGACCGGGCGGCCCGCCACCTGCCTGCTCGCTGGAAGCGGTGCCCGCGATCCAAGTCGGGTCCCCCACGCCAGAGCGTCGCTGCGGTAAACGCCGCGCAAGATCTCCAGCACGCAAGGGCCCTCCTGATCAGGGTTTCAAAGCAGCCCTCGGATCTCTGGTTGACGCTCCAAGTATCCACGCAAATCCTAACAAACCAAAGCCTCCGACTGACCGAAAACTGGTCCTCGCTCCAGTCGCCAAACAGTGATCTGTGATCTACACCCTGGTCTTCATGAAATACCAGATGGTCTCTATATAGACGTTGTACGGCGAGGCCGGATGTTCTGAAGCAGAAAGGGCCAGGCGGGCGCTTGCCGATCATGCTGACCGTTGAGGCGCAGCCGCAGCAAACTGGAACGGTTGATTTCTGTCGGCGCCGCCTGGGGCCTGCATGCTCCAAGCTGGTGCTTGCCCTTGGGACGCGCCGACACTGATGGCGGTCGCTGCCATGCTTGCCACTTCAGCGGTAACCCGCCGGCGGTTCTTTGGACGGCGTTAAGGTTCAATATCGGTAGCCAACTCCGCAAGCAAGCCGGCCGCTGCGCTGTTTCCGAGTCGCCCGTGATACGGCCAACGGCGGCCTACGGGACCAATTGCATACGCAAATCACGTGCGCGTCGCTCAGATCTTAGACGTGGAATCGCGTCCAAGGTTGATCCCGGATCTAGGCGGAGGAACATTACACGGCAGGGGTCTCCGATTCGACGGTCATCGAGTTCTTTGCGGCCGGGGCGTCGTAAGCAGACCCGCGTGGCGCAGCAGTTCGTAAAGATAGGTCCTACGGTGGGGGCGCAGATGGCTGAGCAGCGCCAGCAGCGTCGCCACATCGCCGCTGGCGCGGTGAGGCTGCGGGTTCCCGATATCATGGGCGACTGCGAGGTTCTCCAGCGAACGGCTTTCAAACCCTTTCGCCCACCAGTCAATATCGTCTCGCGAACAGAGCCATGTCGCGTCACGGGACGAAGGCATTAGCCGCTCCACGAAGCCGCGATCAAAGGCCGCACAATGTGCCACGACAAAATCGGCCTGCCGCAGCATCGCCCGGATGCGGCGATAGTCGAACCGAAGACCGCGCACCAGGCGACGCGTGATTCCATGAACCGCCGAAGCGCACCGCGGGATGGGACAAGACGGTTCCCGCAGTCCTAAGTATTCCCCGGCGATGCCCAGCACGTGACCGGCAACGCGGTCATAGCGAAATAGGGTGATAGCCAACTCGATGATTTCGTCGTTGCGAGGGCTGAAGCCAGTCGTTTCGACGTCGAGGACTGCTGCGGTCCCGACGGCCGCCGGTCTTGCGATGGAACGTCCCTCCATCAAGGCTCAACCCAGGGACATGTAAGTCTCAAGCCAGACGCTCAAGGATTCCGTCAATTTCCTTCTCCATATCGACCAGGGCTTTCGCGGCCTCCCGGAAGGCATCAATGAAGCTGGTGGAATCAAATAGGCCTTCCGCCCCTACATAACTCGTGTACGGCAGGTACTTGAAGACGGAGTCCTCCGCAGATTCATCACCGGGAGACTGGCTGACGTGCTGAAAGCCCGCTGGCGCTTTGAGCTTGGCTATGAACAGCGGCCGCTTCTTCCAGTTCGGAGGTACATATAGGTTGACATACGGCTCGCAAACATCAACAGGCCAGGCAGGGTAAATCTCAATCGCGATGAAATCGCCTCTGACGACACGCCACTTCGATTTTGATTCTGGGCTGGAATAGAGCGAGCCCTGCTCAGCGTACAGGTTCTCCCACCCTGCCGGGTGGAGGACGTTGCGACTAATATCCTGCTGAAGATGATTGGATAGGTCCTGCATGTCCGTCTTCAACCCGACGCCGTTCACATATTCATCTAACGTACGAATGGCCTTGAGGTGGTCGACAATCAATTTGAGTTTTTGTGTGAAGGTATACTCTTTTGGCATGGTCAGGCCTCCAAATCCGAAATGATGTGCTCGCAAAAGTGCTTGATCGCCGTCGCCGCCGAAGCATCTGGGGTCAAGGACTCCAGGATCAGCCGGACCTCACGATATGAAAGCCAAGGAATTCCTCTGTCAGATGGCCGGCGCGCGGGAGGCGTCACGTACACCAACCATGCCTGTTCGCCGCGATCCGTCAGTTTCTTGCAATATTCTCGATACTTATCGCACTGGTCCGGCCAAGGGAAGTCGCCGATCTTGTTTTCCACGACCAAACACCAGCGGTCCCCTTTCACGCGGATGTCGAACTTCATACCGCCGCATCGATATTCACGCAACACCGAAACGTCCAGGGTAGATGGCGGTTCCTTTCCGACGGACCGTCGCATAAACTCACGTAGAAAGGCGTCCCCGAACCCGTGGGCCTCGCCCGGATCGAGCACCCACCGCAAGAAGCTGGAATGGGCCTCCTCAAGGCGAGGCCGACCCAAAACGTCGAACACGTTGAATCGAGTGTTTCGCCAGTGGCCATCCAATTTGGCTTCCTGAACTGACTGGAGCAGTATATGAATCGCCCCGTGGTCTTCGGCGAACCGTTGATCCAACTCGGTAGCTGCAGCCCGCTCGTTTGCAAGAATCTCATCAAGCTCCCGGCTGATCGCCTGAAGCTCACTGGCCAGTTTGCCGTTGGTCATCGATCTACATTGTAGCGCCGGGCTCAAAGCGGCGGTGTGAGAAGCATCCGACCCGCTCCGAGTGGATCGTCGGCCACTCGGACAGTGGCCCACCTCGCCCTCCGCGCGTCGCGGGATAACCCCCTTTGCCGACACGAGAGGCAGCGTTTAACGCGGCGCTATTCGCTATTATCGGTAGCCAATTCCGCCGGGCTGACCGGCCCCCCGACGCTGCACTGTGGGTTCGCACGCGCGTGCGAACGGGTCCTTTGCGAGCCCAGCACACAAACCCGCTGAGCTCTGTCCCGACGGCATCGACCGGGCTGGCCCCTTCGGCTGAAACTGCTTCAGACTCTACAGCGGCTCCATGATGCGCCGTCGTTGCGGACACCTTCTGCCGCCCCTCAGACACTTTGGCACTGCAGAGCGCTTGCGCAGAGCCGTCCCGACCGGCCAGCCGGATCGAGCTCCGCGCCGCGTACGAAATGCTCCCTCGCGCCTGGATCGTCCGAGACTTGGAGCAGGGACATTCCTGATTTGTAGTGAACCTGCGCAAGAGGACCCTTTGTCCTCTGGGCGGGGCTCTTCAACGCCGCATCGATGGCCTCCTGGGCTTCCGCTCCGCGGCCGCAAGCGGCCAGCGCCCAGGCCTTGGTGGCCAGAATGGCACCGAGACGCCACCCGCCGCCAAGCCGCTCCACGCTGCTGCGACGGAACATGTTGAGCGCCGTCTCAGCGTGTCTCAGAGCGTTTTGGGGGTAGATCCTCTGGCGCAGCAGTACCTCCGCCATTCCGGTCGCCGAAGGGCTACGGCCCGGAAGGATGTCAGCGGCGTCCCGGAAACACCGCTGGGCTTCTTCGAAGCGTCCCGTATCCATGAGAACGCTCCCGAGATCTTCGAGCGCAAGAACAGTGTCAACCTTCAAGCCGCCGGGGTGATCGATGGCTTCGCGCAACATGCGCTCGGCCTCCTCATATCGCCCGGCCTCTGTGAGCACGTCTCCCAGGAGATAACTGCGTCCCGCGCCCCGCAGGGCCAAGAGCGGCGCAAGCAGTAGCGCCACATCGTACCGGCCCTGTCTGACGAAATGATCGGAGCTTGCGGCGAGTGCGAACCAAACAACCCCGACCACGAGAAGCGGCAGCAAAATGAACCATGCAATCATGGCAGCTGTTATTGTATCCGCTGGAAGATTTGCAGACGACGTTGGCGAAAGTTAGCCCTTTCCGTCCGAAGAATTGCACCACCGTAAGCTGAACCGGCACTTGAGCGGGTAGTCGCCAAACCGTCGAGTGAGCCTCGCCGAGCCAACAGCGGCGCCCAATCCACGCGAGCGATATCACCTCATATCGGTAGCTTGCGGTAGGCAAGGCCGACTGCCCGGCGCCACCGCGTGCCCCAGATTCGCCCCAGCGCGTCCAGTCCATTGGGACTTTTTGAAAACTACCCATCAGAACCCGTCAGGATTAGTAGCCAAGCCAATCCGGCAGAGCGTCGGTCTGGCTTGACCGTATCCCCGACGGCCTGAGCGCGGCGGAACTGACGGCGTTTCTGCGCGAGAACGGCGCAGCCATCTGCGGAGGGTGAAGATGAGACGGAAGCCCGGCAGATCGAACCTTCTCCGAAGAATCCAGGACCTCGAGCGAATCCGCACCACCGGCCCGCCCGGAAAGGCGTAGTCCCCAACGTAGGACGCAAGTACCGCCGCATCGACCGGCACGACGGTCCGCTCCTTCGGCAGGTAGTCCACCCAGCCATACTCGACCGCGATCGCACGCAGGATCTCGTTCGCCAGATCGCTGCCATTGTCGCCGTTGGTCATCACAATGGCGCCCTCGCCCGCGTCGCGATAGGCGAAGTACTGGCAGCGATAGCCCTGGTTGCCGCCGCCATGGGAAAACGACGCGCGCCCGGCCGTCTCACCGAGCCCGATGCCCAGCCCGTAGTCGCCCGGGCCCTTGGTCAGCATCGTCTTCACCGTTTCGGCCTTCAGTACCTTGCCCGGCTTCTGG
>Ga0181530_10006339_pt1 | contig 11687 bp, 9 predicted proteins | sample PEATcosm2014_Bin_42_FD_119769 | JGI IMG/M metagenome (GOLD analysis project Ga0181530, IMG submission 119769) | Peatland microbial communities from MTU Mesocosm Facility, Houghton, MI, USA - PEATcosm2014_Bin10_60_metaG | ecosystem: Environmental > Terrestrial > Soil > Wetlands > Peat | place... | reverse complement strand
CCTTGTCCAGCCAACCATCCGCCGCCCTCAGCACAATACGGGCGCGCTCTACCTGACGGGCCGGCAGGGACCTCGCCCTCGATTGCTGCTCCAGCAGTCGCCGCTGGTCGGAATCCAAACTGACGGGTCGAGCTACGCGCATTCGTCGTCCTCCATTGTAAAGACGACGGACGCTCGATAATCGTTACTATTATTGACGCACTACACTAGATCTTAAGAAGGATATACGGAGGGACTCGGAGACGTCACCGCGAATGGCGCCGGCGTCAGTTGCGGCGACCGGTTGGGCCGGACACGGTGTCGAACCTAAATGGAACAACTACTTTTCGCGGTTCTCTACTGAGCGCCAGCTTCGGTCATGCCTTGTGCAGCAGCCGGGACCGTGCTTTTCGCCGCCGGCTTCTTCACCGCTTTCTCGACCGGCGGAGTTTTCTGAGCCGCCTTTGCTGGTGCGGCTTTCATTGCCGTCCTTTTGGCGCCGTCCTTTTTTGTGGCGGCTTTCTTTGCGGGAGCTTTCGCCGCTGCCTTCTGTAAACGCCAACGCTTCTTGGTGGCGGCGATGATTCTCTTCATCCCCTCTGCACTGATCCGGCGCTTCGGCTTTGCGGGTTCCGGCTTGGCTGCTGGCGGCTCAGACCGTCCCCGGATTTTTGCCCACCGACGCCGTTGGGCTTCCTTCATCCGCCTTCGAGCCGCTGCGGAGAATTTCCTGCGTTTACCAGCCGGCGCTTCCGGCGTGGCGGCGGCCCTGGGGGGGCCCCCGGAGAGCACGGCTCGGAGTTTGGAAATCTGCTCATCAATCCTTCTCTTTTGAACCTCGAAGCCCTCGATGGCTGCGTTGATGATTTCGGGAGTGAATTTTGTTGGCATCTTGATTTCGCCTTCGGTGCGGAGTTGTTGAACGTCACCACTATTGTAGATCCTCAGACGATTCATGCGTTGCCCAGCCCGCCACTTTGAACCTGCCGGCTGCGCGGCGCAGGGCCCGCTGACACGGTCCCGTGCGGGTGTATACTGATCGCGATCGCAAATAGACTCCCTGGGAGGTGCGCTTGAAGCGCTTTTTGTTTGTAGTGCTGGCATGGTCCGGCGCCGTTCTTTTTGGCCAGCAGACCCCGGCGCCCGAGATCCCTTACGAATCTGTTCCCAACTTCCTGCGGCTCCCGGCGGACCTGTACCTCGGTGAGGTCTCCGGCATCGCCGTCAATTCGAAGAGACATATCTTCGTCTTCTCCCGCGGCTCGACCACCGGACCCGCTTACGGGGCGGCAGCCGCGCAGTTGCTGGAGTTTGCACCCGACGGCAGGTTTCTCCGCGAGATCGGCAAGAATCTGTATGCCTGGTCGTACGCGCACGCCGTGCGGGTCGACAAGGACGATAACATCTGGGCCATCGATAAAGGCTCGGACATGATCGTGAAGTTCAACCCCGAAGGCCGCGTAGAAATGGTGTTCGGCCGGAAAAAAGAAGCTTCGGATGAGTCTGCCGTGCCGTGGACGCGAGTCACTCCGCCCCGTCCCGCGGTGGATGGACAGTTCCGGCAACCCACCGATGTCGCCTGGGACCCGCAGGGCAACATCTTCTTCAGCGACGGCTATCTCAACTCGCGCGTGGCCAAGTACGACAAGAACGGGGACTGGGTGAAGCAGTGGGGCGATCGCGGAACCAAACCGGGAGAGTTCAACACGCCGCATAGCATTGCATCGGACAATCGGGGGAACATCTACGTGGCGGATCGCGGCAACCGGCGCATCCAGGTGTTCGACGGCGACGGCAACTTTCTGCGCGAGATCCGAATTGACGTGCCCATCCCGCCGGATGCGCACCCGTGGATGGGGAACCAACCCAGCCCGGAGGGTGCGGCGGCGCAGAACGGCGCTCCCTGGGCCATTTGCATTACCCCCGGGCCCACGCAGTTTCTCTACAGCGCCGACGCATTTCCGGGCCGCGTCTACAAGCTCTCGCTCGATGGCAAAGTCCTGGGCGTGCTCGGACGCTCCGGCCGCCAGCCCAAGCAGTTCGGCTGGATTCACGAAATGGCTTGCCCGTCGGAGAATGAGATCTATGTCGCCGAGCTCTTGAATTGGCGGGCGCAAAAACTGCTCTTGCATCCGGCGAAATGAACACTGAGGTTTGCCACGCTGGATAAAGCTGTAGCGCCTTAAAAGACCGGTACAAAACTAGCTTAGACCCGCACGCCGCACATCTCGGCGAAGCGGATTTCCGTCGCCCGCACGCGCCCCGCCACCACCTGCAGCGCCCGCTGCCGCACTTCGTTCCCCAACTGGCTGTCCGCCTGGCACGCTGCTTTGAGGCGCGCGCCATCCAACCGCAGCGCCCTCGTGTGCTCCCGCGCCCGCACCTGAAACAGCGTGTCCTGATGGTCCAGCAACGCCGACCACCCAAACAGTTGCCCCGGCCCGATGGCTTCCACGCACACCACGTAGGTGGCCGACCGCAACTCCACGGCGACACTCCCAGTGGTTAACAAATAGAAGGAAGCGGACCGCTGTCCGGACTCCAGAATCACCTCGTTGTCCTTAAAAGTGACCTCTTCGGCCATTCCCGCCAATGTAGCGACTTGCGAGTCCGTCAGCCCTTGCGCAAATTTGTGCGTACGCAGTATTTCCTCAAGTGTCATATGCCCCTACCTGAGCGCCAATGCACCCAACCTAGTCCGTTAAACTGTTGAATAATGCCAGAGCATTGCTCTATGGACGTTGGATTTGCAATTCACTTGCCAGCCAGACTCGCCGCCATCATCATCCCCAGGGCCAGCGAGAGCAGCTTCGCGTCGCTCTTGTCCGCCCGCGAGGGAATCAGGATCGGAATCCTCGCCCCTACAATCACATGCGCCAGCCGGGCGTTCCCAATATAGGTCGTCGATTTCGCCAGCATGTTGGCGCATTCGATGGCCGGGCATAGCAGAATCTCGGCCGCTCCCGCCACCGCCGACCGGATGCCCTTCTCGGCCGCCGCGTGCATCTCAAGAGCATTGTCCAGCGCCAGCGGCCCATCCACCACGCACCCCTGAATCTGCCCTCGCGCGTTCATCTGCGCCAGCGCGGCCGCGTCCACGCTAGACGGCATGTTCGCCTGCACGAACTCCGAGGCCGAAAGCGCCGCCACCTTCGGATTGGCGTTCCCCAGCGCATGCGCCACGGCCACCGCGTTCTGGATCAACTGGACCTTGGCTTCCAGGTCCGGAGCGATGTTCAGCCCGCCGTCGGTGATCATCACCAGCCGGTTCTCCGGCCGCGCCGCGTACTCGAAAACAAACACATCGCTCAACAGCCGCCCGGTCTTCAACCCGCTCTCCGGCTTCAGCGCCATCTTGATCAGCGTGGCCGTGTCCACCCCGCCCTTCATGAGGATTCCCGCCGCGCCGCGCGCCATGGCTTCCACTGCCGCGCCCACCTCCGCGAACACGAATTGGAGCCCCAACACTTCCCGCGCTTCGCGGATCGCCGCGGCCGTCTCCTTGTTCACCGGCCCCACCACCAGCACCGTGCGGGAAGCCCCGGCTCCCTTGGTCTGCCTGGCCGCCTGCAACAGTTCGTCGAAGTTCCGGATCATGGTTTCAATACTCCAGCGCGGCTTCTTCGCCGCGGATCACTCGCAGCGCCCCCGCCGCCAGCGCGCCCATCTCGTCTTCCCCCGCAAAAACCACCACCGGCGCCAGAAAATCCACGCGCTGCCGGATCCACCCGACCAGCATGGCCGACGCCGCCAGGCCGCCCGCCAGCACAATCCCATGCAATCGCCCTTCCAGCACCGTCGCCATCGCGCCGATCTCTTTTGCGATCTGGTACGCCATGGCTTGGTACACGCCGCGCGCCTGCTGGTCTCCGCCCGCAATGCGCTTCTCCACTTCCACCGCCGAATTCGTCCCCAGGTACGCCACCAGTCCGCCCCGGCCCATCACCAGCGCGCGCATCTCGCGTTCCGAATATTTCCCCGAAAAACTAAGGCTCAGGAACGGCTGCAGCGGCAGCCCGCCGGTCCGCTCCGGCGAAAACGGTCCGTCGCTCGAAGCGTCGTTCACGTCGATGATGCGGCCACCGCGCAGCGGCGCCACCGAAATCCCGCCCCCCAGGTGCGCCACCACCAGCCGGCTCTCCGCCAGCGCCACGCCCAATTCCGCCGCCGCCCGCCGCGCTGCCGCGTGCAGGTTCAGCGCGTGCGATAGGCTGCGACGCTCGATCGTCGGATGTCCCGAGTACCGCGCCACCGCGTCGAACTCATCCACCGACACCGCGTCCACCACGTAGGCCGGACATCCATACCGCGCCGCCAGCCGCTCGGCCAGCGCGCACCCCAGGTTCGATGCGTGTTCACCCTGCCGGTTGGCGCGCGCGTCCGCCAGCATGCGCTGGTTCACCGCGTACGTGCCGCCCGCCAGCGGCCGGAACATCCCGCCCATCGCCGCCACCGCCGCTACTTCACGCGCATTCCGCGAACTCCATTCCTCCACCGCTTGCCACCGCAGGTCGAACTGTTCCCAAGGGCCGCCGCGCGCCCGCAGCCGAGCCGCATCGTGGAGGATGATTTCGCTGGCGCTCGCCCGCTCGCCCGCGTACAGCGCCAGTTTGGTCGAGGTCGACCCCGGGTTCACCACCAGGATTTCCTGCACAACCAGAGTGTAACTGCCCGCGCGATTTTCGGATAGAGTAATCCCATGCGCCCCGAAAACCAGCCGGGCCGCCGGGCTTTCTTCAAAGCCGTGGGCCGCGCCACCGAATGTCTGGGAGAAATGCGGACTACTCGTTTTTCCGCACCACCCAGGTCGTCATACACCTCTGATTCTGCACCACGGTGGTCTTCAGCGGATCCAGTAACTGGCCGCCCAGCTCTTCGGTGAGCCGCATCAGCATCGCTTCATCCGCCAAATACCGCTCCGACCCGTCGGGCAATCGGAAGCGCCGGCCCGCCACGCGCTCGACGCGATCCTCCATGCCGATCGAAGATGCCAGGCGGCAGAAAAACAGACCACCCCTTCGCAAGACCCGCCACGTTCCCCGCAGCATCGCTTGAAACTGATGGTCGTCGCGCGCAAAGTGCAGCACCGCGCTGCTGATCACCACATCGGCGAAGCCTTCGGGGAAGGCCATTTCTTCCACCGCCTCCACGCGAAAGTTGCCCGCGGGCAGGTTCGGCGCCAGCGCCGCCGCGAGACGGCGCACCTGCTCCACCGCCTGCGCGTCCACATCCGCGCCGAAGACTTCGTACCCTTTTCTCAGAAGATAGACCAGGTTGCGGCCGGAGCCGCACCCCGCATCGACAACCCGCATCCCCGGCGCGATGCGGCCTCGCAAAAGCTGGTCAAAAAGGTAGATGTCGATCTGGCCGAATTGCTCTTGCAGGCGGTTCACGGACCCATCATTATATAGGGACGCCGCCCGAGCCCTGGGTCCCGGCTTCACACTGTCACCGGCGGGCACACCTCAAAGACCCGCAAATCTAACATACAATAGGTCTTTACCAAAGGTCTTCGAAAGCATGAGAAGAACACTCGCAGTCTCTCTACTGGCGCTCCTCTGCTCCACCGCCATATACGCCCAGGCCGTGGCCGGCGCCGGCGCCGTCACCGGCATTGTGCGCGATCAATATGGCGACGGCATTCCGGAGGTCACGCTGGTGATCACCAACCCGTCTATGGGCATCACTCGCAGCATCATGACCAGCGACGAAGGCCTGTTCAACGCTCCCGGCCTCGTGCCGTCGTCCACATATACGCTCAAGGCGACCAAGAAGGGATACGAAGATTGGACGCTCGCCAACTTCGACGTTTCCGTCGGTGAGAACGTCAACTTCCGCATTCCGCTGGTAAAGGCCGGATCCGCGCCCGCCGGCGAACCGCTATCCGCTCTCGCGCCGGTCCAGGATACCAAGATGTCCCTCTCCGCCCTGGTGACCTTCCCTCAGTTGCAGGGCTTGCCCTCCAGTGCCCGCCTGGTCGACAATCTGGTGCTCCTGGCCCCGGCCGTCTCGGAAAACCCGTCCACCGGCTACCTGGGATTCCGCGGCGAGCCGTTTATGAACGCCTTCCTGCTCGACGGCATCAATGCCACCAATAGCTATTCCGTCAAAAAGCCCGGCGTCGCGCCGCTGCTGACTCAAGACACCATTGCTGAACTGCAGGTGATTTCAGCCGCCGCGCCGGCCGAGTTCGGACACGCCTCCGGCGGCATCGTCAATGCCGTCACCCGCAGTGGCACCGACGATTTCCACGTCGAAGCCTATGACTATTACATCGCCCCCTCCCTGGTTGCGCCCGACCCCTTCGGCAACAATTTCAAACCCACCGGCGACCGCCAGCAGGCCGGACTCAGCCTCGGTTCGCCCATCGCGCCCGATCGTTTTTTCGTTTTCGGCAATTTTGAAATGATCAATTGGAATTCCCAGGCCCTCAACCGCATCACCAATCCCCTGATCACCGACTCCACCGGCAATTCCATCCCCGCGGCCAATTGCACGGCCACCGCCGCCCAGTGCACCTCCGCCATCAACTTCATCAAATCGCAGATGAACGTGGTGGTGCCGCGCTCCCTCAAATCCACTTCGGGTTTCCTCAAGCTCGACTTCCGGCCCAGCGACAAGAACAACTTCTCCTTCGAAGGCGACATCCTGCATAAGCACGCTCCCAATGGCATGGAAACCGAGCAGGTGGCGCCCAACGGTGGGTTGCTCGGCTCCAACGCCACCTATACCAGCTCGATTCTCTTCGGCAAGGCCGGCTGGACCAGTGTGATCAACGAAAACACCACCAACGAGTTCCACGGTTCCTATTACAAGGATGGTATCAACGCCTACACCGATTTCAGCCTGACCCCGTCCACCGGCCCGGTCGGCATCAATGTCGCCGGTACGCCCATCGGATCGAACCCGCTGTATCCCGTCAACCTCACCCAGGAGCGCATTTCCGGGGTGGATGCCTACACCCAGGTGATCGGCTCCCACACGATCCAAATCGGCGGGGACGTCACCGAAAACCAGGATCGCGTCGACCAGCTCGACAGCCGCTACGGCTCCTATGACTACACGTCCCTCACGGCTTTCGCCGAAGACTTCTCCGCCAATGTGAAGCAGCAGAAAAACTACGCTCTGTTCACGCAGACTTTCGGCAGTTCGGTCTCGACCGTGCGCACCATGGTCATCCAGGCATTCGCCCACGACACCTGGAAGGCCACCCCGCGCCTGCTTGTCAATTTCGGTGTCCGCTGGGAGAAAACCCGCATTCCCAACCCCACCGAGCCCAACCCCGACAATTACCAGTCGGGCTTCATCCCTTCGACCAATGTCGACTTCGCGCCGCGCGTCGGCGCCGCTTACATGCTCGACAACCGCACCGTCGTGCGCCTCGGCGTCGGAATGTATTATGAGCCCTTCCCCGGCCAGTTGATTCGCGACCTGACCGTCGGCGGCGGCGTCTACCAGACCAACTACACTATTATTCCCAACCAGGTCAATTCGCCGGTCTTCCCCAAGCCGCTGGCATCCACCTCCTCGGTTTCCACGTCCCTCCAGAACTCGATCGTCACCTTCGCGAAATTCCGCAATCCCTACACCGAGCAGGGCACCGTAGCCATCGAACGCCGTCTCACCAATTTCATGGCCCTCGCGGTGAGCTTCGTGGATACCCTGGGCCAAAGGCTGTGGGTCGCCAACGATGTTAACATCGACGGCGCCGCCGTTACTTCGGAAACCTATACCATCAATAACGCGAGCGGCGCCGCGGCCAGCGCCTACACCACCAACGTCTTCTCCACCAACTACGCCCGCAACTGGCAAATCGGCAACGAAGGCGACTCGAGCTACGTCGGCGCGGTAGCCCAGTTGCGCACCGCGCTATCTCACGGCCTGTCGCTGCAGACCTCCTACACCTGGTCGCGCTCGACTGACGATATCAGCGGCCCTCCCGTCGTCAGCATCGTTCCCTCCAACTCCTATATGTCCAGTTATTGGGGCGATCGGGGCCCCTCCGCCTTCGACCAGCGGAACCGCCTCGTCCTCAACTGGACCTGGCAGCCGCGCGTCACCAAGGGCAACTCCATCCCCGAACGCTTTTTCCTGAACGGATGGCAACTCTCCGGCATCGCCACCGCCGCCTCCACGCTCCACGAAACCGCGCTGGTGGACGTCATGGGCCAGCAGTTTACCGGCGTCACCATGGCCTTTCCCACGTCCCTCAACGGCACCGGCGGCTGGTCGCGGGTGCCTTTCGAAGCCGTCAATACCCTGCCCATCGGCAATCAATACAACGTCGACGCGCGCGTCACGCGCGAACTGCCCTTCACGTCGCGGCTGAAAGGCATCCTCATGATCGAAGCCTACAATGCGCTCAACCACAAAAACTACACCAGCGTTGAGCCCATTGCCTTCACTTCCGTCTCCGGCGTGTTGAAGCCGGTTGCCGCCGTGGGCACGCCCAATGCCGACTACGGCTACCCCTACGGCACCGACGCCCGCCGCATTCAAGTGGCCCTGAAGCTGGTGTTTTAGTGGGACCAGCCTCCTGCCCCACGTAAAGCGCCTACAGCGCCGCCAGCAGCTTCCCGATCAGCGCCGTCCGGTCGCCGATGCGGTTCGCCAGGATGCTCTCGTGGGCGGCGTGCGCGCCTTCGCCCACGCCGCCCACGCCGTCCAGCGTTGGAATTCCGAGCGCCGCCGTGAAGTTGCCGTCCGAGCCGCCGCCACTCAGCGATTCCTCCACTTCCACGCCCAGCCCGCGCGCCAGCTTCTGTGCCGTACGGAATAGTCTGACGATCCCCGCCGACCGCTCCATGGGCGGACGGTTCAACCCTCCGCTGACTTCGACGCTGCACCGCGAATCGAAGGCGCGCAGCGCGCGAAACTTTTTCTCGAGCGCTGCCGCATCGTTCAACTTCATCACCCGGATGTCCACTTCCGCCCGCGCCTCGGCCGCCACCACGTTCGAGCGCGTCCCACCCGAAATCACTCCGGGGTTCACCGTGATTCCCCGCTCCGGCTGAGTGAACCCGGCGATATGGTCGAGCTGCCGCGCCAGCTCCAGCACCGCGCTGGCTCCCGAGGCAAAATCCACGCCCGCATGCGACGCCTTGCCGCGCACCACAATCGTGAAATCGCCCACGCCTTTGCGCGCCGTTTTCAGCTTGCCTTCGAGCCCCGTGCCGGGTTCCAGCACCAGCACCGCTTTGCTGGCCCGGGCGTTCTTTTCGGTGAGCGGGCGCGAACTCTGGCTGCCCACTTCTTCATCCGAATTCAGCAACAGCAGCACCTTCGAGGGAACTGCCATCTCCAGGTCCCGCAGCGCGCGCGCGGCGAACACGAAGAACGCGATGCCCGCCTTCATGTCCAGCACGCCGGGCCCCCACAGCCGGCCCTCCGCCTCGCGGAACGGCATGCTGCGCAGCGTGCCTAGCGGCCAGACCGTGTCGGAGTGGCCCAGCGCGAGAATCTGGCCGCTCTTCTTGTGGCCCGGGAGCTTCATTTCGCACAACAGGTGCTTGCCGAACCTGCCTCCGTGACAGGTTTTCACCTGCGCCATGGGAGCCACCGTATCGGAGACCAGTTCCACGAACCGGTTGACCGCCGCCGGATCGTCGCTCGGCGATTCGCATTCCGCGAACTGGCGGATCAGCGCCGTGATCTCACGCTGGCGCGCCGCCACGTAGGAAAGAAGAGGATCCACGGCTTTATGATAGCCGCATCGTGGGCGCAAGGTGTCTATGCAACGCGGAAGGCGCGGAGGCGCGGAGAAAAGTGAGGAAATCTAAGAGTTTTTCCCAGTCCTCCTCCGAGAGAGACCTCATCGATATTGTTGCTGTCACTCTCAGGCGTTTTCTCCGCGTCTCCGCGTTGAACTCAGAGCCTTTATTACGGTCTGAGTGCTTCATGCGATAATGGCGTCTTCCATGACGGTTTTGGACATCAATGACATCCGGGGGATTCTTCCCCATCGCTACCCCTTTCTGCTGGTGGACCGCATCGTCGAATTGGAAGGCGAACGCATCGTCGGCATCAAGAATGTTACCGCCAACGAGCCCTTTTTCCAGGGCCACTTCCCCGACTTCCCGGTGATGCCTGGGGTGCTCATCGTCGAGGCCATGGCGCAGACCGCCGGCGTGCTGGTTCTCCAGAACATGGAGGACCGGCACAATAAGCTGGTGTTGCTGGTGGCCGTCGAGAACGCCCGTTTCCGCAGGCCGGTGGTGCCCGGCGACACGCTGCGCATGGAAATGAAGGTGATCAAGCGCAAGGCCAGCGTCGCCAAAATGGCCGGCGTCGCCACCGTCGATGGCATGGTGGTGGCCGAGGCCGAAGTCATGTGCAAGCTCGCCGACAAGGAAGAAAAACCGCCGGCGCCGGCCGCGTAGCAATGCCCATCCATCCGACCGCCATCGTGGACCCGCGGGCGCGCATCGCGGAAAGCGCCGACATCGGTCCATATTGCATCGTGGGCGCGGAAGTGGAAATCGGCGCGCGTACCCGCCTGGTGGCCAGCCTCTACCTGGAAGGCCCCACCCGCATCGGTGAAGACAACATTTTTTTCCCGTTCTCGAGCGTCGGGGTGGCCTCGCAGGATCTGAAGTACCAAGGCGAGCGCGCCGAAACCCGCATCGGCCACCGCAACCGCATCCGCGAATTCGTGACTATCCACCGCGGCACCCAGGGCGGCGGCCTGGTCACCTCCATCGGCAGCGACAACCTGCTGATGACCTATACCCACGTGGCGCACGACTGCCGCATCGGCGACCACGTCATCCTCGGCAACTCCGTAGGCCTGGCGGGCCACGTCGTCATCGAAGATTGGGCCGACGTCAGCCCGTTCAGCGGCGTCCATCAATTCTGCCGCATCGGCCGGCACGCGTTTATCGGTCCCTACAGCGTAATCAAGCAGGATATTCTGCCGTTCTCGCTGACCAGCGCCAAGCCGGAAGTGAGCGTCTTCGGCGCCAACAGCGTGGGCCTGGAACGGCGCGGCTTCGCCAAGCCCGTGATCGAATCCCTGCAGACGGCCTTCCGTTTGCTCACGCGATCTAACCTCAACACCTCGCAGGCCACCGAACGCATCCGTACCGAAGTGCCGGCCTGCGACGAGGTGGAAGAGCTGCTCGAATTCATCCGCGCTTCGGAGCGCGGCGTCGTTAAGTGAAGTGTCCAGTGAAGTGTCAAGTAAACTGGTCAAGTAGAGTGGTCTATTAAATGCGCTACGGCCTGATTGCCGGAAACGGCCGCTTCCCCGAACTGGCGCTCGAAAGCGCGCGCCGCCTGGGCCACGACGTAACCGTCATCGCCATCCAGGAAGAAGCCTCGCCCGAAATTGAGGCTCTCGCGCCGCGCTGCTATTGGACCTCGCTCGGCCAGCTCGGCAAGCTCATCGACATCCTGAAGCGGGAAGACATCACCGAAGTGGTGATGTGCGGCCAGGTGAAGCACGCCAGGATTTTTTCGTCCATCGTGCCGGACTGGCGCCTGGTCAAGCTGCTGGCATCGCTGCCGTCGAAGAACACCGACGGCCTGATCGGCGGCATCATCAAGATCCTCGCGGACGAAGGCATTCACCTGAGCGATTCCACGGCGCTGTTGAAGCCCCTGCTGGCCACTCCCGGCGCGATGTCGCAGCGCGAGCCGCAAAAGGAAGAAGCCGCCGACATCCAGTACGGCCGGCGCGTGGCCGATGCGCTGGCCGGTTTCGACGTGGG
>Ga0181530_10006335_pt1 | contig 11690 bp, 9 predicted proteins | sample PEATcosm2014_Bin_42_FD_119769 | JGI IMG/M metagenome (GOLD analysis project Ga0181530, IMG submission 119769) | Peatland microbial communities from MTU Mesocosm Facility, Houghton, MI, USA - PEATcosm2014_Bin10_60_metaG | ecosystem: Environmental > Terrestrial > Soil > Wetlands > Peat | place... | reverse complement strand
GTGCGCCAATCGTTCGGCACGGGGATCAGTGCGCGCAGGCTCCAGAGACGGTCCTGTTCGGCCGCATCGAAGGTCTCCCGCGACAAGGCGGCGTCCGAGTTCTGTTGCGCGAGGCGATTGCCCGCGGCGACAAGCCCGGCGGCCACCCGGGTCAGGCCGCCTTCGAGAGTGATCCGATCCTGATCGGCCGGCACGATATCCAGGCGCATTTGCAATGCCATGCGGCGAGCTTCCCGGAAATCCGCCAGAGCTCCGCGCAGGTCGTCCCGGCCGAGCCGGAACTCGCCGCGGTCGGCGTATATTTGCCACCGGGGTGTGATGCCTGGAGGCGATTGAATGGCGCCCTCGAACAGAACGGCCGCGGAACGCAGATCGCCCTGCAGCGTTTTCAACCTGGCCAGCCCGCTCAGGATATTCGCCGACGCCCTGAGGCGATGCAGCCGAACCAGCAGAAGCGCTTCACTCAAAGCGTTCTCGGCCTCATCGAGGCGACCCGCCTCCAGACAATCGCTTCCGAAACTTCCCAGCACACGGGCGGTAGTATCGAAGTCGTTTTGCTCGGCAAGTTCGTCGATGGCCCGGCGGTAGATTGGCGCGGCTTCGTCGAAGCGGTGCAGGCGCGCAAGGGCGATTGCCAATTGATATCGGAGGCGGGACGATGTGCCGGTTTTGTCGTCCGCGGCATTGTTCCCGAAAGCGCCGGACAGTCCTTCATTGGCGATGCGCATGGTTGCTTCCGGATCGCCCATCTGCAGATAAAGGCCCGCCAGATTGTTCAAGGTGATGGCGAGTGGCTGGCGCAGCCTGGATGCCTCGGCGGTCAGCTTCGCTTTGAGAAAATCGGGCAGCGCGTCCCGGAAGTCCAAACGGGCGAGCGCCGCTCCACCGGCGTTGTTCCAGTTCATGGCGGCTTGACGGGGCGAACCGTCAAGTTCCGCGCGCAGGGCGGCAGAGCGAAATACCCGACTGGCCCGGGTGTATTCGCCGGCGACATACAGGCGACGCCCCTCATTGTAGAGAGCGATTTCCGCGGCGGAGGCGGGCTTGGTGTTTCGTGACGGACGCCATGTGGAGCCACACAGCGAAAACGCGACCAGCGCGGAGCCAAGGATCGCGGCAAGTATCGAAGGCCGTACCAGAAGTCTCTGGAGGGTGATAGACGTACTGAAACGTACGCCTACCACCACTGTACCAGAGTTGAGGTCGCTCGCGGCGACTAACCGGATTTTCCGGTTTATTTTCGGCTATGCGCTCTGTCGACGCATGATTTGCAGTTACTTACAGAAGAAGGAAATTACCGATTATGATAATCGGATCGCTGCCCATTTCTGGTTTCACTTTCTGTAGTCCCGTTTGCCGAAACCGGGTTACGAGCCCACGGTAGACGACGCCAAGCGCAACTTTCGCACTTCGGAAAGTCAACTTACTGAAAACAAACCAGAAGTAAATCGTGAAACAATGTCAACGATGTAAAACGACCTGCCATTTTCGTACTTTTTCGACCCCGATCTGGAAGGATTGCAGGACAAGACGCGGCGAGAGGCCGAGAAAAGATGCACAGCAGTGCAAAAAAATAGGCCGACGGCCATCCGGCCGCCGGCCCAGGAAAATAACGTTTGGGTTACTGCAACGAACTGGTGGTGCCCTGAATCGGTTGCCCAATCACGTCGCCGCTTACAACCATTTCCACGCGCCGGTTCTGCTGCCGGCCGGCGGCGGTATCGTTCGACGCCACCGGGCCGTCCTTCCCAAGACCTGTGGCCTGGATGTTGGCGGCGTTGATGCCGTTCGATGTCAGGTAGTCGCGAACAGCGTCGGCGCGGCGCTGCGAGAGCTTCAAATTGTAGTCGTCGGAGCCGATGCTGTCGGTGTGACCTTCCACATTCATATGGAGAGTGGGATAGGCGAGAAGAATGCCGGATACTTTGGCGAGCTTCTCCCTGGCGCCGGGCTTCAATGAAGCCTGATTGAAGTCAAACAGGACATCCGACAAGCTCACGATCAATCCGCGCGCGGTGTCGCGAGTCTGCAGGATCGCGTTCAGTTGCTCGCGAAGCTTGTCGCGAAGAGCCAGTGTGTCTTTCTCGGCGGCGGCACGAGCAGCCTGCGCGGCGGCGGCTTCATCCGCGAGGCGCTTCTGCTCGGCTTGGGCGGCCATGCGAGCCAGTTCGGCGTCGTGTTGGGCATTCACGGCATTAGCGGTAGCAATCTCAGCTTCGTGTTTCTGGCGCTCGGCGTCAGCGCGATCCGCATCCGCGGCGGCACGCAGGCGGGCCTGTTCGGCTGCCTGGGCACTGGCGGCGGCAGCCTCGGCGTTAGCGGTGGCGGCTTGCTGCCTCGCGTCTTCTTCACGGCGTTTGGCAGCCAGTTCGGCAGCTTCCCGTTCCTTCACGAGGCTGATCCGGCGAGCGTCTTCCGCCTGCTGGGTGGCTTCGCGGGCTACTGTGTCGAGTTCTTTTTCGTTCTTGCCGAGGTAGAAGCCTTCGGCATTCTGCATGTTGACGGCAACCTTCGCCATCACGTCGGGAGCGAAGTGGTCGGCGCCCTGCGCCTTCGCGATGGCGATCGCTTCACGAGCTTCCCGCAACTGCAGCGGAATGCGAAGATCGGACGTAATCGGCGCCAGAGCGCCGGCGGTGATGTTCATCGTATATTGCCCGCGTTTCAGCAACTCGTACTTCGCATCGATGATTTCCAGGGTCCCGGAAGTATCCTTACGCAGGAAATTCTCCATCACGACGACATCGGACGGCTGGCTGACCGAGAAGTAGGGCTCAGCGGTCACAATCATTCCATAAGACTGAAGGTCCGTAGTCGCATAGAGCCCGGCGCTCTTCGAATTCGGATCTTTCAGCGTTACTTCTCCGAGCCGCTCGGCGCGGCCCTCCGGTGTGATCGCCCAGAGCACATAGGTGAGATATTCAGGGCCGAATTGCGCGGGGTTCGACAGATGGTCGAACTTGAGCGAGATTCGGGTGGCGCCGGTGTTGGCAGTGACGCTGGCTTCGCCGCGCGCCTCGGGCATCAGCGCCGTACCGCGGAAATCGATGTGCGTCGTGCCCTGACGATTGTGATAATTGACGGCTCTTACCGTTTTCGATGTGACGTCAACGCGAAAGATGGGTTCGGTACCATTTGGACTCGGGGTCACGCCTGTTTGAACGGGGTTCGGAGCCTGGGCGCAGACCAGGGCCGCGAACACGAAAGTCAATGCGGTAAATTTCATCAATGGTTTCCTCCAGCACAGGGAGGGAAGCAGGTAGAGGGCCATTGATCGGACAGGCCGGTGTGTTCCAGTACGCATCGCCGCGCGAGGGGCGCGGCCAAAATCTCCCGAGTTACAGCAACTGCATGCCCGAGTCGACGAACACAATATTTCCGGTCACTCCGCGGCTCAGGTCGCTGGCCAGGAACACCGCCGTGTCTCCCACTTCGCCTGGTTCGGTCGTATGCCGCAAAGGCGAACGTTCCTTCACCGCATCCAGCATGGTCGAGAAGTCCTTCACGGCCCGCGCGGAAGCGGTTTTCACGGCGCCGGCGGAAATCGCATTGACGCGGATTTTTTGCGGTCCGAGGTCGCGCGCCAGATAGCGCATCGAAGCTTCGAGCGAAGCCTTCGCGACACCCATGACGTTGTAGCTCGGCACGACGCGCGTCGACCCGATATAGGTCAAGGTCATGATGGACCCCCCGTTCGTCATCAGCGGCGCAACCGCTCGAGACAAGGCGACCAGCGAATAGGCGCTCACATTCTGGGCCAGCAGGAACCCCTCCCGCCCGGTGTCGAGGAACAACCCGCTCAAATCGTCGCGATTGGCAAAAGCCAGGCTGTGGACCAGAACATCGACGGGCTTGCCGAGTTCGCGCAGGCTTTCGGTGAGCGCAGCCAGTTCCTCGTCTTTAGTGACATCGCAGGGCAGCATCTTCGCGATCGGAAGCGAGCCGGCCATCGATTCGACCGTTTCCTTCTGCTTCTCGTTCAAGTACGTCAGAACGATCGCGCCGCCCTCGCGCGCGAACGATTCCGCGATGGCAAAGGCGAGGCTCCACTTATTCGCCACGCCGGCGATGACGGCCGTTTTTCCCTCAAGCAGTTTTGACATGAATCTTATAGCGTAACGTGGCGAAGCGCCTTGCCGACCCTATCCTTCACCTCACTATCCTTTGCCTCGGAACAGAAAAACAATTTCGATCAGCAGGATGATCACGACGACTACTTCCAGAAAAAATCCCCGGCCGCGATCGAACCGGTCGACCATAAACTCGTAGAGCTCGCCGGCCGTCTGCAGTTTTTGATCGACCAGCCTCCGGTAATCGGGCACACCGACACGCGCGGCCGCGAGCCGGTACATTCGCGCGTAAAACATATCGCTGAGGAACTTGATGGAGGTTTCGGTGCGTTCGGCGATTTCGATTACGTCGAGACGAACCGTGTTGAGACGCTCCGCTTCACCGCCGAGGCCCCAGCGCCGCCACACTCCCGTGCCCTTGTCGATGGAGCGGTAGACTCCCGCGAGCACGCCCGTCAGCAATTCGTCGTAGTGACGGAATTCGAGTAACTGCGTATTGGCGTATTCGAGCAGTTGGATCGTCGGTCCCGCCGCCACCGGATTGTCGAACACGAACGCAGCCGACCAACCCACCACGAGAAGATCGTTCGGATAGTAAGAGATGCTGGCTTCGAGAATCTCGCGGAACTCGGAATCGGACAGCATCCTGTTTTCGCCGCGAACGATTTGCGCGATTTCCCGGCCGTGGCGCGCCATCAGATCCGCCGCGTTCTCAGCGGGCGACTCCGGTATCACGTTGATAATTACGTAATCCTCGTCGAGCCACGCCGGGTACGGATTCACCACGGCCGCCCGCGCTTTGTCGAGGCGGGGCTTGAGCAGATCCATCGCGCGCTGTTCGACACCGGGGTCGGACAGCACGGCCGCCGAGTGCTCGACGAGTTCCGGCCAGTCGAGCGAGAACTGCTGATCGAGTTCAATGCTGACGACCCCGTATTCGTAATATTTTGCGCGTGCCTCGAACCGGTCGATCTGCAGCGGTTCGATAACCGGGGGTCTTTCGAAGCGGACGTAATCGGGCGCCGGCCGCGAAAACGCGGGCCTTCGTTCGGGCTCCGGAATGGCGAGCGCTCCACGCAGGGCATCCAGCCGAATCTCATCGGCAACATCGAACAGGACGATTTGCCGGATGGATCCGCGCATGGCGTATCTATTCTAGTGGAGTGTCCCGGCGATTACGTTACCGCTCCTTCACAGTCGCGGCTCAGTAAGGACATTAGTCGGGCGGCAGGTCGCCGAGGTCTTCGGCGCGGTTTTCAAACTTCGTCATTGCGTGCAGGAAGACGAGGTCGATTTTTCCGACGGGGCCGTTGCGCTGCTTGGCGAGGATCAGTTCCGCGACGCCGCGCAGGTCTTCGCGATCCCGCTTGTAGACTTCCTCGCGGAAGATGAAGCCCACCAGGTCGGCGTCCTGCTCGATGGAACCCGACTCGCGGAGATCGCTGAGCTGCGGCCGGTGGTCGCCCACCCTGGTTTCCGTGGCGCGGCTCAGCTGCGAAAGAACCAAAAACGGGCAGCCGAGTTCCTTTGACAGCAGCTTCATGCCCCGGGAAAGCTGGCTGACTTCCTGGTTCCGGTTTTCCGTTCGTCCGCGGACGCTCATCAGTTGGAGATAATCGACCACCACGAGTCCCAGCTTCTGGCCGGATTGCTGCAGCCGGCGCAGTTTCGCATGCATGTCCATCAGGTTGATGCCGGCGGTGTCGTCGATATAGAGGGGCGCCTCCACCATCTGGTTTGCGGCCCCGCGCAGCTTCTGGCGCTCCTGCTCGTTGAGATATCCGGCGCGGAAGCGCTGGCTGTCCACGCGCGCCGCCGAGCACAACATACGGGTCAGCAGGGACTCCTGCGACATTTCGAGCGAGAAGATCGCCACGGGCTGCAACAGCCGCGTGGCCACATGCCAGCAGATGTTCAATGCAAGCGCCGTTTTTCCCATCGAAGGGCGCGCCGCGAGGATAACCAACTCCCCCGCGTGCAGGCCGCCCGTCATCTCATCCAGCTTCGTGAAACCGGTGCTGATGCCTTTGATCCGCCTGCTCGGATCGAGGAATGCGTTGAGGCCGCCTTCATAGTTCTGGATGACCTGGAGCGGAGTCGAAAGCCCTTTTTCACTGCGAGACTCGCCCAGCCTGAGGAGCGTTTCTTCCGCGCCATCGAGGATCTCCTCGGGATCGTCCTCGGCCATCAGCGCGCGGTTCATCAGCTGCTGCGAGGCGACGGCAATGCGCCGCAACATGGCCTTGTCGCGAACAATTTTGACGTAGCTGTCGAGATTCGAGATGCGCGGCAGCCCGTCGTCGAGCGAGACGAGGTAGCTCAGGCCGTCCACGGATTCCAGTTCGTTGTACCGCAGAAGCTCGTTGGCGACGGTCACGCGGTCGATCTTTTCGCCGCGCGCGTGCAGTTCGCTCATGCGTGTGAAAATACGGCGATGCTTTTCGAGCGCGAAATCGTCGTTGGAGACGATCCCGGCTATGTCTATGAATCGCGAATCGTCAAGCAGAACCGATCCGAGAATGAATCTCTCGGCATCGGTGTTGGCCGGGAGACCTTTCTGGAGAGCGACGGTTGCGGAAGCGGCGGAAGACGCGGAAGACATGGCAGCGGAACTCACGTTATCGCCTTCGCCTGTGCAATGGGCCTGTGAATGCAAAATTCTCCGCCTGTCGCCCGGACGGACCGATCTGCCGCGATGGCGGGACAGGGGAGCACAGAAAATCCACAAGCCAAAACAGGGAAATCCACAGCCCCGGTATCCACAAAGACATTTTAGCTCAAGAATGTTTTGACGGGGTCAAACGCCGGGCCGAAGCGCGGCGGGAGGGCGAAAGCCCCGCCCCACATCCCTGCTACGATGACGCGAGGAAGCGGATTTGTCCAAGCAGGAACGATACAGCCGCCAGATTCGCTTCGCGCCGTTCGGGCCGGAGGGACAGGAACGTCTGAACGCCGCGACCGCGGTGATTGTGGGCTGTGGCGCGCTGGGGACCGTGCAGGCTTCTTTGCTCGCCGGAGCCGGAACCGGAACCATCCGTTTGGTCGATCGCGATTATGTCGAGGACAGCAATCTTCAGCGCCAGCTGCTTTATTCGGAGGCCGATGCGCGGCAGGGGCTTCCGAAAGCCGAAGCGGCTCGCAGACATCTGATCGAGGCGAATTCCGGAATTCGAATCGAGGCCCATGTCTCGGATCTGAATCCGGAGAACGCGGACGATCTGCTGTCGGGCGCCGATGTGATCCTCGACGGAACCGACAACTTTGAAACGCGGTTTTTGATCAACGACTATTCGGTTCGCGAGGGGATTGCCTGGATCTACGGCGCCGCGGTCGGCAGCTACGGCATCGCCATGCCAATTGTGCCGAATTCGGCCTGTTTCCGCTGCGTTTATCCGGAGCCGCCCGGGGGCGCGCAGCCCACGTGCGAGACGGCCGGTGTTCTGGGGCCTGTGACGAGCCTGATCGGATCCCTCCAGGCGATGGAAGCGATCAAGATCCTCAGCGGCAGAAGCGAGAGCGTTCGCCGTAAAATCTTCACGGCCGATCTGTGGAATGGGCCGATAAGGGAAACCGGCATGCCGCCGCGCGACCCGGATTGCGTCTGCTGCGGCCGGCGGGACTTTGCCTGGTTGAACGGCCGCCGTGCTCCGGTCAGCTTATGCGGCCGCAATGCGGTGCAGATCCACGAACTCCGGCGACCCATCGATCTTGCGGAGCTTGCCACGCGGCTTGAAGGCCTTGGCAGCGTGCGCAGCAACGAATTCGCGCTGCGATTCGCCGGCGGGGACCATGAGATCACCGTATTTCCCGACGGCCGCGCGATCATCAAGGGCACGACCGACATTGGGGTCGCCCGGGGCATTTACGCGAAATATATCGGCAATTGAGCAACACAGATTAAAAGTCCGCGCCACCCTCAGCGGGTCAGATGGAAGTCAGCGCCGCCAGATTCGTCAGGTGCTGCGGCTCGAAGATTCCGCTCGACCATCGTGTCTCGCCCGAGAATTTGATCCCGACGAAATATCCGTAATCGCGAAAAACGCAGTACGACACCTGACCCGAAAACCGCACGAGTTTCTCCGAGTCCGGACCAACCTGCTCCGGACTCACCGAGATCGAAATCGCGGTACCAGGCGGAATAAGCTCATCTACCTGTACGCAGGCTCCCAGCGGGGAAATATCCTCCAGAAGAGCCTCCGCCGCTCGGGAGTTCCCGCCAGCCAGCCAGTCGACCTTTACCAGGTCCGCGCACAAGAAGCGGCTTTCAAAGCGCTTTTCATTCATGCTCTACTATCGGCTGAGATCGGTCGCGAGTATAGTAGGCCACCCCGCGGGCAAGTACTAATCGCCACGGAGCTAAGCGCCTTCGAACAGATGTCCCATCTTTTCGCGTTTCGTTTCCAGATATCCCCGCCGCGATTCATGGGCTGCCGCAATGCAGGGTACGCGTTCGGCCACAACGATTCCCGCTTCTTCGAGAGCTCTCACCTTATCCGGATTATTCGACATCAGGCGCACGCTCGGAATCGCCAGATGCCGAAGGATTGCGCCCGGCAAAGAGTAATTCCGCAGATCGCTCTCGAACCCGAGCTGTTCGTTCGCCTCCACCGTATCGGCGCCGCGGTCCTGCAGTTCATAGGCGCGCAGTTTGTTCATCAGCCCGATCCCCCGGCCTTCCTGGAGCTCGTAGACGATGAGCCCGCGCCCCTCGGCGGAAATTTCGCGGAGGGCGATTTCGAGCTGGGCCCGGCAATCGCATCGCAGGCTATGGAAAACGTCTCCGGTCAGGCATTGCGAATGGATGCGCAGCAGAGGCGGCGGCCCATTGTGCACGTCGCCCATCTTCAGGACTACGGCTTCCTCGATGCGAGGTTGCGCCGGGCCCGTGGGGGAGGTCGTGCGGCCTTCAAAACCGCAAATCCGAAATAATCCGTACTCGGTTGGAAAGTCGGCTTCGGCGGCCTGGGACAAAGCAAAAGTTGCAGGATCTTCCATGAATTGGGGGGCTTTTACACACTCCATTATAATGAGCCAGACTGGGATAGCGTGGAGCCGTACTACATTACATTGCTGCTCAAGATCGGGGTCGCCGCCTCGATTGCCAGCGTCGGCGTGCGATTCGCCGCAGTCAAGCGCATGCTGCTGCGCGAAGAACGTACTCTGGCTCAACGAGTCCGGCTGGCGCTGTGGTTTGCGGCGATCTTTGCGCCCGGCGTGGTGTTCCGGCTGGTAAACACTTCCTATTCCGCTCTCGATCTGGCGCTCGAAGGCAGCCTGTTGGCAGGCGTCACCGGCGGCTATGTTTGCGGATGGTTCGCCGGAATGATGATCGCCATACCCGAGATGTTCGCCGGAGAGGTGCTTTCGCTCCCATTTCTGGCGGTGGTCGGATTGGGCGGCGGCTTGTTGCGCGACGCAGCGTCCGACAAAGAGGATATCTGGCGCATTTCGCCCATCAGCGCCAACATCACCCCCATCTTTCACCACCGCCGGGAGCTCCGCAGCGCGCTGTTTCATCTTTTTTTCACCTTTGCGGTGGTCGTCACCGAACTCCTTCGCCAGGTTCTGGGAAGCGCGTTCAAAGGAAAGCTGTTCACCATCGCCCGATTGACCGATCCGCCGCTGCTGCTCACCGCCGTTTGTGCCTCCACCTATTTCTGCGTCACCCTGCCTCTGAAGGTCTGGAACAACACGCGCAACGAAGCCAAGCTGGAAGAACAGGAACGGCTGCTGATTCAGGCACGTCTGGACGCGCTGGCCAGCCAGATCAATCCGCACTTTCTCTTCAATACGCTGAACTCCGTCTCCAGCCTCATCCGCGTGAACCCGGAACAGGCGCGCGTGATGATCATGCGGCTTTCGCGTATTATGAGGGGGCGGCTGCGCAACCAGGACCATTTCGCGCCTCTCCGGGACGAACTGGCTTTCATCGAGGATTACCTTTCCATCGAGCTGGTGCGATTTGGCGATAAATTACAAGTCGTGAAACACATCGATCCGGCAACATTGGATATGCTGGTCCCGAGCATGCTGCTGCAGCCATTGATCGAGAACTCGATCAAGCACGGCATCTCGAGCAAGGTCGGCGGCGGCACAGTGACGCTTCGCACCGCGTACAACAACGGGAGATTGTCGATTGAAGTCGAAGACGATGGCGTGGGAATTCCGGAAGCGGACCTTGCGGGGATTTTGAACAAAGGTATCGGTGTGAGTAACGTGAAAGAACGGCTGAAAGTACTCTACAACCAGGATTACCGCATGTTGATCGACAGCCAATCCGGGCGCGGCACGCGAATAGAAATAGAACTTCCGGGGGTACACCCGGGCAACCAGACGCGTCTGGCGGCGGTCTCCTGATGGCGCCTTTCCGAATCACGACTCTGACGGCGCCCGCACGCGAGGAGGCCCGGGGCGGGGCAGGACTTCGGCTCAACGGATTCAGAGGCCTGCCCGGCCCCACGCGCCGCGTCTACGATCTGGTGGCGGGCATCTACCCGTTATCCACGTTCCTGTTTCATGAAAAGGCCCACAAGGTCGCACTGTCGCTGGCCGGGATAGGTGACGGGATGCGCGTGCTCGAGGTGGCAACGGGCTCCGGCGAAATGTTCGGCCGTCTGGTGCGGATCAACCCGCGGGGTTTGACCTGCGGATTCGACCTTTCCCCCAACATGGCCGCACGCGCGCAACGGCTCGCCCGCCGCCATCTGCCGCGCGCCAGGGCGCATTGCCAGGCCGTGGACGCCTGTAATATGCCGTTTCGCGACGCATCCTTCGACGCGGTGGTCTGCTGCTATCTGCTGGAATTGATGGGCTCCGAGGAAATCCTCCGGGCGCTGGGCGAGATCCACCGTGTGTTGCGCCCGCAGGGACGCCTTGCACTGGTGATGATCGGCCAGAGTGTGCCAGCATTTAACGCCGTCTATAAGGTAGCCGGGGGACTGGCTCCCGCGTTTTGGGGCAGACAAGTCGAGGCGGCGATTCCGGAAGCGATCGGCTGTTATGACTTCGCAGTCGAGCACGACCAGAAGGTTCAGCAGGGCTTCTACCCTTCGCGGGTAATGATCGCCCGCAAATAACTCCGGTATTTTGGCCAACGAAATGCTAAGCTCGTGCGGGAGGTTCCATGGCTGAAGAAATTAAGAAGTGCGCTCATCCGGCATGTGTTTGTCCGGCTGAGAAAGACAGCGATTATTGCAGTACATCCTGCGAGGACGCAGGGGACACGCTCGAGATCTCGTGCAATTGCGGCCACCCCGGCTGCTCCCTCTGACATTCGTTATCGTACCTGGGATGTCTTAGCCGGCGAAGCCGTCGATTTGCTTCTGCCTCCGGTATCGAACCTTAAGCCGTCTCCGCCGCATTGGGTGTAACCGAGGCGCAGGGCGGGCAGGCGCAGCGCCCAGCCTGGGTGAGCGGGGGAGGGATACTTCGCAACCGCGGTCAGAGCCTCAGCCAGGTCGTTTGAACTCAGATCGACCCTGGCCAGGGCGCATCCGGCCCAGGCGTCGGCGCGCAGTTCCGGCGTTCCGGCGTTCCGGAACCTGGCCGGGTAAATCTCATCGAGGGCATGGCCAAATTCGTGGGCGATGATTGCGATGATGGCGCCGTCGCCGTAATTGT
>Ga0181530_10006330_pt1 | contig 11693 bp, 10 predicted proteins | sample PEATcosm2014_Bin_42_FD_119769 | JGI IMG/M metagenome (GOLD analysis project Ga0181530, IMG submission 119769) | Peatland microbial communities from MTU Mesocosm Facility, Houghton, MI, USA - PEATcosm2014_Bin10_60_metaG | ecosystem: Environmental > Terrestrial > Soil > Wetlands > Peat | place... | reverse complement strand
CTTCCCGAGGAGGTCGGCAACCCGCATCGCGCATTCGCGCCCGTCGTCAACCGTAAGTACCGCATAGCGGGATGGAAAGCCTTGCGCCGACCGCAGGTTGAGTTCAAGTCCGTCGAAGCCGTCGATTACATAGGCTTCTCTCTGCAGAAGCGTCAATTGGTCCTTAAATTGAGTCTCGCTGACCGCATATTGGTCCCACTGTTCTACCAGCACATGGTAGGTTAAGCACGCGAATTTATTCCCTTTGATCAGCCCTTAGTCCTTCGTTTAACGGGGAGCAAGTGACTCGGAGAAATGGGCTTCCGAGCTTCGCCTGATCCCCTTCGAGTTGTTCGTTCAGTACGCCGCAGAAATCTCCCAACGACTTAGCGATCAGCACCCGGCGAAACGGGAGCAGCGCCTTGATGAGCAGATTGACCAGCCTGGCGAGCGCGTTGGCGAGCAGATTGGTCAGCCTGGCGAGCGCGCTCGCGAGCTTCCCGTGCTTGTACTTGAGCCTAAATCCGTACGCACCCCCCCACAGGACGATCGTAGGCGTGCGGAAATGAAACAACTCACGCCAGTGGGTGGCGATCCACCGCCACGACCTCCCTCGCACAAAATCGAGCCTCAACTTTTCATTCCCGCCTTCCTCGGCCTGCCAAGCCATATCTTCTGGCGCGTGGAGGAGAAAACCTGCATTCGGAAAGGCCGACAGTAAGAACTCTCTATTGGCTCGCCACATCCCCAGATGGCTAGAGGGCAGTGCCATCACCACCAGACGGCGACGCCTCGTCCTTTCCGAGAGCAGGGCGCGAATCCCTTTTTGGAGCGTTGCCAAACTTGCCCATTCCCGAGACAGACTTGACTCCACGGGCAGGCGAACCTTTCCTTCCAAGCGGTGATAGGTCTCTGCAAGTTTCCCCTCCCCGCCACCCTCCCGCTCGGCGAGTCCGCGAACCGTAGGTTCCATGAATGAGAGCTTGAACTGTGAAGCGTACAGCGACAGCAGACGCAGCTTCTCTTCGAAGACGTCCGTTATATCTTCGGTGGCACGAGCCAAGCGGGTACCCCCGCCGGCGAGGGCCGAGCGGATCTGTGCCGCGTGCCGGAAAAAGGTAGCGTAGGGCACGTCCTCATACATGACCACAGGAATACCCGAGAACCGGTTGCGAGCCTCGGCCAGCATTAGGAGGCAAGCATTCCGCGTGGTGCGATGATCCACGTGATCTCCCAATCCCATGGGGATCCAAAGCTCGTCCGGCGCAAGAACGTTCAGCTCCTGCACTAGTTGTTCGGCGAGCAGCGACACCTCTTTCGGATCCGGAAATAGCCCGGTGAAAGCTCGAGGAATCTGGTTGACCTTTTCGACAGTTGCAAGAGACCAACGCTCGGCCGGCCACAAACGAAGCGGAGACTCGATCCAATCCAGGCAACGGTGCTCAGCCCCTAAAAGCCTGGCCACCAGGGCCGACTCCTGAAGCCTCAATTCAGTAACCTCGCGAACGTCCAGGAAGTTCCGCTTCAAGTGCAAATAGGAAGTGTGGTTACTCCACTTGACCGCAGACAGGATTGTAGTTCGGCATCGGTCCCGGCGGTGGAGGAGACGGCCTCCGGCACTGAGCACCGCGTCATCCATGTGCGGCTCGATGACCACGAGGTGTGGGCTGGCAGGCGATGTAATCGGAGGGATCAGCTCGATGATCTCAGCTTCACGCCACTTCAGCAGTGTACTATTGGCCCCAGGGTGCATCCTCTCGAGTTCTGCCACGCTCCTGCGTCCGTCGATGCTCCCATAGAGGAGCGCCTCCTCAGCGGACAGTTCCAATAGGGGTCGCCTTGAGATCAAGAAGAAGATCTTTCGCTCTCGGCGTCGATTGTGTGGCCGAACGTGCGCGATGTAAGCACTGAGGTCTGCTGGTCTGATCGCAACCCATTGGTTTTCCGACCGCTGGGCTTGCCTCATAACGATAACTCCCTTCTGCGTTTAGCGTCTCAGCGGGTGGTGCCGTTGTTGAAAATACTGATGGATCGCGTCAAAGAGACGTTCCAGATGAATTTTGATCTATTGAGGAGACACCGGATCTAGAGGTTGGTTTTCTCGATCAGGAAGTTCCCGAGCACCAGGCAGTCCATTTCACTCTTGGAAAAAGTGTTAAAGGCGTTGGCGGGGGTGTTGACGATGGGTTCGCCCCTCAGGTTGAACGAGGTGTTCAGGACGACGGGAACGCCGGTGGCCTGACCAAAGCGTTCGATCAAACTGTAGTAGCGCGGGCTTTGGTCGCGAAAGACGGTCTGCAATCGTCCCGTGCCGTCCACATGAGTGATGGCGGGAAGCGTGGCGTAATGGTTCGGCCTGACGGGGACGACGTAGAGCATATAGCGGGCCGGGTAATGGTGTGAGGCCTGTGGGAAGTCAAAATAGCTTTCTGCGCATTCGGCGAGCACGGAGGGGGCAAACGGCCGATAAGGCTCCCGGAATTTAATCTTGGCGTTGACGATATCTTTCATCTCCGGATTACGAGCGTCCGCCAGGATGCTGCGATTGCCCAGCGCCCGCGGACCCCATTCGAAGCGTCCCTGGAACCAACCCACAACTTTCCCTTGTATCAGGCGCTCCACGACTCGATCCAACAACTTGTCGTCGTCCTCGATCAGGCAATGCGGGATGTTCTCCTTGGTCAGAAAGGCGCTGACCTCGGATGGTGAATAGGCTTGGCCCCAATAACCATGCTCCATTCTGAAGGCGCGAGGCTTGCCGAGCAGCGTGTTGTAAGCCCAGAGGGCGGCGCCGAGCGCACCCCCGCCATCGCCCGCAGCCGGTTGAATGTACAATTCCTCGAATCCGGACTCGCGCAGGATGCGGCTGTTGGCGACGCTGTTAAGACCCACGCCTCCAGCCATGCAGAGCCGCTTGAGTCCGGTTTGCTTGTGGAGATACTTCGCCATTCCCACCAGCAGTTCTTCAGTCACCCGTTGAATGCTGGCGGCGATGTCCGCATAGTGCTGGTTCAGACGGGATAATTCCGGGTAGTTGGCCGGGCGCTCGCCGAAATACTTCGGAAAGCCAGTGGAGTCCGTAAAGAAAAGCATCTTGGGATTGCGCGGCGCGCCAAACAACTCCGCGAACCGCCCGTTGAATGTCTGGTCCGTGGAGTGGTGGAAAGAGAAGTAATCCATGTCCAGGGAAAACGAACCGTCCTGGTTCTGCCGCACCAACTTCCAGACCTTGTCGACGTAGCGGGGCTGGCCATAGGGCGCCATGCCCATCACCTTGTACTCACCTTCGTTTACCTGAAACCCCAAGAAGGCCGTAAAGGCGCTATACAGCAACCCGAGTGAGTGCGGGAACTCCATTTGGTGGGTCAGGCGGATCTCGTTGCCCCGGCCGGTCCCATGCGTGCCGGTCGCCCATTCGCCCACACCATCCACCGTGAGGATAGCCGCTTCGTCGAAGGGAGAACAAAGAAACGCACTGGCCGCGTGCGAAAGATGGTGCTCCGAGAAAAGCACCTTTTCTTTCGGCACGCCAAGGTCGGACTCCAATTTGCTGGCCACCCAGAGCTTATCGAGCATCCAGGTGATCATCGACTCGCGAAAAACCTTCCAGGATTGCGGGTAGGTTTGGAGGACGGTTGCCAGGATGCGGTCGAATTTGCGGAAGGGCTTTTCGAAGAAGACCACGTAGTCGAGGTCGGCGCCGCCAATCCCTCCTGTGTCCAGGCAGAACTGTATGGCGTTCTTCGGGAAGTCGTAATCGTGCTTTTTGCGGGTAAACCGTTCCTCCTCTGCGGCGGCCACCAACTCGCCATCACGCAGCAGAACGGCTGCCGCGTCATGGTAGTAACAGGAGATTCCCAGGATGTCCAAGGTTCACTGCTTTCTGGCCCATTGTAAATCGTTGGCCTCGTCTGGATGGTCCAGCCAACGGGTTGGGCGCTTCTTGATTCGCAGGGGATCTGCGAAGACACGCACAATGATTCCAAAAGGCAACACTAACAGCGCGTAAAGCACGGTCAGCAGCACTCGCGCCTGAAAATTGCCGATCTTGTGCGCCACGCGCGTCCAGGCTGCCCAGAATCGCTTCAACCCCTGCCAAACGTTCTTCAACATACTCGCCTCTCTAGATAAACTAAACGCGATCATCCTGCATGAGCAGAATCATGAGTGCCTTTTGAGTGTGCAGGCGGTTCTCCGCTTGGTCAAAGACGACGGATTGTCTTGAATCGATGACTTCGTCGGTAACTTCGTGGCCTCGGTGAGCCGGAAGGCGGTGCATGAACACGGCGGAGGAATCGGCAGCGGCCATCAGCTCCTTGGTTACTCGATATGGTGCGAAGATCTGTGACCGCAGGTGCGCCGCGTGCTCCTGTCCCATGCCGGTCCAGACGTCCGTATAAACCGCCTGAGCGCCCTCCACTATCTGGATCGGGTCATGCAGGGCCTCGACGGTCGCGCCGGTTTCAGTCGCAAGAGTGCGAGCGGCCTCCAGGACCTCTGGCTTCGGCCCATAAGCAGGCGGCGTCGCTACGTGAACGGACGCCCCAAGCTTCGCCCCCATAATCATCAGCGAGTGGCACACGCTGCTGCCGTCCCCGACGAAGGCCAGTTTCAATCCTTTCAGGCTGCCGAACTTTTCGCGCAGGGTAAAGAAATCCGCCAGCGCTTGGCACGGGTGGAAGAGGTCAGTCAGGGCATTGATGACGGGGATGGAAGCGTTCGCCGCCAGTTCCAGGACGGACTTGTGCGCATAGGTCCGCGCCACAATGGCGTGCACCCAGCGCTCGAGGTTGCGGGCAATGTCCTTGATGGCTTCGCGCTCGCCAAGGCGCGGTCTCGTGTGGTCCAGGTAGACGGCATAGCCGCCCAGGCTGGTCATGCCGACTTCGAAGGTAGTGCGCGTTCGGAGCGAGGGCTTCTCGAAGATCATTGCCAATTGCTTACCCCGCAGCACCTGCGAGAATTCGCTGGGCACGGCCTTCACCCACTCCGCGAGGTCGAAGATAAGCTTCAGGTCGTCGCTAGTCAAATTCTGATCGTCCAGGACGTCTTGGACACTCAACGTGTCCGGCTCCCTGATGGTCGTCATAGCCGCCATTGCGCGTTTACCCCCTTTGTCGCAGCCGTCGGGGCCTGAGCTGCCAGGATCGGCCGTAGAATCCCAACTAATTTGTCAACATGCTTGGTGTAATTCATTAACACGCCCGCTTCCACCCGGCATTGACGCGGTTGACGCGACTAGAAGAGTGTGTAGATGAACGGCGCAATCACCGAACTTTGCGCAAGGACCACCAGCACACCGACCAGTAGCAGTACGATGATGATAGGGACCATCCACCAGCGCTTGTTGCCCCAAAAAAAAGCGAGGAGTTCCCCTGCGATCCCAAAACGCCGCACGGCAACTCGCATAACGCTCATGACGTCCTCCTTTTTGACTCTGTACATTCTCGAGATACAATCGCCTTTTTCGTTCGTGTGACTTTGGTTCTCATTTGCTGGCCCGCCATTCTTTGGGTCTATCGGCCCTCTCTGGCAGTAAATGGTGTTCCTCGAGTCTCTGGACGATAGCCTCGGCGATCACTTGATGGCCCAGAGCCGAGTAATGGGGGTCGCAGGTGAAGGAAAAGTATGGCCACTCCAAATGGTGAGCGTCGCGATAGGCTTGCATATAAGGGTACACGAGGTCGAAAGTGATGCGATTTCGATCCGCGATTTCTTTCAGCCTCTCCTCCATCGAGGTGGGCTTAAAATCCGGGGGAAGTCTCCCCACTTCTTTGTTGAGGCGCCGTTGCCAGTCGGGATCGATTCTGTGAAAATCCGGCCACATCACGACTATGAATTTGGCGCCGTCGTCTGAGACTGTTTCGTGGAGCATGGCCATGACCTTCTCGGTCACAAGCCAAGCCCGCCGCCATTCAGCATCCGGGGGGTCCCCATATCCACCCCACATGATGGGGATACCCTGCCAGGTATAATTGTAGAAGGGTAACTTCACTCGACCCCACGTCCGCTGGAAGTAGTACACGACCTGGGAGTGTGCTTCGAGAAACGAGCGGACCCTGTTAAATGACCTCGATTCAACAGGTCGAAAGATCAGATTGCCGTCCGGCCCCAGGTCGAAGTAAGGGCAATACCAGGTATGGAATCCGTAGGCTTTAGGCTGGAGGGTCGAAGAATTGTTCATTATATCGTTGCCGGAAAATACCAACAGCACGAGATCCGGGTGAAATCGGCGGGCTCGCTCCTTGTATATCAGCAGCTCTTGAGTCGTACCGATGCCCTCGACGCCGAAGTTCAGCACCTCCACGTTCTTGTAACCCTTATCCGCAAGGAGCCTCTCCATTCTTATGTTCACCACTTCGTTCGGCACCACGTGGACTCCTTCGATAGCCGAGTCACCGAGCAGAGCAATTCGAAACACACCTGGACTTTTTTCGAGCGACCGATCCCGATCGCGCATCCCCCACTGATTCACACTCACTTCGCCTTGAAAGCAACCCCGCCGGTGCGTCACGTGCGTCAGGGGAATGAGCGCGATTCCGATGTCGGGATCGTAGCGACGGAATGGCGCGCTTTTGAATGACCAAGCCGGCAGCATGCGCAAAGTCAGTTCACCGACGCACAGGAGAGAGAAAACCATGAAGAATGCGTAGATGATTCCGAACGCAACTTTCTTTCGGAATGTCAGCCCTGTGCGGCTTCCGGCTACAGGCGTCACTTTGGCTGGCATCAACCCACCTCCTACTTCCTAGGGCGGCGATAAGGCCCAGGTGACCATTACCTCGGCAGTGAACAACATGAGCCCGCAAGCCCGCTTCCCCAGCACCGCTCGACCCACCTACCCACAACGCTCGAGCGCGGGTCCAGGTTTCCCGCTTACTGTGCGGCGTCGGCTTCCTAGCCCTTCGCCCCAACCGCCTTTTGATAGATTTCCATCAACATTTGGTAATTGCGCTCGGCGGTGTACTTGGCTTCGTACTCGGCGCGCGCCGCGCGGCCCATCGCGGCTATCTCCACAGGGTGCGTCCAGGCCCACTCGACCTTGGCGGCAAGATCGCCGGCATTGCCGGGAGTGAAATGCAGTCCGGTGAGCCCATCCGCGACGATTTCCTCCATCGCCCCCAGTCGCGAGCAGACGACCGGCACCCCGCAAGCAAACGCTTCAGCGATGCTCATGGGGAAATTCTCGTAGCATCCGCTTGGGAAAATCAAGAAGCTTGCCCCTTTGATAGCTTGCAAGGTTTCGGCACGCGTGAGACGCCCACGGAAAGAAACGTTGTCGAGGCCGAATTGGGTTGCTGCCACCGCCAAGCGGGCCCTTAGAGGCCCATCGCCAACAATGATGAGTGAAATGCCCTTGGCGAGAGGCTTCCAGGCAGCGAGGAGAGTTTCTAGTCCTTTCTCAGGGCTGAGTCGGCCGACAAATAGCGCGTACTGCCCGCTGTCAATATGGTCTCCCGGGTCAGGGTGGACGAAGTTGGGCTTCGTGACAATCCTGTCGGGAGGCAGACCACCCGCGATGAACTTCCGGCGGGCAAACTCCGTAAGGGCGACGTAGCTGTGCACCATCCTTGTCCAGGTACGCAGCAGCCGATGGGCCTCAAGCATTAGCGCCACTCCAGCACTCTCGGCTCGGGATTTCCGGTAGCAGCCGTAAAAAACGGCATGCCACAGGTTGTGTTCGGCACACTCTTCACAGACATGAGCGTCGCGGTAGAAGATCGCGGCCGGGCAAAGAAGTCGATAGTTATGCAGCGTCTGAACCACCGGTACATGGGCTTCTTTGCACGCCGAATAAATCGAGGGCGATACCATCAGAAAGGTGTTGTGGACGTGGACGAGCTCAGGTTTCTCCCTATGGAGCAGGCTGGCGATTTCGCGCCGACTGTCTCGTGCCCACACCATCCGGCCTACTAATGCCAGCCGTTGCAGAGGCGAATATCCGGCGATTTCACCATTGCTCCGGCAGTAGGTCACGACTTGGTGCCCAGCGCGTTCCAGCAGTTGCCGTTCCTGGCTAAAGACAACGTCTTCACCTCCGGGTTGCCGGTAAGTGTTGTGGACGAGGAGGATCTTCATTCTACCTTCGTCGGTAAACAGTTACGACAGCAGGGTTGCACATGTTTTGCGACCTTCCTCGTTTCGAAACCAGCGAGTTTCGGAGCCGCGCCATTGAAGAGCCCTAAGTTCGCCGCGGTAGTTTCCGTTGAGTACCTTCAGTCCTCCATGATAGAAGCGAGCCAATTGGCCCAGCGCATCGTACCCCCTGTCTGGCAATTTGAGCCTGCTCCATGTGCGCTGCACCAGGAGCCGTTCCTCCCGTTTCTTTTCAATCTGCAGACAACTAATATTTGATCCATGTCGGCGAAAGGATCCCAAAAGGCGGTTTATGTAGTTGAAGTGCCTTCCGGAGGCGGCGCAGCGGACGAAGTATTCAAAGTCCATCACAACGCGGTAGTTAGTATCGATGAAAGAGTTTTCTTCGATGAAATGCCGCCTGAAGAACGTAGCGTCAGTGGGGATAAAGCAGCCATAGTAGAGAAGTACGGGGAAACTGAATTCATGTTCCTTTTTTGCCCTCTGGAGTCGCCCTTCCCCGTCCACAAAGATAGTGTCCCCATAAAGAATGTCCGCGCCAGGATTGTCCGTTGCGAACCTTCCGACCGCGTGGAATGCTCCGGGCAGGTAGTATTCGTCGGCGTTCAGCCATCCTACCAGTTCGCCGGTGGCCATTCGAAAACCCTTGTTGAGAGCGTCTGATTGGCCTCCATCGGGTTCGGAGAGCCAGCGGACGTGGGGGTAGGAGCGCAAGACATCCAGAGTATTGTCCTGCGAGCAGGCGTCCACTACTATGTGTTCAAAGTTCGGGTATCCCTGCTTGACGACGCTCAATACTGCGTCCTCGATGAATCTCCCCATGTTCAGCGACGGTGTCACAACGGAGATTTTGGGAAGGTATGTCATGGTGTCTTAATCGCGGTGACCTCAGTTTGCGAAGCCGAGATCGGGCTCTGCTGAAGAAGCTCAAATGCCTTGCCCAAAGCGTCCGCTGTCTTAACGTGCCCGACTTCGTTGAAATGTACGTGGTCTTCGAGATAGTAATGTTCATTGCTGTTGAACCAATCAAGCAAGTCGACGGCCGGAATCTGATTTTGGCTGGCGAAGGCCTTGAGGATTCTCTGAGGCTCGGCTCTCTCATAATCGGCTGGGTTCAGTCCGTGAAGACGGAGCGTTTTGTCGAAGGCGCCCTGGCTAAGTTGAATCTCATGTGGGATAAGTAACAAGATCAACCTTGCGTGCTGCTCCTTCACGTCCGCTTCAAGAGTTTGTAGCGCCCTGAACGTAAGACTCCATGACAGATTGACTTCCGGTGACTGGTATTTCTTCGTGTACGCAAGAAAGGTGTCCGCAATGGATAATATTCTCCATCTGTATAACAGCGGAAACCGCATTCGAGTGGCGGCGAAGTTCCACAACTGACTGTGAAATGCCAGAAAGCGAACTAACTTTTGCCGCGTTGTGTAGAGACTGGTTGCTTGCCCGTTGGTGACGGGGCGATTCTGAAAATGGAGATTATCAGAGAGGTCATTACCCACATAAAATCCCAGGACAACGTAGCTATGATGAAGGGGGACTCCCTTGATTTCGTAAGAATAAACCTCATCGAATGTGCTGCCGCCGCCGAGAGAAAGATTGAGGGCTTGCCAATCTTCCCCGGTCGTTTTTCTGATGAGTTGTTCAAATTGCTTAACAAAGATATTCTGGAGGTCCACATCTACGCCCTCTGTTACGGAATCGCCCAGAAACAAAACCCGCCGCGGGTGGCTAACCCTGGGATCGAACTCGACGTCGCGAATACCGTATGAATTCGTGGCAAAAGTGTAAGTGTGAAGCCGGTCGTGCACGATCTGCCGGAAATTGGGCTGTAGAAGGTAGTAGCGAGTCCCGGCCACAGGAAAGTAGCCGCCGTGCCCTCCGTGAAGGGGTTGCGGGTATAAGAACCTAAGTGATAAGTCTGCGACGATCAGGGAAAAGACAAGCGAGCAAGCTAGAACTGACAGCTTCATCCAAATACTATCGCTTCGGCTCATATTGCCTCTTTGACCTGTACCTGGCAGTTGAACCGCCCTTACAGGGATTAGCCTTCCACCTGCTGATTAAGTTGCGGCGCCGGTCGGTTATGTCGGTAAGCAGCCGCGGACTGCGCGACAGGGTTTAAGTTTTTCCACGCACCTGTCCTGATCAGTACCAAAATCCAAAGAAAGGTCGTTATATTCGCGGCGCTTAAGACCGAGGCCAAAAACATATTGCACTGAATGAATATGAGGAATGCACAGGCAAACGCGTAATCGGGGTCGTGAGTCGCCCTGTACAATTGCGAACAGCGCCGAATGGCCAAGATCTGGATGAGGATGAAAAGCACCGCCCCCACGATTCCCACTTCGAGGAGGACGTTCAGATAGCCTAAGTGCGCCTCCCCTACGATCCACCCCTGCTCCTGCGAGATGGCCTGAATATGTGCCGGCGTCCAGAATGTTCCGTACCCATAACCGAGCAAGGGGCGGGCGGCAACGTAGCCGACAAGACTTTCCCAGATAGGCGTTCGACCAGTCAGCGTCGAGGCGTGTTCTGTCCTACCCATAAGGGCGATGTACTGCCATGTGTCCGCTGTCCGACTGCCCCAGACCATGAAACTGATAACCGCAAGGATCAAGAGGCCCCAGACGACCCATGCAATAGTACGCTTTCCCGAAACCAGATATCGATAAGCGAGGATGGCGACCAGCAGTCCATAGTTCGCTTCTCGTGATTTCGTAAGCAGCATCAGCGGAACCGCGAATAAGAGAATCGCCAAGAAGTGAGCGCGGCCGATAGATTTTGAGCCGGACAGGGCCACGGCTGCGAGGATCAGGGCCCCAATTTGCCATCCGGTAAAGTTATACAGATCGGTACCCTGAAAGTGATAAGCTGCAACAAAAGGGGTGAAGGTTTTCAGTGAGATTTCCGCAGCCAATCCAGCTCCAACGAAGACCAAACTACTGAATAAGGCGAACCAGACCGATTCACGCATGGAGAAGCGCTTGGCGTAGGCAATGGCGAGGAGAACAAAGATCACCAAAAGCCCCAGTTTTTTTAACGTAAGGATGGCGTAATCGGACTGGAAGGCGCTCAGACAGGCGATCCCTGCAAATCCCCACATCAAAAACCTCCACTTGCGCTCCAGATGGAAAGGTTTGTTGCGCATGCGGAGGAGCACCACCGAAGCCAAAACTGCCAAGCATACAAACGCGATCTCCCGACGACCAAAGTCCACTAGGCCAGGGTCGGCTTCGGCCAGGTTCTTGAGCTGAGCCTTCTCCGTGGCGTGAAGTGAGTAGGTAATGTCGGCGCTAACTACAAGGAATAGCGAGGTTAAGATCAGAAAAGACTTCCATGGCAGGCGTTCAGTTCCAGGGAGTCCAGACCGCGATGAGCCTCCACTCGCGAAAATCATCACCAAGACCGCCAAGCCTAGTAGACCAAGGCCAATCGTGGGGACCGCAAATCCCAACAAGGTCAGGGCCGCTAACACCAGGACTGCGGCCATGTTGCTAGCCGACATTCGTAATACTCCCGTCAGGAACCTTGCCATTCCCTGCCTTTGCGCAAGGGAACGATGTGCTGCCAAACAAGCCGAAGCACGCACCAGTTCGTACGTTCATAGAGGAAGCCTG
>Ga0181530_10006329_pt1 | contig 11693 bp, 10 predicted proteins | sample PEATcosm2014_Bin_42_FD_119769 | JGI IMG/M metagenome (GOLD analysis project Ga0181530, IMG submission 119769) | Peatland microbial communities from MTU Mesocosm Facility, Houghton, MI, USA - PEATcosm2014_Bin10_60_metaG | ecosystem: Environmental > Terrestrial > Soil > Wetlands > Peat | place... | reverse complement strand
TCCCCGCGCGGGCGTAGAATGTCTCTCGCACCCGGAGGCGTCGGGCTACCGATGGATTGGCGGGCACATCAGACCGCTACCCTTAGCTTGATCCCGTCGTTCGGCGCATTCACGAGATCCTGCTTCGTGCCAAGGTACCGCTCCGTGGTCTGCACCGATGCGTGCCCGAGCAGCAATTGGATCTGCTCCAGTTCGCCACCGGCCGCCCGGCACAACTTTGCGCAGGTCCGACGACAGTCATGAGGCGCAATTCCGGGGACACCCGCGGCCGAGGCGTAGGGCTGAAGCAATTGCCAGACGACCTTCTCGCTCAACGGGGCGGACTGGGCTTGGTCGCCTCGGTTCATCGAACGGAATACGGGGCCATCGCACACACCGGCGACTGAAATCCAAGCATCCATCGCCACTTTGACCCACGTTGGCATCGGGATTGTCCGCACACGGCCATGTTTGCCGACGAGGTCCACTATGCACCACCGGCCATCCCGTTGCTGGATGTGCCCAAACGTCAGCGCCGCCACTTCGGAGCGCCGCAGGCCCCAGCCCAGGAGCACGGCGAGGATGGCGCGGTCCCGGAGGCCCTTGGTGGTGGCGACATCCGGCGCGTTGAGCAGCGTTTGCGCCTGTTTGACCGACAGCCAGTTCCCCAGACGGACGCCTTTCGACGCCACTCCCTTCACGCGCGTGATCCCGTTGGCCAGCTCGGGCGCCAGCAGCCCGTTGTCGGCGGCCTCGACGGCCAGCTTCCGCACCGCAGTGATCCTGACGTTGATCGATACCGCTCCGAGCCCGCGCGCCTCTAGCGCCACGCGCCAGGCGCTGACCGTCGCCTTCGTGAATCCGGGCCGGGGTTCCTGGACGGACAGCCATGCGAAGAACTCGTCGAGCCCGAGATTGTACACGCGCTTGGTGATTGGAGATGAGACGCTGTCCAGCACCAGCGCCTTGAGCTTCCTCCAATGGTTCGTTTGCGGAACTACAATCAAATCATTCATTTAGGGTCCTCATAATGGGCAATATCGGTAGCCATCTGGACCTTACCTCGGGGCGGTGAGGACATCAAGGCTGAAGAAACGAGAGTGTCAGGTCGGCGCCCACTTGGCTTTCTCGCGGGCTTGGGAGCTGGGGGAACTATAGGTCGATTAGGCACCAAGGAAATCAGAATGCGCTGGCGCTCTGAGCCGCTTGGTTGCCGCTTCTTGCGCAAACGGCGCGTTGGACCGGGCCAGTACGGCATCATAGCTATGGACTGAAGAGTGTCAGTGCAGAGGGCGCTCGCGGTAGTGTTTCGTCCTATCGTTGGCGCTGTAAATAATGGGGCGGGTCGGCCTAATGCACGCGGGCGCAGGCGCGCAGTACACTTGGTTTGTTCGGTAGGGAGGAGCGGGCAATGTTCCCCGTGCCAGTGTTCGCGGACGACGATAACGAAACGCAGGTGCGCGAATTCCTCGTTGCACCACTACTCAGCCATCTCGGGTTTTGCGAAGCGGATATCGAGACCGAATTCAACATTCTCTCCCGCTTCGGCGGTACCCGCAAGCCCTTGCGAGCGGATTATGTCATCAGTGTCCCCAACGCGTTTGATCTCCCACCGAATCGTATCGTGGTGGAGGTTAAGCGACCAGCGATTGCCATTACTGCCGACGAGGTTATGGAACAAGCGCTCATCTATGGTGCCCACCCGAGCATTCAGGCAAGTCACGTCGTCATCACTAACGGTCGCAAACTCGCGCTTTTCAGCATCAGCGGCACGGTCGTCGAGCCCATAGCGGCGTTCGATGTGGCACGGTTGCTGGAGGATTGGGAGCGTATCCATGCACTCCTGGGGGTTGATGCGATCACTCGCGAGTTCGCCGGCGTGCGCGTCCAACGCCTCATCGGGGCCGGCGGGTACGGGCGGGTCTATGAGGTTGTGCATCCGGGCCTGCGCCGCACCGAGGCTCTCAAGGTGTTGCAGGTCGGTGCCGAGCAGGTGGAGCGGATGCGCGATCGCTTCACTACAGGTGCCATGGGGCTTGCTGCACCCGCGTGGTGATTCCCTCTTTTCGTGCGACGGCGCGGGCGTCCCGCAGCACGCGCCGAAGCATGGCAAGCACAGGGCTATCGGCTCGCCCGAAGTTCAGTTCGCGGATCTCCTTGCCGGCCAGCATCACTGCGGCGCGGAGTTCAGCCTGGGAGCGTTGAAGTTCAGTGATGGCCCTGTCAGACCAGATTATCAGGTGGCCGCGAGGGGCTGTTTTGTGCGACAATTTTGCCGTAGTTCAATTCCACCACTGGCCGCGGCCCGATTTGCCGCATGGAGGCCATGCATGAAACCAAAACAGCTCAATCGTTAATCTGCCACGCAAACGACCCAAGGTTCCAACACTTGCGGTCCCTGCAAACTCCACGAGGCCGTTCCCACACGGGCCTTTATCTAATCGAAGGGATTCGACACGTGACTCGGGCCAGCGAAGAACGCGCTCCGATTCAGTCGTTGTTCCTCTCCCCAGGCGTTCTGTCAAATCCATTCGGGCAGAAGCTGGCACGAAGGCTCCGCCAGTCCGGCATTCCGAGCGAACACCTCACGCCACAACTCTACAGCGACCTGACCCTCGCGGCCGAACCGCAAGGGTTGGGCGCCGTCTTGCGACAACAGTGGATTCCCATCAGGAACGTCCGGCCGAGCAACGGTTCCCTGTGGCTTGCCGTGGAATCCATCGACTCGCCGGGGAACCTGGGCACGATCATTCGAACCGCCGAAGCGACCGGCGTCGCTGGCATAATCATAATCGGCGCCAACGCCGATCCATACGATCCCACGGCGATCCGGGCGAGCATGGGATCGTTGTTCTCAAGGAAACTACTGCGCTGTTCGGTTCCGGAGTTCGTCGATTGGGCGAGAGTCTTCAACGTCGCCCTCGTTGGTTCCTCACCGGCGGGGCTGCTCGACTATAGGTCCTTCCGATGCCGATGGCCCGCTGCGCTTCTGATTGGGAGTGAAAAACACGGCCTGTCGGATCAGCTTGCGGAATCGTGCGATTTCATGATCCGCATCCCGATGCTTGGCCGCGGCGACTCCATCAATGCCGCAGTCGCTGCCGGTGTCCTGCTCTACGAATTGTTCGACCAGCATCGAGCGTTACACGGCGGCGTGGAATCTGGTTCCATTCGTCGCGGCTGATGGGCTGCCAATGCGGGGTGTCCCTTCGGCAGGCCTGCGTGACGTGCCCCGGCAGTAGTTGCTCACGTTGGTCGTATCGTGGCTGCGAATCCTGAGGCTTGATCGAGACCAGAAGTCCTGTGTCGCGTTGGGGCTGAGCGAGCCGATCATAAAGTACAACGCGACAAAAAGGCTCTTCGGAGGATTTCTCTTGCGAAGCTAAAGCACTAAATGGACCTCGCTCAGATTGGTCTCGGCCGGCGGATTTCACTCGGGCACTTGTACGATCACGCTGGTTCCTTGCGGGCTGGTAAGGATCTCCGCCTTGCCGCGCACCAGGCGCGCGCGTTCCCGAATGTTCAGCAAGCCCAGCCCGGCTTGGGCTGGCGCGCAAGCCGGATCGATCCCTACACCGGCATCGGAAACGGTGAGTTGCAGGAGGCCGCCGGCGCGCTTCAGCTCCACCGACGCCATGGACACGCGGGCGTGCTTGGCTACGTTGCGCAAGGCTTCCTGAGTCACGCGGAACAGGCACAAAGCGGCGTCCGGCGCGATGCCTTCAAACGAGCCTTGGGTCTCCAGCGACACCTGAATTCCAGCGAGTGTGCCGAACTCCTCGCAGTAGCTCCGGAGGGCCGCCGCGATCCCGGAGTATTGCAGGATGGCGGGATGCAACTCGTGCGAAATGCGGCGAACGTCGCCGGCGAGTCGCACCAGCTTTTCGTGGATCTGGTCGCTCTGCGCGCGCGCCTCGGCGCGACCCTCGGGGATTTGGCGCTTGAGATTGCCGGTGGCCAGGCTAAGCGCGGCTATCTGCTGGCTAAGATCGTCGTGCAGTTCGCGCGCCAGGCGTCGGCGCTCGTCTTCGTAGGCGTTGATGAGACGGGCGCCAAGCTCGTGGATCTGCCGCTCTTTGCGGGTGCTCTCGGCCAGATCGGCGGCGAGGCAGGCGTTGGCCTCAAGCAGCTTCTGTTCGGCCAGACGGCGTTCGGTGATGTCGATCAGCGAACCGGCGAAGCCCAGAAACGTTCCCTCCGGCGAAAATCGCGGCACGGCGGTGCTGACGGCCCATCGATACTCGCCATCGAAGCGCCGGACGCGGTATTCGTGCGTGTACCCGCATTGCTTGCGCAGGGACTCGAGAAAGGTCTCGCGGGCGGGCCCGGCATCGTCCGCGTGGACGTGATCGGTCCAGGTATTCAACAGGCGGCTCTGGCCGGTCCCCAGGAACATGGCGAATGGAGTATTGATGAAGGAGTTCTCGGTTTCGGCGGAGGCCATCCAGAGGTACGCGGGCGTATCGTTGCAGGCGGCGTAGAACCACGCTTCCCGCTCCTGGAGAATGCGCGCGCGCTGGCCCCGCCAGACGAACGCCGCCCCGGTTGCGGTTACGAGCGCGATCAGCGCGGTGATGAACGCCATCTCCCAGCCGAGGCGGCGCTCAGGGGCATCCACTTCGAAGGCATCTACCTTGGTGATCAGAAACCATGGCGAATCCGGGATGTGCCGGATGATGGCGAATACCGGAACGCCGCTATAGTCGGGACCGCGATAGAGCAGGCCGGAATCGAGGGCGGCATCGGGCGGAAGGTTCAGAGAGGCCACCGACCGGCGAAACCGTAAGGGCGCCGAGGGACGATGGCGCAGTTCGCTCAGATACAGGGCGTCTTCCCCCTCGCGGCGCGCCATGAGGGTCTCGGCGGTCCGCTCGCGCCCAGGCCACGCCCGCAAATAGGGGAAGAGAAAACGCGCGGGATCGATGTCCAGAACGATTGCGCCCAAGTCCAGGACGGGAATGACCATTGCCATCATCGGCCGGCCAGTGCGCGAATCGAGGCTGAGGTCGGCCAGTTGCACGTCTTTGGCTCGCACGGCTTGGCGAGCCAGTTCCCGCAAGCGAGACGCATCGGGCGGCGCGCCACGGGTGGCCATACGGGTGTTGCCATCGAGATCCGACAAGGCGGCGCCGGTGTACAGGAATGCATCCTGGAGGCGCGTCATGACGTCGAGCCAGCCGGCGCGATCGGCGGCGGTTGCGCGGCCGGAAAGAATGCGTTCGGCGATGCTAATGACGGGCGACGCCATCTGCACGCGGCCGTCGCCCAGGCGTTCGGATCGCCAACTTGCGATCTGCCGGGCCTTGCCCTCGCTGACTGCCCTTAGTTCCTGGGCGGTGGCCTCTTGCATGGCGGCACGCTGGCGGATGAAGTACCACCACACCGCGCCGGCGGTGGCCAGGAAAACCAGGGTGAGCGAAGCGACGAGGATGCGCACCTGAGTCTTCGCGCCGCCTGTCTGTTTTTGCCGCCGCTCGCTCATTCACCGACCAGCTTCATGCGGATGGCGTACTGAACCAGCTCGGCTGTGGTTTTGACGCCCAGCGCATGCATGATCTCATATTTGTGCGACTCGGCGGTGCGCGGCGACATGTGGAGGATGGCTGCCGCCTCCTTCATGGTGCGGCCTTCGGCGATCAGTTGGATCACTTCGCGCTGCCGCGGCGTAAGGGGAGAGCCGCCTTCGTTTGGTGCAGCGCCGGCCTCTATCAACAGGGTGATGAGGTCTTTCGCGAGGAGGGTGGTGACATACGACCGCCCTAATGCCACTTCGCGGATGGCATTGATTAATTCTTCGCCCGGGGAGATTTTGAGCAGATAGCCGGACACGCCGGCGCGAAAGGCGTCCGCCGCAAGTTGGGTGTCAGAGTGCATAGTGAGCACGATGATTCTGGCGGAGGGGCGGCGGGCGCGGATCTGCTTCACGGCATCGAGTCCGTTCAGCAGGGGCATGGAGATGTCGGTAACGATTACGTCGGGATGGAGTTTTTCGACAGCATCCAGCAGAGCGCGTCCATCATGCACCATGCCGACCAGCTCAAAACTGTCCTTCAGGAGAGCCCTGAGACCTTCTGCAACGACGGTGTGGTCTTCCGCGAGAAGCACTTTGATCATCGGCATGCTTGACTCCCGGCTACGGCTCACTATAGCTGATATTGAGGCCCAAGACAATTCCAATAGGAAACCGCCTTAGAATTCATGACGATTTTATCCCAGGTGATAGAAGGAGCGAACACCGCTGGACAGATAGCGTTCGCCGCGCAAGGCAGCGTAGATTGCCGGGATCAGCTCTTCGCTGGCGTCCATCTTCAGAACGTAGGCGCGAATTCCGCTTTCGAGCGCGCTCTTCACCAGGTGCGCATCGGGGTACATGGAAAGGACGACGACGGTTTCGCAGAGCCCGCGTTTGAGAATCTGCTCACCGGCTTCGATGCCCCCCATGCGCGGCATCTCGATATCGGTGATGACCGCGTCGGCTTTCAGCGCGCCGGCGGCCTGCAGGAGCGCGGCGCCTTCGCCGACGGCGCGCAATACCTCGAATTCGGGACGCAGCAGCTGACAAATCTGCTCGCGCACATCGTCGTGGTCGTCCGCCAGCAACAGGCAGAATCGCCTCGGCGCCTTCTCCAACGTGCCTTGGCTCGGTTCAGTGCCGTGCTTCCACATGTCCCTATTAGAACCGGCAGTGAGGCGGTTGGGAATCCGTAGATTTACGGAGAGATGAGTCAGGGGACGGGGCTCCATGTCCGTATAGGTGCGGCGCGATTCCCGAAGAACCACGGATAGGCTTGAGAGCCCCCTCGTTGCAGAATGAGATCGGGCCAGTTCAGCCTGTTGCTGCCTGGCGCCTGTCAAGCATGCATGCTGTTCAGAAATCTCGGGGCCCAAAAATCCGGACTGCGACCGCCAACCTGAGCGGAGACATGGACGCGCTGATGGCAGCGGTTACGGAACTGGAGCGGGTCTTTTCACCGCGCGCTCTCACCAAGAGCGCGGCCACCCCGATAACCAGGGGCCAAGCGATGCAACAAGTTGGGAACGTGATCGCCGCGTTCAGCGGGGATATGGACGCGCTCGTGGCGGCGGTTGCAGAATTGGCGCCCGTCCGGCACGAGCCCCCGAGCCGCCGGACTTGCCGTCCTTTGGGAAGGAGTTACTAATGCCGCCGATTTTTCAATCGAACGATCCGGATGCCGCCAGCGAGACCATCGCCCGGCTGGAAGAGCAACTGCGCGAGGCCCAGAAAATGGGAGCCGTGGGCCTGCTGGCCGGGGGCATCGCGCACGACTTCAGCAACCTGCTGACGGTGATAAACGGGTACAGCGATATGCTGCTGACCGGGAGCGGCCTGCCCGAGGAGGCACGCGCGTACATCGCGGTGGTTCACGACGCTGGGGAGCGCGCGGCGGGCTTAGTCCGGCGGTTGCTGGCATTCAGCCGGCACGCGGCGCAGGAGGCGAAGATCGTCAATCTGACCGATATCGTCATCGAGTTGAGCCGGCTCCTGCAAAGGTTGCTGCCGGAAAACATACAGTTCACGAATCAACTGGAGGCGGACCTGGGGATGGTGCGTGCCGATCCCAACGCCATCCAGCAGGCGATCATGAATCTGGTAATCAACGCTCGCGACGCCATGCCGCGAGGCGGCACACTCGAGATCAAAACAACCAACGTGAGACTGAGCGCCCCCTTACGGGAACGCCACCTGGACCTGCCCGCCGGGGACTACATCCTCATGGCAGTCAACGACAATGGCGCCGGAATGGATGAGACTGCGCAAAAGCACCTCTTTGAACCGTTCTATACCACCAAGCCCTTAGGCGCGGGCACTGGTTTGGGTTTAGCAAACGTGCATCGCGTTGTGGAGCAAAGTGGCGGATGGATATCCATCTCCAGCGAAAGAGGAAGAGGAACCAGCGTCAAGATCTATTTGCCCTGCGTGGACGGAAGGTTGGCGCAGGCCGGCACCACTCAGAAAACCGTTCCGGAGGGTGGACACGAAACCATTCTGGTGGTGGAAGACAGCGCCGAAGTGCGCCGATTTATCCGGATTGCGCTTCAGAATCTTGGATATACAGTTATCGAGGCCGCCAGCGCCGAGCAGGCTGTGGCCGCTTGTCGGGCGTCTACCGATCGGATCGACCTGCTGGTGACCGATGTGGTCTTGCCGGATTCTACGGGCCAAGACGTCGCTAAGCGATTGACGGAAGCCCGGCCCGAGCTGCCGGTCTTGTACATTTCCGGTTACCCGCAAGACTTCGGGGGGATTGAAGCGGTACCGGGGACCGGGATCGAGTTTCTGCAAAAGCCTTTTGCCGCTGACACACTCGGCTTGCGGGTCCGGGCGCTTCTCCGGAGGTGCCGGCGCATTCTGGTCGTGGACGACGATCCGGAGGTAGCCCGGTTTACGAGTCAAGTTCTAAGCCAGGCGGGATTTGAGGTTCTTACCGCGGAAGAGGGGAACCAGGCCTTGTCAATCGTCAGCCATCAGAGCGTGGATCTTGTCATTACAGACCTCGTCATGCCGGTGAAGGAAGGGCTGGAAACTATCCGCGCCTTGCGAGAAATCAAACCATCCTTGGCAATAATCGCGATGTCAGGCGCCTTTGGTGGGCAGTTCCTCAAGCCTGCGCTTCACCTGGGGGCTCAGATCTGCATCGCCAAGCCGTTTACCATCGCGGAACTTCTGGATGCGGTCCACCAGGCGCTGGCAGCAGACAGAGGTGCAACCTGATGGCAGAGTCGCGATTGAGTCGGCGCACCAGACGCTTACGGCTCCCACATCGACTCCTGACTCCGTGACCCATCGTTTGGGGCGACGAGTGGAAATCCTCGCCAAACGCACCACGGAGGCGGCCGATCGGTTCGTGGTTTTCATCTCCTCGCCTGTATAATCCTGTTTGAGTCGCGCGTGCCGGACATTCAAGTGTGAACGGCGCCCGCCCACGCGAGCGTCATCCGCTATCGGACACTGTTATCCGGCGGCAATACTACGCATACCCGTCCGACGGGGGCCATGATACACGTCCCGAGATGGCTTTCGGCGAGATCGAGACCCGGGCCGCCGAGATTCTCGGGCGGTTTAATCGGGGTGAGTTTGACTTAACGCGAAATGAAAAGGACTCCTTCTCGTATTTCATTGCCCTCATGTTGATCAGAATTCCTGCGGAGCGACAAGCAGTTGAAGGTGGATTTGCGCCAAAGGTCGGCAAATTCAAGGAACAGTTCCCGGAGCGCTACCAAGCGAGAATGGCGGAGTTCGCTGAAGACTGCGGAACCTCTGATGAAAATTCTCTTAGGCAAAAGCTCATGGCCAGCTACAGCCTCACTAGAATCATAAGGGACGTTCCCAAGACCGCAAGCATACTGAGGGCACACAATTGGTTCATCCATACGACGGGGAGCAGGCAAGGCTTCATCACATCGGACCGCCCAGCTCTTTACCGCGCTCGCGACAAGGAAAACCCAGTGGGATATGTATCGATGCCGCTCAGCCCGGCTCTCCATTTCATTGCAAGGCCCAAAATGGGCTTACTGCACCGAATCAGGTCCGACGTCAAGTGGGCATCGTCCGGCCAAGATCAGCGCCCACTTCACGCGAGCGATATCACCTCTTATCGGTAGGCAAAGGCAGACTGCCCGGCGTGTCCCACGAGACCCCCTAGCCCCGTTTAACGACCGCGACGGCCTCCATCACGCCGAACTGACCACTTCTCAGCAACGGCGACAATTCGTCAACTGACCCACGGGACGGTTTCCGGTAAGCCGGTTTGAATGCCGTTATCGGAAACTGCTCAACCCGCAGGTTCGGCCGAAGACCCCGGGCAGCGGTAATGCGATCGTCGGCGCCGAGTCACGGTATTCTCCGCTTCAACTCATCCAGGAAGTTCAGCAGCATGGTGACGTGTACCGTCCCCTTCTCGCCAGGCGCCGTTGCCGGCAACGCGAGCACCACAAAGCGCTTTCCGTCGGGCGCCAGATCGAGATTGCTGGTCCCGGCGTAAAACAACGGCTGATCATACCAGGTGTGCGGCTTGCCGGGTAGGAAGGAGTCGCCCTCCACTTTGTAATCCAAGGCCATGACGCGGTTATCCCCCGTTTGGTAGAACAACTCGCGTCCGTTGCCCGCCCACAAGGCATACATTCCGCCGCCGCTCGATATCTGCAATTTGCCGCCACGGGATGCCGGAAACGGGCGAACATAGATTTCGTTAATGCCCGATTCATTCGAGCGGTAGGCAATCCAGCGGCCGTCGGGGGAGAACCGAGGCAAGTAATCGTCCCCCTTCGCATGCCATGCACTCTCGGGCTTACCGGGTTGGGGGCGATCGGGATCGCTTAGATTCAGAGGCGCAGTCCACACCGTGAGTCCCGTCCCCGCATTCCTTTGGAAGAAGGCCAGCCGCCCGCCGGGAGCAAAGGACCAAGGAGTCGCGGTGCCGGAAGTTTCCAGCAGCGTCCGGGCGTCTCCCGCTCCATCGCTACGGATCCAGCCAATCCCGCCGGCATTCCCTCCGAGACTGAAAGCGATATGCTTCCCGTCCGGCGCCCAAACAGGAATGGCCGCCCGGCCCGTGAATGTAACCTGCGTGATTGTGTTGCGTTCCGAATCGGCGACGAAGATATCTCCGTCTTTGACGAATGCCAGCCTGCGCCCGTCGGGCGAGAGCCGCGGGGTGGCATATTGACCTGGCGCGGTGATCAACGGTTGCATCCCACCGGTGCTGTCCAGCCAGTTGATCTTGGCCGCGTGTGCCGCGCTGTTACCTGACATGTAGACGAAAATTCCGTGGCCGGATGGTCCAGGCGAAAAATCGAACTGTCCTCCGCCGGTTCCCGGGTTAGCCGCTACGTCTTGCAGCATGGGCACAGGCGCACCAGTCACTCGTAGCCCCCCTGAATCGAACTTGCTCGCAAAGATCGTTCCCTGGCGAACATATGCCAGATAGCCGCCGGGCAAATAGCGCCCGTAGTATGCACCGCGTTGAACAATCTTCGATGTGCCGTCTTTGAGAGAGGCCACTTCGAGGTAGCCATTGTCCCAGGAATCCGGACTCGGCGAGGCCGAGAAGAGAACCGCGCGACCACCGGGCAAGACCTGCGGCCAACGATGCGAGAAGTCTCCCGCATCAAGTTTGGTGAAACGTTGCGGCGCACCCCCATCGGGTGGAATCCGGTATAGCGGGAAAGCGGCGCCCATGGCCACGATGAGATCATCCCCGGCCCCCCAACTCGCCCCTAACACCGGAGCCGTCACCGAGCCCGACAAAACGGGCGCTCCTCCTTGCACGGCGATCTTGTTGAATTGGCTCCCCGAAAAGAAGCAGATCCATTGGCCATCGGGTGAAAAGAACGCGTCAGCACCGCCTTGCGTGCCCGGCAGAAAGGCAGGCTGCGCCTCATCGAGCAACTGCGTAGCAAGCTGCTGTTTGCCATCCGGCCCGCGCGCGGGATACACGATGCGCTGGCCATCGGGAGAAATCGCCACCGTGGTGTTCAGTCCCATGACCGCATCCGGCCCCAGGTCGACGCTTAGGCGAATCAGCGGATACTCCGCGGGCCGCGTGGCGCGCCACGCAACGAACCATCCGGCAACGGCCAAGAGCGTCGCGGCAGCGGCCGCGATCCAAGGCCGCTTGCTCTCGGCCGCGGCCGGCGCTTCGGCCGTATCCAGCAACTCCCAAACATCTCCGATATCTCGCAGCCGCTTTCTT
>Ga0181530_10006327_pt1 | contig 11697 bp, 6 predicted proteins | sample PEATcosm2014_Bin_42_FD_119769 | JGI IMG/M metagenome (GOLD analysis project Ga0181530, IMG submission 119769) | Peatland microbial communities from MTU Mesocosm Facility, Houghton, MI, USA - PEATcosm2014_Bin10_60_metaG | ecosystem: Environmental > Terrestrial > Soil > Wetlands > Peat | place... | reverse complement strand
CCAGCAGGTAGATTGATCTGGTCGCTACCGAGGTTGAATTCCCAACCCACCGACCCGCTGCCATTGCTCTCGCTGACCGGATCCAGCGAAAAGGTACCGACATAACCAGAGCCTTCAGGAGTAAAGCTCGCGTTGGCAGGGTTCCCACTGGGGCTTGGCGGGTCGGCCACGGCAAAAGAGATCACACCGTCCGCGGCCGGGGATCCAGTGGCCGAGGGATCGGCGATTGTGACGCTTGTTGTCGGCGGGTCGGCAATATCAACACCGCCGCTATTGTCGTTTGTGACGGTGAAGGTTGAGTCCGAATAATCCCCAACCAACGTGATGGACAGGTGCTGCGACGAATCCGTCACTGTCAGAGTCGTGGTTCCATTGACAGAGTTGTAGCTGCCGCTACCGGTTGTTGCCGTCGTATCGGTGTCAAGTCCCTTGAGATCCAGGATGTCGCCGCTGCCTGAGATGCCGGCGATTTCGCCGGTAAAACTCGCCGGCTGAGCGAGGATGAGGGTGCCAGTGCTCGCGGTAAATAGTACTGTGTCAGCAGAGGCGGAACCGACTTGGAAGCTCGCGCCAGCGCCGATCGTGACATCCGGATCGGCCAAATCAGAGATGGTAAAATCAGCCATAACAAATTCGGTACCGAGTCCGTTGTATCCTGCGTTTGTACCCCCGGAAGACGAAAACACGACATCCGTTACTCCGTTGAAATCGAATTCAAACCACGTCGGGGCGGTAGTATTTACGACAACTGTTTTCTGATCAACCAGCGCACCGTTATCATAGCCATCGACCGTAATGCTGAGGCCGTTGTTCCAAGCTGCGGTCAGGTCAGCGCCAATAAAATTAAACGTCGTTCCACTAACTGACGCAGACTCTCCACTTTCGTTGAACGCGACGTACGGAGTCGACACCATACCGTTGGCGTATCCGCTGTTGGGGAAGTCATTGCTATCAAGATAAAAGAAGTTCGACCAGTTGAGCCCGCCGTAGCCGTTTGGAATCGGGGCTGTCTCGCCAAAGGCTGAGCTGGGGCTAGGCGGGGGTAAGTTGTCGAATGTCAGCGTAGTTGTTGGTGGAGGCGTGACGAACACCACTTCAGTACCCGTCCCGCTGTCCATCTGTAGCGCGAAATTATCTTGGGCATAACTGCCTGAGAGGTTAATCGTCTCCACGGGCTGCGTGTTGTTGTTGATCGTCAGCGCGCCGCCAGTATTGCTACTATTCTCCGTCCAGATCGCAGTCTCGTTCGTGGAGTAGTGATAGTTTGTGAGATCCACAAGGTCGCCGTTGCCGAAACCGCTCATCGTCCCGCTATAGGGCCGAGCAAACTCAATAGAGCCGGCACCCGCGAATAACACATCCCCACTAAACGCATTGGCGAAATCGGCTATCCCACCGTCAGTGATCGTAACAGTTCCGTTCCCGCTGACGTTGCTGTCGACATCAAGCACGCCACCGTTTGCTACGATCGTGCCGGTATTGCTGAGCGTTCCGTCGGTAATGAAGCTCTCTCCGGTCGAATTCAGCGTGCCCGCGACGCTTACGTTGCCGCCGCTGATCGTGGCCGTCGCCAGATCAAGCGTCGATCCGGCATCTACTTCCACCGTGGCGCCGGTGTTGGTGATGACGGCACCGTCCTCGAGCACAACCGTGCCACCGCCGGTTGCCAACAGTTCGGTGGTGTTAGTCACCGGGGTGGACTCAATTGCCAGGACGCCCCCGTTGGCTTCTAGGAGACCGAAATTGGTGAAGAGTGTAAGCGCATCGATGAGGAGGGCTTGGCCACTGACGTTGGCATCGATGGTAACCGAAGTCTCATTCAGCAGTGTCAGCGCGCCACCGGCGCCGCCGATCGTCCCATAGCCGGAAATCGGGTTGTTGACGTCGTCAAGGACGTCGGTGCCCGCGGCGCCCGCGATCGCACCGCCAGCCAACGACACGGCGCCTCCGCCGGTGAGCTGTAGCTCGGGGACGTCGACTAGCAGCGTGCCATAGAGCAGGATGCCGTTGATCCCAGCGACGGCAGTGCCGCCCGTCCAGGTGATCAGGTCGGTCTGAATATCGAGGATGCCGTTTGCGGCGGCTTCGACGAGGCCAGCATTGTCGACGACGTCGTTAATCTGCAGCGTGCCGGAGCCCGTTGTTGATCCTGTGAGGGTTGTAGTGGCGGCCGTTACCAAGCCTGCCGCCAGTATACCGGAATTGTTGATGGCGTTGCCGGTGTCGAGGATCAACGTGCCGCCCAGCGCATCGATCGTGCCGGCCGCTTCATTAACCAGGGTCAGCGCGCCATCGCCCTTCCCAATTGTGCCGCTGCCGAAAACTGTGTTGTTCACATTCGTAAGCGTCGACGGACCCGCAGCGATGATCATGTTCGCGCCGGGGTCCGGCAACGGCGGGGGCCGCAGCCAAATCTCGCCGTCGCCCAGCAGCGATATGTTGCCCGTGATTGCGAATATCGGATCGGCACCCGAGGAATTGATCTCGATCAGTCCGGAATTTGTGGTCGCTTCGGTTACGGTGAGAGAACCGCCGACGATGTTGAGGATTGCGCCCGCCTCAATCGTCAGGCCCAAGATAGATGCGTTTGTGTCGAACGTTACCTTGGTAGGACTATCATTATTATCAATAATAACATTCTGTATCGGCAACGGCGCCGCACCGTCGTTCCAGTTGACGGAGGTTGGCCAAGTTCCGCTGTTTGAATCCCATATGACATTCAGCGGCACGCCCACAACCGCGACTAACGGCGACGACGACGACCCGCTCGTCGAGCCCCCCGAGCCGCCCCCCGAAACATTGATCGGCGTCGTGTCGCTTGACAGGAGTGACGCAAGACCTGTCGGGTTCCCCGGCTGAGTCGAGCTGCCGGTGCTGCCGGTGGATTGCGGATTGTCCGCGTTAGCATGCTCCCACTTCTGAATAAAGGATTGTCCCTCCAAATAGTTGTTGAGCGTGCTTACAAAGGCGTCATGGAATAGCGCCATTTGCCCCGGAGTATTCGCGACTTCGGAGACGCGGATCTGAGATCCAACGATCTGAAAATTAATCGACACACAGGGATCATCAACAACGAAGCGCTGCGGATTGGCTCCCTTGGTGATGATCTCGAAGACACCGTGCTTGAGGTCTTTGCAAGTAATCGTGCCGTCATCAAGCAGAGCGATGTCGGCACTTGCGGCATTTAATTCGTGAATAAGGCCGATGGTGAAAACGCTGAAAGCCAGGCCGCCAATGCCGGCAGCCGGTCGAGTATTTTGAATTCGTCCGACAGCAGTATCGATCATCAAGCGGCCGGTGGTGGCCACCAGGCCGGAAAGAAAACTGAACCGCCCGTTTAGGACTCGAAACAACGCTGAATTAGACGATCTCTCCGAAGAGAAGACGAATTCGTCCAGCACCATATGGGCGCTGTCGTCAAGACGAAAGGTCGTTCCATCCACGAAGACAATGGCGATTAGGCCATCAACTCCGGTCTCGATCCAGTCACCTTTGTAAACCAGATCGCCAACAACCGGTGGAGCGACAATTACGTTCGCGCGCGTGACAGTGACCGAACCCACTACCCTCTTTATTTTGCCAATGGCCGGTTCGCTTACAAATGGCGGGTGCAAACGCTGTCCGTGTGGGGACGGGCCAGGCGAACAATCCGCGAGATCGGTCGAGGGCCCATTTGCCCCGTCGCCCCCTAACTCCGACGACCCATTAGCCAATTTCGCCTCCCGTCGCGCTCCTATCGAGCGCGAAAATTAGTCCACCCCCTTATCGGTTTTTGCGCGGCGCCACGCTATTTCGAGGCTCTGAGTGGCTGGCCAGCGAAGGCTACAATGCCCTATCTGGGCTGCGCCCGCAAGATCATCGTAAATGAAGGGTTAAGCCCCGTGCCCCCACCGTCCCCCTACACTACCCGGTCTCCACCGGGCGCGAGGCGATGAGGGATGATGAAGGACGCTCAGCGCCCTACACGGGCAGAGACGCCGCCGGGAGAATTGAGGCGTGGCTTGCGGGAGGCCCGCGGTTGGCGCGGTCCAGCGCGCCGAAGATTCGCTACGAGAAAAGGCCTCCCCCCGGTCCATATCCTTCGATATATTGACACCCTGTTTCCTTTGACCGCGAATAGGGGGCCGGCAATTATTCAAACAGTTTGATGCGCCTTACTCATCGTGAACAAATTCAAAAACGGGTGTGATCAAGCGACCTTCGTTGCTTGGATTGGGACGGTAGGCTTATTTAGAGCCATCGGAGGTTCAATGTCGCAAGATCCTCTCACCCATCAAATTGCCGAGCGACACTCCGTCGACGAAACCACAAGCCTTCATAGCGCAAAGCCTGCCCAAGCAGTCGACGGTGACGACAGCCTCGAAGCGGCGCGAGTCCAAGCCCTGTGTGATCTGATCAAGGTCGATGCTGAGCGTGATCTGACAACAGTGGAACAAACCTTGGATGCAGCCCAGGAGGACATCCGCAAGGAGCATGAGCGAGTGCTTGAGCTTGTTGCCAACCAGCAACGGCTACTTGAGACTGAAGTTTTCAAATCCCATCAAACTGCCGAACGGTACTGCGCCGACGAAACCACAAGCCTTCATAGCGCAAAGCCTGCCCAAGCAGTCGACGGTGACGACAGCCTCGAAGTGGCACGAGTCCAAGCCCTGTGTGATCTGATCAAGGTCGATGCTGAGCGTGATCTGACAACAGTGAAACAGACCTTGGATGCAGCCCAGGAGGACATCCGCAAGGAGCATGAGCGAGTGCTTGAGCTTGTTGCCAAGCTCGAAACTGAAGTCTCCAAACCCCATCACACTGCCGAACGATACTGCGCCGACGAAGCCACAAGCCTTCCTGACTCACAGCCTGCCCAGCCAGTCGATGGTGGCGACACCCTCGGACTGGCGCGAGTTGAAGCCCTGTGTGACCTGATCAAGGTCGATGCCGAGCGTATGAAGGTTGATCTGACAACATTCAAACAGACCTTGGACGCCGCCCGGGATGACATCTGCAAGGAGCGCGACCGAGTGCTCGAGCTTGTTGCCATCGAGCAAGAGTTTCTCGAGAACAGATCGAAGCTGATATTTGACCGAGGTGAGATGGCATTAGCACAAGCCGTGCTTGCTGCCCAGCAGCGAGCCAGCACTCAGGCCGACCGATCGCCGCTATTAAAACGGGTCCACGCTCTTCGCACATTTGACTGTCAAGCGGGGCAGGTTCGCGGCACGAGCGAGGCAACGGCACCGTTGCAAGTCGAAGACACTACCGTGACCGCCAAAATCATCGGTCGAGTTCGGCGCGCCTGAGCGGCTATGATCTATTTGCCGCTATCTAGAGATTTTCAGATACCGTTCAGTGCCTTGCTCGTTTGTTGGCCAATGCCAACGCCAAATCATAGCTCCGTCGGGTCGCAGAGTCAGCGCTCGAGCCATTAAACGAAAGTTGCAGATTTGCCGCCGCGTACGATTGCACAAACAGCCCGCCGTATCCTTGATTGGCTTTCGCTGCCCGCCTGATCCTCTAGACCACGGCGGGTGTGGCGTCTCAACTACCGCATTAACAACAGGCGCGCAGGGAGATTACGTTCTTTCTTGATGTAACGCTTCGCGCAGAATAAGTTAATTTGGCCAAGAAAGATCAATCCTTGAAAAGAACAACTCTTTTATTTCAGCGAGTTTTGGCAATCACTGCCATCGCATTTTGCTGCCATACCTGGCTTGATAGTGGAGTACAGGGATTGGTTGGAGGCGCGCAATTGGCTTCTGAGGATATTGCCCTCTCGGTGGTCGGGATAGTGGGGCCAAGAAATTCTTTTTGCACCGCGATCGCGATCGCGCCTACCTTGATATTGACCGCGGGCCATTGTTTGCAGTCGGGCGACACTTACAAAGTCCAATACAAAGATACAAATCGCTCGCGGAAATTTTGCGATGTCGTTGGTTGGGAGCGCCCACCGCAATTTGTTATGCGCACGACCGGACCCCCTATCGCCGACCTTGCTATTCTCAAACTAGCCGATCCATTGCCCGCCGATATTGCCGTTGCCGTACTTGGACTTGAGGAGCTTACGGTTTGGCCAGGAGATCGTTTCACCGTCATCGGCGGGGGTATCGCGCTCAAAGGTCTCCACGAAACGGGGTTCAATCGTGCTGCACACTTGGTCGCCACCGGCCCCTACACTAAGTGGCAAATCCGCCTCATCGATCCCTCCGGAAAACAGACTACCCTCGGCGCTTGTTTTGGGGATTCCGGTTCTCCGGTTTTCCAAACGCAAGCCGACGGCACCAAGGTAATCGGCATTGTCAGTTGGGCAGCGGGGCCCCACAAGACCAAAGGTTGCGGCGGTGTAACAGGAGTGACACCCTTGTCGCCCTATCGTTCATGGATCGAAGAAACGATTAGCAAGTTGCGTGGCGATCCGGCGCCGTAGGCGTATAAGCCGCATATTACTTATGGAAGCTGCGAATACCTGCTTGCACAATGAGGCTGTGGCGGCTCTTCGCGCCCAATTTCCGCAAAATTCGGTGGACATGAAGTTTAACGGTTCCGTCGCTCAATCCTAACTTACGGGCGACATCTTTATTAGAAAGTCCGCGAGCAATCATCTTTGCGATTTGCCGTTCGCGAGGGCTTAAGAGTTTCGGCCAGGCATCGCCTGTTACCTTATCGATGTTCGTTTCCTCGGCCATCTTAGCCAAATGACATATAGCTTGGCGACGCCCGTCAACTCTTTCACGCCCCGCGTAGTTCCCGCCAATATCGAGCCATTTTTTCCCGGAACACAGCAGACCCCGGCCGCTTAATGCGAGGCGTTGCACCAGCTCACAGGCGATGCCGGACCATTCGAACGTGTTGGGAAGACTCTTCCCGTCGGTCCAGCGCTTGTTCGCCCCCGGGGAGACGCGCCGGCGATCACTGTGGTGCTATCACGTGGTCGAGGTAAATGTGGGCGCCTAAACTTTGCGGCGCAGTCGACGACAAAGGCCAGCAAAAACGCGCCGCGATACCTCGTCAGCACTTAACTGGCCAGTACATCGGAATCATCCCAGCGAACGCGAGAGCCATGCCAATTTCAGATTCGATATTTGGTAAGAAGCTCGCTATCCACGCTGGACCAATTGCATGCCAATCAAAGATCGGTGGATTGCCCACCGAAATATATCCGTAACACCAAAGGCCGCTCCCTGCGGCCGACGCTAGGGCACTCCAACTAAAAGTGTGGAACGATCTCTACGGAATAAAAAGCAACGAGACGACCTGCCGCGATTTTGCGTTAAAACATACGAGCCTTCTCTTCGAGCAAGAAATTCCGGCCACAATTCAGCGCGCGATAGTCGCCGCTCGAGCTCTGCTTTGTGTTGGTTTAGACACTGCTTCGGGCAAAATTGCTTTAGCGCGTATCGATGCCGGATCAGCCCAAATCGGGCATTACATTGGTAGCAACGTTTCATGCCTGCCTCATCGTCGGCAGTAGGATTTTACTCGGCGGCACCGTGAAAAACGAGCCCATAACGGTTTTTTGCACCGAGTTTCTGAAAAACGTTGTGCAAATGAATTTTTACGGTTCCCTCACTCAACCCCAGTTCTCGAGCGACGTCCTTATTCGAAAGGCCGCGAGTGACCAGAAACGCAACTTGACGTTCCCGAGGGGTCAGCACCTTTGACCACTCGCCGCCCAGTACCAACTCGATAGATCCAGCCATTGGATGTGCTCACAAAAGCTCAATTCTCATACGACGTTGCAAATCTCGTGCCGGAATAGCTGACCCGCGATGGCACGGTGAATGTGCTTCGGTCTCCGTTCACGACCGAGTCGGTGTTATGGTAAACGGTGGAAAATGACGCTCACATGAACGGCATGTGGAACTTAATCGGCTTCAGCCACAGAACTTGCGCAACCAACCCCACCAGCGGGCTGGCGCGATGCGCACCACTGCCCGGCGGCAAGTTCGATCCGGCGACTTGGCCCAATACCGGCATCGGGCGCATCAATCCAGACGGCAGCGCCGGAAGCTGCAGCTCCTGTCATACGCGTCATCGCTTCTCCAAGGCACAGGCGCGCGAGCCGCAGACTTGCGGCAAGTGCCACCTCGGCCCTGATCACCCACAAATTGAGGTCTACCAGGAGTCCAAACACGGCATCCTATGGGAGGCCAACAAGCTGCGCCTCAACCTTGAGAAGGACCCCTGGCGGCCGGGCGTCGAATATTCCGCAGCACCGTCATGCGCAACCTGCCATATGAGCGCAACGCGCACCCAGGGCGTGACGCATGACGTCGGTGAGCGCATCAGTTGGACGCTGCGGCCTGCGGTTTCGACCAAGCTCAACATGGTCGTGTTCGATGATCTCAGCAAAGAGGATCGGCCGGATGGCGCCGCATTGCCGAAAGTCGGCGACGAGGTCAAAGGCCTCGACGGCGTCACGCGCAAAGTGCAGCAGATACTGACATGGCAGCAGCGGCGCGAGCGGATGCAGGACGTGTGCACCGGCTGTCATGCGAATGGCCAAGTTGCCGGTTTCTACCAGCAGTTCGACGACCTTGTCAGACTCTACAACGAAAAGTTCGGCAAGCCGGCGGCCGCGATCATGGCCGAACTGTACAAAGCCAACAAACTCACGCCCGCACCGATGGATGAGAAGCTTGAATGGATCTATTACGAGCTCTGGCACCATGAAGGCCGACGGGCGCGCCATGGCGCCTCGATGTCCGGCCCCGACTATGCGTGGTGGCACGGTATCTACGAAGTGGCAAAATCGTTCTATATGGAATTCCTCCCCGAAATGAAACGAGTGGCCGGCGAGCCGTTGGCGAGCGAGCTGATGGAAAAGTATGTCTACACCCAACCCGGCCATCCTCTGCCTCAAGGAGGGCATGACCAAGGAACAATTGCAGAAAATCGAGGAATTTCGTTAGGTTGGCATAAATTCATTTGCAATTAGTCAGCGATTTGAAAAATCCCCCCGGCTACCGTTATCGCTGGTGTCGCCAGGTAGCACCGCGACTGGGTGCGTGTCTGTTGAAAGCGGAGAGGCTGGGCCATGGACAACTGTGATCGAAATACCTGCGGTACGAACATCGTGTCATTTCCACCGGACGCATCGAGCGCTCGGCAAAGATCTCCTTCAACGAAGGATCAGATGCTTCTCGACACCGTCCTCAACAACATGTGTCAGGGCGTGCTCATGTTCGATAATGATGCGCACATGGTCTTCTGCAATCAGCGTTACATCGAGATGTACGGTCTCTCACCCGAACTCGTAGTCCCAGGATGCGGTCTTCGCGAGTTACTCAATCACCAAAGGGCGGTTGGCACGTTTTGCGGAGATGAGGAAAGCTATATCGTTGAGCTCTTGGACGTCCTTGCTCAGGGCAAGGCTTCCAACGCTGTCGCCAAGGCGACCGACGGCCGCGTATTCTCGATCGTGAATAAGCCAATCGCAGGTGGCGGGTGGATCGCCACGCACGAAGATATCAGCGACCGCCAGCGTGCCGAAGAGCGCATCGTACACATGGCCCGTCATGATGCGCTGACGGATCTCCCCAATCGCACGATGTTTCGCGAGCGACTCGAATACGAACTCAAGCGCATAAAGCGCGGCGACGCGCTGGCGGTGCTCTGCCTCGACCTTGATCATTTCAAGAGCGTCAATGACACGCTCGGCCACCCGGTCGGCGACGAGCTGCTCAAAGTCGTCGCCGAGCGATTGCGCCGCTGCATCCGGGAGCCCGATACGATTGCGCGGCTTGGTGGTGACGAGTTCGCCATCATCATGACCGGCATGCACGCCCCCACCGATCCCGTCGTGCTCGCAAAACGCATCCGCCAGGCGGTCATCAAGCCCTACATTCTCGACGGGCATCAGATACTCGCCGATATCAGCATCGGCATCTCGCTGGCGCCGATCGACGCCACCGAACCCGACCTATTGTTGAAGAACGCCGACATGGCCTTGTACGGAGCCAAGGCAGATGGCCGCGGTACTTATCGGTTCTTCGAACCGGAGATGGACGCGCGCATGAAGGCACGGCGCGAACTCGACATGGATTTGCGCAAAGCGCTGGCCAACGGCGAGTTCCGGCTCCACTACCAGCCACTGGTCAACATTCAAAACAATGAAATCACCGCGTTCGAGGCGTTGCTACGCTGGAACCATCCTATTCGCGGGCTCGTCCCGCCCGCTGAGTTCATCCCGATAGCTGAGGAGACGGGTCTAATTATTCCTCTCGGCGAATGGGTGCTGCGAGGAGCCTGCCAGGAGACGGCAAATTGGCCAACCAACATCAAGGTCGCTGTCAATTTGTCGCCGGCACAGCTGAACAGTCGCAACTTCACCGACGTAGTGGTCAACGCGCTCGCGGCGTCGGGCGTGTCGGCAAATCGTCTTCAACTCGAGATCACCGAGACGGTTCTCCTGCAGAACACGTTCAACACGCTCGCCACCTTACAGAAGCTACGCGCTCTCGGCGTTCAGATCGCCCTGGACGATTTCGGGACCGGCTATTCGTCTCTCAGCTATCTGCGCAGTTTCCCATTCGACAAAATCAAAATCGACCGCTCGTTTATCAAGGATCTCATGAGCGGCGCTGAGCCGCTTGCGATCGTGCACGCGATCGCCGGCCTTGCCAAGAGCCTCAACATGACCTCAACCGCGGAGGGTGTCGAAACGAAGCAGCAGCTTGAGGCGTTGCAAGCGCTTGGCTGCATAGAGATGCAGGGCTACCTGTTTAGCCACGCGCGTCCTCCCGCCGAAATCGCGCGGATGTTCCTCAACGGCGGCAGGCGGGCGACCGGCACCTGACAAAACTTTGCGGCGACCGCAGAAATGCAAACCGCACACCGCGGATCAATCACGTCGGTTTGCGCGCGGTCCGCCTACTTCCGTCTGTCCACAGCGATTGTAGACATATCGATGTGCCGCACTAAATGACTCTAAGGGCCCAATAAGCGAGGTCCTGCACGGCCAAGCGCGCCGGAAAAGCCGTGCGCACTCCTACAGGACCGACTTACCCTCACGGTAGCTGTCTTCCAGCAAGCGCATGTTGGCCTGTATATGGGAATTGCCGGGGTCCTTGGCTTGAGCGTCCTGGAGCTTCTTTTTCGCCCGCGCATAATCGCCGCGCAGCATATAAGAAAAGCCCTGGTTGTTGAGGATTTCCGGCGTCGGGCCGACGATGCGGATCGCCTCTTGGTACGCCCGGTCAGCGAGATCGAAGCGGTGGAGACGGTCGTAGGACGCCGCGAGCCCGACCCAGGCCTCGGCGTCGCGCGGATGGTGTTCCGCGGCGCTGCGGAAGCTTTTCTCCGCGAGGCCAAAATTGTTGCTGCGGAAATACTTCTTGCCGAGCTGCACGTCATCATTGAGGTCGCTGCCAAGAAGGCCTGGTTTGGCCAGCGGCGCGATCGTCTCGCCGCTCGGGCCCGACTCCGCCGGTGGCACGACGACGGAGCCGGTCGGCAGGTCGCCATTACTTGCGGCCCCATTTGAGGCCGCACCATCGTTCGGCTTGCCGAAATCACCGATCTTCATCGCGGACGAGCAGCCCATGAGGCCGGCCAGACATGCTGCGAGCAGGATCAGCACCCGGGCTCTTTTGATACTCATCAACGCGCTCCGGACCACGGACACACCCGGCACAATCCGTCCCGACACCAAGACCGCGCCGGGCCGCCGGCGAGCCAGACAGACCCACCGCAAAGCTAGGCGACGAT